>Ga0207753_1000325_pt1 | contig 19005 bp, 17 predicted proteins | sample PonA233FremontCA_2_FD_187273 | JGI IMG/M metagenome (GOLD analysis project Ga0207753, IMG submission 187273) | Salt pond sediment microbial community from Fremont, CA, USA - Pond A23 Sediment 3 (SPAdes) | ecosystem: Environmental > Aquatic > Non-marine Saline and Alkaline > Saline | place: USA... | reverse complement strand
GTCGCAGGAGTCGTCCGGCGCCGCTTCGGGGCCCGAAAAATCTGCCTCGGGCGCCGAGAAATCTTCCGAGACGCAGCAGGCCCCGGACGCCGCGGCGACCCAGGAGGCCTCCGAGGACGCCCTCACCACGCAGGAGCGCCAAGCCATCGAGGAGAACTTTCCGGAGGACCCGGAGCTGTCGATGCGGCTCTACGGGCGCGGGCGGGGCGCGCAGACGGTCAATCCGAACGCCGTCGGCGGCAACCTCGACGTGACCGGGTGACGCCCCGCCGGCCCTTACCGCACGCACAGGTCCTTTTGGAACTCCTTGTGGAACGACGCCCCGCACTCGACGGACAGACCCCCGAACGGCCATGAAGGCTGCACAGCTCCAAAATTACCGCCAGGCCGCCATCCAGCAGACGGATGAGGGGGGCGGCGATGATCTCCCCAACCTGGACGAGGCGACCGACGGCCCCAGCTTCAGCGACACGCTCGAGAACGCGGTCGAAGGGGTTGACGAGGCGCAGGACACGGCCAACGAGAAGGTAAGCGCCTTCGTGGCGGGGGAGGAGAAGGACCTGCACGAGGTGATGATCTCGATGAACCAGGCCCGGCTTCAGTTCGAGCTCATGAACGAGGTGCGCAGCAAAGGACTCCAGGCCTACCAGAAGCTGATGCAGACGCAGATCTAGACGACCCGCACACTGCAGTCGGGGCCTCCGCCCCGACGTGAAAGGGCTGGGGATTCGCGTTGCGCTAGTGCTGTTTTTGCCACGAATGGAGACGTTTCTCGCCCGCATTCAGCAATTTCTGGGGCGCCTCTCGACCGGGCAGCAGGTGGGGCTCGGGCTGTTGGCGGTCGGGACGATTGCCCTCCTCGTCGGCACGGCCTACTGGTCGAGCCAGCCCGACTACGCGCTTCTCTTTGGCGACCTGGAGCCGGAGGCGGCCAACCGGGTGGTCAGCCGGCTGAAGGAGGAGGGGACGCCCTACGAGCTCCGCAATCAGGGCGCGGCGGTGTACGTCCCGCGCGCCTCCATGCACGAGTTGCGCCTTCAATTCAGCTCGGACGGCACCATCGACGACGGGCAGACCGGGTACGAGCTGTTCGACCAGGGGACGCTCGGGATGACGGACTTCATGCAGAAGCTCAACAGCAAGCGCGCGCTGGAGGGGGAGCTGGCCCGGACGGTGTCGAGCATCGGGCAGGTGGAGGGCGCCCGGGTGCACCTCGTGGAGCCGGAGGACGATCCGTTTGAGGCCCAGCAGGTGGAGGCGAGTGCCTCGGTCGTCCTGAGCCTTGCGGGCGGGTCGCTGTCGCAGGCGCAGGTGCAGGGGGTCACCCAGCTGGTGGCGGGCGCGGTGGAGAAGCTAAGCCCCTCCCAGGTGAAGGTGATCGACCAGGAGGGAACCATGCTGTCCGACCCCAACGCCGCGGACGAGAACGTGCAGATGACCTCTACGCAGATCGACATGCAGCGGTCGGTGGAGGAGCAGCTCATGAAGCAGGGGCAGTCGATGCTCCGGAAGGTGGTGGGGCCGGACAATGCCGTCGTTCGGGTCTCCACGGAGCTCGACTTCGACCGCACGGTGACGGAGAAGGACCTCGTCGACCCCGAGAGCGCCACCGTCGTTAGCGAGGAGCGGATGCGGGAGGAGGGCGGCGGGGACGAGGCGGGCAATTCGAACTCGGTCGTCCGCAACTTCGAGGTGAGCCGCACCACGAAGCGGTCGGAGAAGAGCGTGGGGGATGTGAGCCGGCTGACGGTCTCGGTGGTCGTCGACCAGGAACGGACGACGGGGCCGGACGGGGAGCCCACGTACGAGCCGCGCAGCCAGGAGGAGATCGCCAAGATCGAGTCGCTCGTCAAGAACGCCGTTGGGTTCGATGAGGAGCGGGGGGACCGGTTCACGATTCAGCAGACCCGCCTCACCACCGACGCCGGGCGGGCCGGGCCGGCTGCCGGAGACGGCGGCGGGGAGCCCCCGATGCGGCTATACCTGCGGTACGGGCTCATCCTCGTGGCGATTGGGGCGGCCGTCTGGGTGGCCCGCTCGCTCGTGCAGGCCCTCACCGCGACCCCGGAGGAGCAGCCCACGCCGCTCCAGGCCGCCGAATCGCGTCAGGTCGAGGGGCGGACGGCGGACGGGGCGGTCGAGGAGGGAGACGGCCCCGCCGCCCTCCAGGAGACCGAGGAGGAGGAAGAGAGCCTGGTCAAAGACGACATGTACACCAACAAGCTCTCCGACGAGGCCAAGGCGCGCCTGGAGGCCCGGAGTGAGATGTTCGAGGAGATTCAGGACCAGGTCGAAGAAAACCCCGAGCAGACCGCCGATCTGATCCGGTCCTGGCTCGTGGAGGATCAGACCATGTAGCGCCCCGCCCGCCCTCCCGTCGCACTACGCTTTTTGCTTGCCGCTTACAGACCATGGGATCTTCTGCATCTCCGTTTGCCGACGAGCCGATGACCCCCACGGACCCGTCCGGGGTGGGGGGGAAGGGGGGTGGGGCGATGAGCCCAAGCCCGGAGGGGGCCCCGGGCACCGCCCTCCCCGACGACCCGGAGGACCTGACCGGGGCCCAGAAGGCCGCCACGCTCCTCATCGCCCTCGGCGTGGACACGGCCAGCGACGTCCTCAAGCACCTCAACGACAAGGAGGTGGAAAAGGTGTCCGTGGAGGTGGCCCGCATGCGCAACGCCCCCAGCGAGCTGGTGGAGGAGGTGCTCCTAGAGTACCGGGACGTGGCGCGCGCTCAGGACTACGTAACGAAGGGCGGTGTGGAATACGCCCGCGAGGTGCTCAACGAGGCCCTGGGCAACCGCCGGGCCGAAGAGGTCATGATGCGGGTGGAGGCGGCGATGGAGGTGTCGGCGTTCCACCTCCTGCAGACGGTCGAGACGGACCAGCTGACCGGCTTCCTGCGGCGCGAACACCCCCAGACCGCCGCGCTCATTCTTGCCCACCTCAACCCCCGCAAGGCCGCAGAGATCATCTCGGGGCTGGAGGAGGATCTGCAGAGCGAGATCATGTACCGCCTGGCCACGATCGGCAACACCTCCCCCGAGATGATCAACGACATCGAGGAGGTCATTCGGAACCAGCTCGGGTCCGTCATCGGCGCCGAGACGAGCGTTATGGGGGGCATCGAACAGGCCGCCGAGATCCTGAACACGACGAGCCGCTCCTCCGAGAAAAACATTCTCGACAACCTCCGGGACCGCTCCGAGGAACTGGCCTCCGACATCAAGAACCTCATGTTCGTCTTCGACGACCTGACGAAAATTCGGGCGGAGGACCTTCAGAAGCTGCTCATGGAGGTGGACCAGGAAGACCTGGCCCTCGGCCTCAAGGGCGCCTCCGACGAGCTGCAAAACAAGGTCATGCGCAACGTGAGCGACCGGGTGGCCGAGGCCCTCGACGAGGAGATCGAGCTGCTCGGCCGCGTCCGGGTCAGCGACGTTGAGGAGGCCCAGAACCGCATCCTGGAGATCGCGCAGGAGCTCGAAGAGAAGGATGAGATCGCGCTGACCAGCGCCTCCGAAGAGGCGGTCATCGAGTAGCGGCCCCTTCGCTGTTCTGTTGCATTGCCGGCCTGCACACGAAATGGGACGTGTCATCAAAAACACAGACACATCGGACGTGACGTCCGTCTCGCTCGACGAGGACGTGCTCGCGGAGGGGGCCGACCGCATTCCCGCCGAGCAGGTGGCGGAGGCGGAGCGCGACGACGCGGACCCGCCGCCGGGGGGCGCGGCGCCCCAGGGACGCGTCCTGCGGGCGGGGGAGGCCGGGCGGTCGCCCGAGCCGGTCACGGTGCGCCCGGACGAGATCGCGACGCAGGACGCATCGGGGAGCGACCCGGCGGCGCCCTCGGGACCGGACGACACAGGGACAGACGCCCCGCCGACCGACGGGGCGGACGACCACCTGGACGAAAATGAGCCGACCCGGACCGACGCGGAGTGGCGGGCACATCTGGACGAGAAGGTAGAGGCGGCCCGGGCCGAGGGGTACGAGGAGGGCCACGACGACGGCTACGAGGCGGGGTACGACGACGGCTACGCGGAGGCGGAGGCGACCCTGCAGGCTGAGTTCGACGACACGCGCCGGCAGCTGTCGGAAGACATCGCCCGGTTCGAGGAGCTCTGGGAGACGTACATCGACGACGCCGAGTCGGCGATCATCGAACTGACCCTCGACCTGGCCGAAACCATCGTCGATGCGCCGTTCACGGAGACGATGCGGCAGGCCTCGGAGGAGGCGGTCATCGAGGCCGTGACCGAGCTGGCCGCCACCCCCCCGGTGACGATTCGGCTGCACCCGGTCGACTGCCAGCGGGTGCGAGAGTCGGGGCTCGTAACGCGCCTGCAGGAAAACTACGAGGGGCTCACCCTGGAGCCGGAGCCCGACTTCGAAGAGGGGGACTGGAGCGTCTCGTCCCCGACCGGCGTCGTGCGCCGGCTGCGGGCGGAGGTGCTGGAGACGCTCCGGGGCGAGCTCCGGCGCGCCACGACGGACTCGGACGCCGCCCCCGATACGGCCCCCGACACCGCCCCGGCGTAGTGCCCACCCGACCTGTCTCGTTTGTCGCTTGTGCGCCCCATGCCCGCCCTTGCCCGCTCGCTCGACCGCATCCGGGAGACGACCGTTCCGGCCCGCCGCTACGGCCGCGTCACGTCCGTGGTGGGGCTGCTCGTGGAGGCCAGCGAGCTGGACGCGGCGGTGGGGGAGATGTGCCGCATCCACGTGGCGGAGGGCGGCGAGACGCGCACGGTGCGCGCCGAGGTGGTGGGGGTGAAGGAGAGCACGACGGTCCTCATGCCGATGGAGCAGACGCACGGCCTGCAGGCCGGCTGCCTGATCCGGCCCGCCGACGAGGGCATGAGCGTGCCGGTCGGGCCCGACCTCCTGGGGCGCGTCATCGACGCGGGGGGGCGCCCCATCGACGGGAAGGGGCCGCTCGGGACGGACGCCCGGGAGCCGATCCATCGCGACCCGCCGTCGCCCCTGGATCGTCCCCTCATCGATACGCCCCTCTCCACCGGCATCCGGTCCATCGACGCGTTTCTGAAGATGGGAAAGGGCCAGCGAACCGGGATCTTTGCGGGGTCGGGGGTGGGAAAAAGCACGCTGCTGGGCATGATCGCCCGCCGGGCCGAGGCCGACGTGAACGTGATTGCCCTCATCGGGGAGCGAGGGCGCGAGGTCCGGGAGTTTATTGTGGACAACCTGGGCGAGGAGGGGCTGCGCCGCTCGGTGCTGGTGGCCGTGACGGGGGACGAGGCGGCGATGAGCCGCGTGAAGGCGGCCAGCGCGGCGATGGCCATCGCCGAGCACTTCCGCGATCGGGGCCAGGACGTGCTGCTCATGATGGACTCCATCACACGGGTGGCGCAGGCACAGCGCGAGATTGGGCTGGCGGTGGGCGAGCCGCCGACGCGACGCGGCTACCCGCCCAGCGTGTTTGCGCTCCTGCCCCGCCTCCTGGAGCGGGCCGGGCCCGCAGAGGCGGGCACCATCACGGGCATCTTTACGGTGCTCGTGGAGGGGGACGACATGAGCGAGCCCATCAGTGACGCGGCCCGCGGCATTCTGGACGGCCACATCGTCCTGTCCCGCGAGCTGGCGGAGGCGGGCCACTACCCCGCCGTCGACGTGCTGCAGAGCGTAAGCCGCGTGATGCCCCGCGTGGCGAGCCCGGAGGCCGAGGCCGCCGCGCAGGAGGCCCGCGAACTGCTCTCCGCCTACGAGGAGGTGGAGGACCTGATCAGCGTGGGGGCCTACGAGGAGGGGAGCGATCCGGAGACCGACCGTGCCGTGGAGGCCTACCCGGCGCTGGCCGACTTTCTGCAGCAGTCCGTGGACGCCCCGCCGCCGGATCCGGCCCCGTCCACCCAGCTCCGCCAGCTCCTGGACGACATTCCCGAGTAGGAGCTGGCAGGAACTTTGAGTTGTGTACGGTGCGCAGGCGGAGGGCCCCGCGTTCGAGCTCGCGCCTGCGGGCCGACGGCCCGTCCGCATGCCGCCGGAGACGGACCGACCGTCCCCGGGCGGATGCACGCCGCCGAGGCCGCCTTCACACTGCGTTCTGTCGCCCCATTCGTCCCTGGCAATGCCCGGAAAGAAGTTCCGCTTCTCGCTGCAGAAAGTGCTGGAATTGCGCCAGCACGAGACCGAGAAGGCCCGCCAGGCCCTCGCCGACGCCGAGCGTGCGCTCGAGCAGAAGGCGGACGCGCTGGAGCAGGCCCGGGATCACCTGGCGGAGTGTCGGCGGCGGGTGGACGCGGCGCGCCGGCAAGACCCGGCCCGCATTCAGCAGGCCGACGCGTTTCGCCAGGCGGCGCGTCAGACCGTGGAGGCGACCCGGGACGCCGTGGAGGCCTGCCGGGAGCGGGTGGAGCGGGCCCGTGCCGAGCTTCGCGAACGCCGGCGGGCCGAGGAGGCCCTCGAAGAGCTGCGAAGCCAGGAGCGGGACCAGCACGACCGCGAGCAGAAGAAGGCGAGTGAGGCCTTCTTCGACGAGCAGGCCATGCTTCGTCACGACCGCACCGACGAGGCGCTGTCGCTACTCTAAAGACGGCCATGCAGTCGACCGTGATCAAGTACGGACTTCTCATTGCGGGCGCGGCGCTGGGGGCCTTCGCGGTCGCCCTGCTGGGGGCGTACCTGCTGATGCCGTCCATCGCGCCGGAGACGGCGGGGGTGTCCGCCGACAGCCTCGACGCGTCCGGGCGCGACACGACCCGACAGGCGTCCCTGCCCGGGGACACGACCGCGATGTCGTCGGACACGACCGCAACGCGGGCGTCCCGCGACTCGACGGGGCGCGCGCTCCGCGATTCGACGCGTGTGGCGTCCTCGCTGGTCTCGCGGCTTCGGGACTCCCTTACGGTCGTCGGGCAGCTTCAGGATTCGCTCCGGGCCCTCAAGGAGCAGCTCCGCACGGCCGAGGCGGAGGCCGACACCCTGCAGGCACAGATCACGTCGCTGGAGAGCCGGGAGGCGAAGGTGGGCGAGCTGAAGGACGCCCTGCTCGGCATGGGCCGGCGGGAGCTCGCGACCGTGCTGGCGAACGTGAACATGGCGGTCCTCAAGGAGCTGTACCAGCGCACCTCGGGGCGAACGCGCACCCAACTGCTCACTGCCATCTCGGCGGAGCGGACGGCACAGTTTGTGAATCAGGTTGTCGGGGGCGACGATGCGCCCGCCGACACGACCGCCACGCAGGCGACCGACAGAGACGAAGGCCGGGGCGCGTCGCCCGGCCGCTGACCTTTTTCCTCAATCGGCCCCGCAGAGGGCCCTCTCTACCATGCAAGCGATTCGCCTCACGCGACCGACCGAAGAGGCCGCCCAGCAGTCCCCCGCCACGAAGCAGGCGAAGGCGGGCACGGGCGCCACGGCCTTCCCGGCGATCTTGTCCGGCGTGCAACGTGCGTCCGGAACCGCCGCGGAGGGCGGGGGACGCGCGGCCCAGCGTTTCGTGTTGGGGGGCGAGGGGACGGCCGGCCTTGAGGGAAAGACGGCCGACGGGGAGGAGGGGGGGCTCGCGGCGTTGTTTGGCGGGGCGCTTCTTCGGGCCGGGGACGGGGAGGGCAAGGCACAGAAGCGAATCCTGCTTGCGGGCGAGGGCGGAAGGGCGAGCGGAGCCGGCCCGTCGGCCTCGGCGGAGACGGTGAAACTGATGCCCATTTTGCACGCGGCTGGAGGCAAGAGCGCGGCCGGAGGAGAGAATACACGAGGAGGTGAGACCGTGGGGTCGCTCGTCGTCCGGGCGGTGCGGGCCGGCGAACAGGCGGCCGGTCAGGCCGGCGGGGAAGGGGGGAATGCCCCGTCGTCGGGGCAAAAGACCGAGGGCGGGACGCAGGTCCGGGGGGCCTGGGGCCGAGTGGCGTTCACGTCGGGGGACGGAACGGCACGGTCGGCGCAGAGGGGACAGAAGACGGTCCCCGTGGTGAAAGGGGCGGGCGGCACGGAGGGCGGAACGCAACAAACTGCCAGGCACGGGGCCTCGGGAGGGCGAGGAGCGGGGGCGAACGGCGCCTCGTCGTCCGGGACCGGGTCGGGCCGTGCAAAACAGGGCCGGGTATCGCCGGGCACGATCGCCGTTGAGTCCGGAGAAGGCCGGTCCGGCCACGGATCAGACGGGCCGCCCTCCAAGGGGAAGGGGGCCGTGAGGCGGATGCCCGAGGGCGAACGGGCGGGGGCGTCGGCCCGAAAGGGAGGCCGGGGCCCGGGCCAGGAGGGCACGCTTCTCGCCGGCGAGAAGCGCCGTCCGGGGCAGAACGCAGGCCGATCGCCCCGCCCAAGCGGAGTGCGTTCGGAGGGACAGGCACGGGGGGACGCTGGACGTCCCCAGGAGGCCGGCTCCAAGACGGGAGGAAGCGCCAAGAAGGACGGGACGCGCGGGAAGCAGATCTCCCCGTCCGCCCTGAAGGGGGGAGGCGCAGAGTCGGGACGTGGGCGGGAGGGGACAGACGAAGGGCGGACGGCCCGGACGGCCCGGGACGGCGCCCGGTCTACGGGACGGCGAGGCCGGGGCCGATCGGGACAGCGGGGCGGAACGAGCCAGCAGGGCGGCGGCCAGCAGGGGCAGGGCCCCGGACAGAACGGGCAGGGGCAAAAGGGACAGGCGCAGGGGCCGAAGAACGGGCCTGGGTTTCAGGCCCTCGCGTCCTCGTCCACGAGTACGTCGGGGGAGTCCGACGCCCGTACGCTCCGCGCCTCCCTGACGCAGGACGGCGCCTCGACGGGCGGCGGCACGCAGACGGACGGAAAGGGGACAAGCGCGTCCGGGGGCGGGTCGGGCGCGGCGTCGAAGGCCAAGGCGGACGCGCGTCCCACCGGCAAGTCGGCCCCCCCTCGCACAATGCCCTCGGCGTGGCTCAACGCGGCAAAGAATGGCCCCCTGCGGACGGCAGAACTTGCGGGGGGGTGGAAGGCCCTGGAAATGTCGCTGGGCGAGGACAAGGGCACGATGACCGTCAAGGCCCGGCAGGGGCAGGAGCAGACGGCCGTGTCGGTCGGGTTCAGCGAGACCCGGGTACAGGCCCAGGTGGCGTCCAATGCGCGTCAGCTCCAGGACGCCATGCAGGCCCAGTACGGCACCGACGTCGACCTGTCCTTCGGCGGGGGCGACGCGAACGAGTCGGACCAACAGGCCTCGGACGGGGCGTCCGCCGAGGGGGCCTCCGCCCTGGCTCCCGGAGACGAGTCGACCGACGCGGATGAATCCAGTGGCGCCTCCCTCCGCGGCCGTGGCCGGCGGGAGTGGATCGGGTAGGCCCGTCGGCCCGCACGATGTTTGCGCCCCAGCATTTGTGCTTCACTGTTTGCGTTCCACACACCAACGTCCCCCCACGACATGATTGAGTCCCTCGCATCGTCCGCGGCGCCGAGCCCGGCCGTCCTCCCGAACGGAGATGGTTCGCAGGGCGGGGAATCGGGCGGCAACGGTGCCCTCTCGCAGGCCACCTCGGCGAACCTCGGCAAGAACGACTTTCTAAAGCTGCTGACCACGCAGCTTCAGAATCAGGACCCCTCAAACCCGATGAAGGGGAAAGACTTTGCCGCGCAGCTGGCCCAGTTTAGCTCCGTCGAGCAGCTCACCAACATCAGCGGCCAGATTGAGGAGCAAGGGAAGAGCGATGGGGCCCTCGCCCAGAGCATCAACGACAGCGTTGCGACCGACCTCATCGGGCAGACGGTGGAGACCTCGGGCAACACCCTGCAGTGGACGGGAGAAGGGGAGGCACCCTTGAGCGTCGACCTGGAGCGCCCGGCCTCGGAGGCCACGGTCACGATCCGCGACGCGGGGGGCAACGCGGTGCGGACGAAAACCCTCGAGAATGTATCGCAGAGCACGGAGGTCACCTGGGACGGCGCGGCGGACGGGGGCGCACAGGTGCCCGACGGCACGTATTCGGTGGAGGTCAGCGCCACGGGCGGGAGCGGGGACGCCATTGAGGGGACCGCGCGACTGGAGGGCACCGTCGATCGCGTGACGCTAAAGGACGGGAAGACGTCCCTCCGCATTGGGGGGGCGCAGGTGTCGATGGGGCGTGTGCAGAGCATTGCGGCCCAGTAGCCCCCCGGTTCCCTCTTCGCCGCTCTTGATGGGCAATGCGGTGTCCCCATGACGGTCCACCAGCGAAACGGACGCGTCCCGCCGGACGCGCTCCGGCAGACGCCGTCGGAGCCGTCCTCGCCCGACGCTCCGTCCAAAGACACGGACGAGGCGTCGTTTGCCGACCACCTGGAGGCGGCGCAGGAGCAGACGGACGGCATTGAGCTCTCCGGCCACGCCAAGCAGCGGGTCGCGCAGCGCAACATCTCGCTCGACGCCGGCCAACGCCAAGACCTCGCCGACGCCATGAACCAGCTCGACGACAAGGGGGCCCAGGACGCGGCCGTGCTCCGGGAGGACGCGGCCTTCGTGGTCAACGTGCCGAGCCGGACCGTCGTCACGGCCCTCGACCAGACCGAAATGCAGCGGCGGGTCTTCACGGACATCGACAGCGCCGTCCGGCTCTAGCTCCCCCCCAACATCCCTCGTGACATACTCCTACCGACTCGCTTGCTGAATCGCTTTTCGGGTACCACCCGGCGGGACCCACGCCTCGCCTCCATGGCGGAGCGAGGCACGGGACGCCGGTGCGCGGCTGACCGACCGAGGCCGCGCTCGTTTCGACGTATTTCTCTCCAACAACACACCTGAGACCTATGAGTCTTCAGTCTTTGAGCATCGGCGTCTCTGGGCTTCGAAGTCACCAGACGCGCCTCGACACGGTCAGCAACAACATCGCAAACTCCAGCACGACGGCCTTCAAGCGCCAGCGGGCCGCGTTCAGCGAGGAGCTCGGCCAGGAGATTCTGGGCGTGGGGCGCACGGCGGGCGGCTCGTCCATCAACCCCTCGAAGGTGGGGCGGGGCGTCTCGGTCGCCTCGATCGACCGGAACTTCTCGCAGGGCTCGCTCAACGACACGGGCATCAAGACCGACCTCGCGCTGAACGGGGACGGATTCTTCGTCGCCAGCCCCAAAAGCGGGGCGGCGAGCGACCAGCGCCGCCTCACGCGGGCCGGCAACTTCTCGTTCAACCAGGACGGCGAACTCGTCACGGCCAACGGCCTGAACGTGCAGGGCTGGGAGGTCGGGGAGGACGGGACGGCCGATACGGGCGAGCTCAAGAACATCCGGTTCGACCCCAATGCCCAGTCCGCGGCGAAAGCCACCACCGAGGCGGAGGTTGGGGGCAACCTCTCGGCCGACGCGACCGACGGGGACACGAGTGAGATTTCGAGCGTCGTCTACGACGAGCAGGGGAAGGCCCACAACGTGGTCCTCAACTTCGAAAAGACGGCGACCGATGACGAGTGGACATTCAGCGTAGAGGACCCTGATGGCGTCCTTCAAAACGCCAACGCAGGCGGTCCGGGTGACGCCAACGGAACGATCACGTTCAAGGACGACGGTTCCGTAGACTCGATTTCAGGCGTGACCAACGCGTACGACCCAGACGGCAACGGGACCAACGACGGGGTGAGTCTCGACTGGACGAGTGATGCGGTTCAAGGGGGCAAAAGCTTGGGCATCAGCCTGCGCGACATTACGCAGTTCAGTGGCTCGACCACGTCGAAATTCCAGGGCCAGAACGGCAACTCGTCGGGGGAGCTGTCCGGCGTTCAGTTCACGCCGGAGGGCAAGCTGCAGCTCAACTACACCAACGGGGTGCAGGAGGAGGAATATCAGCTGGCCATCGGCGACGTCAACAACCCGAACGGCCTGGAGCAGCAGGGCGAGAACTTCTTCACCACGACCGGCGCCTCAGGGGACCTTCAGCTCGGACGTGCGGGCCGCGACCTGCAGACGTCCGTGGTGTCCGGGTCGCTGGAGTCGAGCAACGTGGACCTCGCGAAGGAATTCTCCGACCTCATCAAGGCCCAGCGCAGCTACCAGGCCTCCTCCCAGATCATCACGACCGCGGACGAGGTCCTCAACCAGACCGTCCAGCTCAAGCGGTAATCTGATTGGCCGGCCGCCACGTGTCGTTGGCTTCTCTTTGCCGGGGCCTTGTGGAAGAGACGAGGCCTCGGCGTTGGACTAGAGGGAGGGGCCCCAGGGGTTAAGAATCCGGCTCGGCCGCCGATAATGGAAAGTGGACCGTCTCAACCGCCGCCCTTCTCTTTCATCGTCGACTTGTTCTGTTTCCATGCGCGAACCCGACTCGCAAACCGAAGACGTCCGCCAGTTCGTCAGCTTCATCGTGGCGGAGGAGGAATTCGGGGTCGACATCCTGACGGTGCAGGAAATCATCCGCCCCGTCGAGATCACCCGCGTGCCCCATGCGCCCGACTTCGTAGAGGGCGTCATCAACCTGCGCGGACGCATCCTTCCGATCATTGACCTGCGCACGCGCCTCGGCTTCCCGGAGCGCGACCAGGACGAGGACACGCGCATTCTCGTGGTGGAGCTGCAGGACCAGACGGTCGGGTTCGTGACCGACTCCGTCCGCGAAGTCCTCCGCGTGAAGGAGAGCACGATCGAGCCGGCCCCCGACCTTGCCACAAACATCGACACGCACTTTCTGCGGGGCGTGGCGAAGCTCGACGAGCGGCTCCTCATTCTGCTGGACCTGGACGGCATCTTCTCCGAGGAGGAGGCCGAGGCCCTGCAGGGCATGGAGGAAGACGAGGCCGACGCGGCCGCCGCACAAGGCGTCGCGGCATGACGGGTCCCCGAACGCCCCTAGCAATTTCTCCCTGAGGAGGCACATATGAAAAAACCGTCCGCAGCAGAGGCGTCGCTCTCCAGACAAACGTTTGACCGCCTCCGCGACCTCGTGCGCGAGCATGCCGGCATCGACTTTCCCGACGAAAAGCGATACCTCCTCGAAAGCCGCGTCAAGCCGCGCCTCCTGGCACAGGACGTGCCCGACTTCGAGACGTACGCGGATCGTCTGGAGCAGGGGGACACCAGGGAGATTGCGCGACTGGTGAACGCGGTGACAATCAACGAAACGGCTTTTTTTCGGCACCCGTCGCAGTTCGAGGCCCTGGAGGACACCATCCTTCCCGAATTGGTGCGGCTGCACCAGCAGGAACGGTCGGGCCCCATGCGGCTCTGGAGCGCGGCCTGCTCGGCCGGCGACGAGGCCTACTCGCTCGCGATTCTGATCCGGGAGGCGCTTGCGCCGCGCCACCCGCGCATGGACTACGAGATTGTGGGGACGGACATCGACACCGCGGTGCTGGAGGAGGCCCGCGCGGGCCGCTACCGAAAACGGTCCGTCCGGAACGTGCCGCCGGCCTACCTGCGCGACTACTTTGATCAGTCGGGCGAGGCCTTCGTGGTCGACCCCGCGATCCGCGACATGGTGGAGTTCCGGCCCCTCAACCTGACCGACGCCCGGGACATGCGGCGGATGCGCAACTTCGACCTCATCATGTGTGCCAACGTGCTCATCTACTTCAACGAGACCTCCAAAAAGGACGTGCTCCAAGGCCTGTACCGGTCGCTCCGTCCGGGCGGCTACTTGTTCGTCGGCGGCTCGGAGGCGCTCGGGGGGCTCGACGTCCCGCTGGAGCCCGTCCGCCACGAAGGCGCGCTCGCCTACCGGCGCCCGACCAACGGGTCGGTCTCCTCGCGAGGATGACGGGGGCGCCCCGACGGTAGCCGTTCACTCACACGCATTTGTTTTCACTAACCCCCTTTGCTGTGCCCATGAAGTTCCTGATCGTCGACGACTCGCCTACGATGCTCCGCATCATCCGGAATGCCCTCCAGGAGATCGGCTACGACGACATCGTGGAGGCCGAGGACGGCGAGGACGCGCTGGAAAAGCTGGAGGAAAACGCCCCGGACTTCGTCGTCACCGACTGGAATATGCCCAACATGAACGGGGTGGACCTCACCAGCAACATCCGAAATCACCCCGAGTACTCGGACCTCCCGATCCTGATGATTACCACCCGAGGCATGAAGGAGGACGTGAAGACCGCCATGAAGGCGGAGGTGAATAACTACATCGTGAAGCCCTTCGAGCCGGAGGTGCTCGAGGAGAAGGTGGATAGCTGCCTCGAGGCGGCTGCGTAGGCGTCTTCGTGCCCCCATTGTCTTTGTCCCGTACGTAACTGCTTTCTTCTGTTATGTCATCGCGCCCGCAAGTCCAAGAATTCCTGGACAAGCTGGACGAGCTGCAGGCGATCTTTGTGCTCAGCCGTCGGTTTGCCCCCTTTCTGGACGAGCTCTTCGACTTCGTCCAGGACATCACCGTGCTTCTCGAAGAGGTGAACACCACCATCCGGACGCGCTCCGGACACATGGAGCGCGCCACCGAGCACCTCAAAAGCGTGTCGGAGGCCACCGAGGTGGCCACGAGCGAGATCCTCGACCACTCCGACGAGGTCCTGAAAGACCTCCGGAGCATCGAGGACCAGCTGTCGACGCTCGAGGAGCAGTTCGCCGAGGAGGCGAAGGCCGACAACCAGGTTCTGGCCCTGCTGCGGGAGGAGCTCGGCGAGGGGCACGAGGAGCTGCTGGACGAGGTGGCGCGCATTCAGGGCCGGAAGCAGGACCTGCGCGATGAGTGGGCGGCCCAGCTCCAGGAGACCCGCGACTCCCTGTCCCCCATCCGGGACCGGATGAATCAGATTATGATGTCCCTGCAGGTGCAGGACGTCACCGAGCAGCAGCTCTCCAGCGTGAATCACCTCATCGAGACGGTCCGCGACCGGATCGACGCGCTGCTGGCCCGGCTCGGAACGGGACAGGCCGACCGGAGCGAGGCGCCGTCGGGGGAGCCCTCGCGCACGGCCGCGTTCAACATGAATGCCGAGTACGACCGCTCCGACGACAAGCAGCGCATGGCCGACGACGTAGTGGCGGGCGATGGCGGGGGCGCACCGACAGGGCGGAATAGCGGCGGCGGGACAAACGGCGCCTCGTCTCAGTCCGCGTCCTCGAACGGGGCGTCCTCGGGGGCGTCCTCTTCGAACGGAGGCGGAACGGCTGCTTCTCAGTCCGACATCGACGACATGTTCGACGACGGCGGGGGCGGCTCCGGCGGGGGCGACGAGGGGGGCGAGGCGGCCTCCCAGGAAGAAATCGACGAGCTTTTTCAGTAGGGCCCGCGCCCGACGCGCCCCGCGCGGCCCCAGGTTCTTCACAAGGCGCACAAGTTGCTTCCGGTCCCATGAGCGAACAGCACCCTATTCACGACGACGGCATGCAGGAGATCGTCGAGAGCTTCGTGGTGGAGGCCACGGAGATCTACGACGGTCTTGAGGGGGATCTCCTCCAGCTCGAAAAAACGCCCGAGGACGAAGAGCTCGTCGACAGCGTCTTCCGCGACGTGCACACGGTCAAAGGCACGGCGGGCTTCCTCGACCTCGAACAGCTCAGCACGCTCGCGCACCGGTTCGAGGAGGTGCTCGACGCGATGCGGGAGCAGGAGGTGGACTTCGAGCCGGCCATGACCGACGTGATGTTGTGTGCCTTCGACCACATGAAGGTGCTCACCCAGCAGGTCGTCGACCGCGACCTGGAGCCCCTCGACCTGGAGCCCCTGCTCGATGCCCTCGAGGCGATCAACGAGGGCACGTTCGAGGCCGGATCGGTCTCGCTGCCGGATCCGGACGGAGGGGCGCCCGAAGAGGTTGGGGGCGACGCCTCCGGGGGCGCCGACGAGCCGGCGGACGCGAACGAAACGGGCGACACGGAGGGGGCCGCCTCGTCCGACGCGGGCGAGCCGTCGGACGACACCGCGAGCACCGACGGCGACGGGGGGGACGGCGACTCGGGGCGACAAGCGCCGGATACCATCCGCGTGGAGGTGAGCCGACTGAATCAACTGATGGACCTGGTGGGCGAACTGGTGCTGGGGCGCAACCGGCTTCTCCAGCTCATCACGGAGGCCCGCACCGAGCACGACGCGCGTGCCGACACGGACGAGCGCCTCCGTCTCGACTCTCTGCTGGGGGAGCTGGAGGAGGCGAGCGACAAGGTCGACTACACGACCACGGAGCTGCAGAGCGCCATCATGCAGACGCGCATGGTGGAGGTGGGGCAGGTCTTTGGCAAGTTCCCACGCGTGGTGCGCGACCTGGCCCGCGAGTTCGACAAGCAGATCGACCTGACGGTGGAGGGGGAGGACACGGAGCTGGACAAGTCGCTCGTCGAGGAGATTGGGGACCCGCTGCTGCACCTCGTGCGCAACGCGGCGGACCACGGCATCGAGCCCCCCGAGGAGCGGAAGGAAAAGGGCAAAGACCCGCGCGGCGAAATTCACCTGTCGGCGTCCCACGCCGGCAACCACATCATCATCGAAATCGCCGACGACGGCGCCGGCCTCGACCCGGACGCCCTGAGGCAGAAGGCCGTCGAGAAGGACGTGCTGACCGAGGACGAGGCGACGGACCTGAGCGACTCGGAGGCGTACCAGCTCATCTTCCGCCCGGGGTTCTCGACCACCGAGGAGGTGGGGCAGGTGTCCGGACGCGGGGTCGGCATGGACGTGGTGAAGACCAATCTGGCCGAGCTCAACGGAACCATCGACATCGACTCGACCCCCGGAGAGGGCACCCGGTTTACGCTGAAGCTCCCCCTCACGCTTGCGATCCTCCAGAGCATGCTGGTGCGGAGCGGAGCGGAAACCTTCGCGATCCCGCTCTACGCCGTCGCGGAGGCGGTGCGCCTGGAGCCGGGCATGATCGAAACGATCCAGGAGGGGGAGGTCATCGAACACCGGGACCAGGTGATTCCGGTGATGCGCCTCGGGGACGTGCTGGACGTACAGTCCCCCGACGCCGGGGGGCAGCGGGCCGACCGCTTCACCGAGGAGCAGGACGCGTACGCCGTCGTGGTGAACGTGGCCCATCGCCGCGCCGCGCTGGTCGTCGACGAACTCATTTCCCAAGAGGAGGTCGTCATCAAATCACTGGGCGACTACCTCAAGTCGGTGCCGGGCATTGCCGGGTCCACCATCCTGGGCGACGGCCAGGTGATCATGGTGCTCGACATTGGGGAGATGATCCAGCACGAAGAATTTGCCGCCGAGGAGGAAGGCACCGAGGCCGCCGGCGCGAACGGGGTGCCGGCCGCATCCTCGAAGTAGCCCCCGTTCCACTGACAGCCCCCATTCTGGTCTCTTTTCATCGCTATGATCCGAGTGCTCGTCGTTGATGATTCGTTGGTGATGCGGAAGGCCATCTCGCGGATTTTCGAGCAGGCCGACGATACGACCGTCGTGGACACGGCCACAAACGGCGAGGCCGGGGTCGAAAAGGCGCGTCGACTGGAGCCCGACGTGGTAACGATGGACGTCGAGATGCCGAAGATGAATGGCATCGAGGCCGTCCGCCACATCATGGAGGCGTCCCCCCGTCCCATCCTCATGCTGAGTTCCCTCACGGAGAAGGGGGCCGAGGTGACGATGAAGGCGATGCGGGCGGGCGCGGCCGATTTTCTGTCGAAGGGGGCGTCCAGTGCCACCCTCCGGGCCAACGACGTCGAGGAAAAACTGCTCGACAAGGTGCGAGCCCTCGCAAATTCGAACGCGCGGCTGTTCCGGGGGGGCGGGCCTTCCCCTGCCGAGACGGCGTCGTCGACGGGCTCCCGGGAAACATCGTCCTCCCCTGCCCCCACGTCGTCCGGCACCGACACCGCGACGGGGGGCTCCTACGAGTTGGCCGTTATCGGCGTGTCCACCGGCGGGCCGATGGCCCTCCAGCACGTCATCCCGGCCCTGCCCGCCGCGTTTCCGCTGCCGGTCGCGATTGTGCAGCACATGCCGGCCCAGTTCACGCGCTCGCTGGCCGATCGCCTCGATTCGCTCAGCGAACTCGCGGTGGCCGAGGCCGAAGACGGGATGCTTCTCGAACCGGGACGGGTCGTCGTCGCGGCGGGGGACCGCCACCTTACGGTGGAGCGACGCAAGGGGGCCCTCACGACCCGTACGCCGGCGGAGCCGGCGGGCGACTCCCATCGGCCATCGGTGAACGTCCTCTTCCGGTCCGCCGTCGAAGCGTGCCGGGAAGACGTGCTGTCCCTCGTCATGACGGGCATGGGGAAGGACGGGTTGGAGGGGGCCCGGCGCATCCAGGACGATGGGGGGACCGTTTACGTCCAGGACGAGGACACCTCCGTGGTCTACGGGATGCCGCGTGCTGTTGCGGAGGCGGGACTCGCGGACGCGACGTTTCCGCTCGATGACCTGCCCGATGCGATGCAAAAGGCCGCGGGGGCCCCGGCCCGCCCGTAGTGGCGGCCGGGGCCTCGGCAGAACGAAGGCACGCAGTTTGTGCGGTTCAAGGGCAGACGGTCGTGGCCCAATGACACTGCTCCGCTATGGCACCCAACACCTCTCGGTTTCTGCCCCGCGCGCTCCTCGCGGGCGGGGCGCTGTTCCTCCTTGCCGCCCTGGGGGCCGTTCCGGGCGTTCCGCCCGCGTGGGGGCAGACGGGGCCCCACGTCGACGCGCATGTGCGGCACGTGGCCCAGAACACGCGCCCCAAGGCCCCGGCCCGTTCGACCCGGCGTCGCCTCCGGGACTACGACTCGTACGTCCGGTACTTCTCCGGGCTGGCGTACACCCGGAGCGGGGTCAACCTGAGCACCAATTTCGTGCGGGCCCTGATTGCGGCCGAGTCGGCCGCTCGCCCCCGCGCCGTGTCGTCGGCCGGGGCCATCGGGCTCCTGCAGATCCGGCCCGAGACGGGGCGCCGGGCCGCCCGTGCCCTCTACGACACCGGATACGAGTTCCGGTTCGTCGACCGACGCCGCCTCCGCCGCCTATCGGCCGAGGACCTGAAGGACCCGGCCCTCAACATCCTCATCGGCTGCTACCTGCTCGACCGCTACAACGCGGAGTTCGGCGACCACCTGGCCCGGACCGTCGGGGCGTGGAACGCGGGCCCGGGCCGGGTGCGCCAGTACCGCGGCACGCCCCCCTACGAGGAAACGGTGGGGCTCATCCGCCGCGTGAACGCCTTCTACCTCTTCTTCCGACGTCAGGACGCCCGG
>Ga0207753_1000322_pt1 | contig 19059 bp, 22 predicted proteins | sample PonA233FremontCA_2_FD_187273 | JGI IMG/M metagenome (GOLD analysis project Ga0207753, IMG submission 187273) | Salt pond sediment microbial community from Fremont, CA, USA - Pond A23 Sediment 3 (SPAdes) | ecosystem: Environmental > Aquatic > Non-marine Saline and Alkaline > Saline | place: USA... | reverse complement strand
CCGGCCTCGATTCGGCCGACCGGCAGGCCGATCGCCTCGGCACTGCCCTCGGTAGCCATTCGGACCGCGTCCTCAGCGGCCACGTCACGGGCGTCACCGCGGGCGAGCTTGCCGATCATCGCCGCGTCGCGGATCTCGTCGAAGAGGTCCAGATCGTTGTTCGAGGCCGCGCCGTCGGTGCCGAGACCGACGTTGACGCCAGCGTCGAGCATTTCCTGGACCGGCGCGATCCCACTCGCCAGTTTCATATTCGAGGCCGGACAGTGGATCACGCTCGCGCCCGTCTCCGCCAGCAGGTCGATCTCCGTTTCGTCGACGTGGACACAGTGGGCCAGGAAGTCGTCGTCGGTCAGCATCCCCAGGTCGTCGGCGTATTCCAGTGGCCGGACGCCGTGGTCGGAGACGATGGGGTCGACCTCGCCTTCGGTCTCGTTGGCGTGAAAATGCAGCGGCACCCCGGCCTCGCGGGCCTCAGGGACGAACGCTTCGAGATACTCGGTTTCGACAGTCGTCAGCGAGTGGGGCATCAGCGCGGTCGTGATCCGACCGTCGGCGCTCCCCTCGAACTCGCGGGCGATGTCGAGGCCCTCTTGGGCGTCGGCCCGGGAGGCCTCGTCGTCCTTCCCGATGGTGATGAAGGCGTGACAGAGGTTGGCCCTGAGGCCCGAGGCCTCGGTGGCGGCGGCGATTTCTCCGACCTCGAAGTAGCTGTCGGCGAAGCCGGTGATCCCGTTTTTGATGAACTCGACAAGCCCGAGTTCCGTCCCCACGCGGATGTCCGCGGGGGTGAGCTCGGCCTCGACCGGCCAGATGTCCTCCTGGAGCCACGCATCGAGCGGTTTGTCGTCGGCGTGGCCCCGGAGCAGCGTCATCGCGACGTGGGTGTGAGCGTTGAGTAGCCCCGGCATAACCAAGCAGTCTGTCGCGTCCAGTGTTTCGTCGGCAGTCACGTCGCCGACCTCGATGACCGCGCCAGCCTCGCGGTCGACCAACACGTCGGCTTCGCGAACCTCGAAGTCGGGCGTGAGTACGTGGCCACCCTCGATAACAAATACGTCGTCCATACCGGCGGTTGGGGCGGCGGTCCCTTAATCGGTCAGGATCGGTCCCTGAGCCGGGCGATCCGCTGGCCCAAGGGTGGCTGAACTTCGAACCACGTCCGCCACGTCGCGGGCTCGGGGTCGACACTCCTGCGGGCGGCAACCGTCTCGAAGGCCGCCGCGAGTTGCTTGCTGCCGACCTGCCGGGCAGCCGCACCGTCGGCGGCGAACTGGAGCTGTCGACCAGCCCAAAACAGCCCGAGTGCGGCAACTGCGATCAGGAACAGCCCGTCGGCAAACGAGACGAGCCCGCCGAACATCCCGGTGGCGAGCCCGATCACGCTCGCGGCAGCCAGCGCCCGGTACTCGAGATACAGATACCGGCCACGGGCGAGTTCGGCCGCCAGGAGCGCGGTGGCGGTCGACTCGTCGATAGCGTCGAAGACGGCCGTCGACAGGAGTAGGGACCGCCTACCCGGCGGGCCGCGGAGTGACAGCTCGACCCCGTCGCCGTCGACGACGTGGACCCGACCGGGAGCGTAGCCGTCGGCTACCAGCCGGTTAAGCTGGTCGCGCTTGGCTGGCGTCGGGCTGCGGGTCTTCCGGAGCGCCAGCGCGACGAGCGGTGCGATGATCGCCCCGAGGCCGAAGACAACCACGGCGACCACAACGAACCAGATCGGGTCGACCGACAACTGGAGCGGGGTGAGAAACGCAGGCGAGAGCCCAAACATACCAAGAGTTGTCGGCGAGAGCGTCAAATCGGTTGCGCTCCGGGAGGGAAAGACAGTTGCCTGCGCGGCAGAGAGGGAGCGCATGCGCATTGCCGTTCCTAACAAGGGTCGACTACACGAGCCGACAGTGGCGCTTCTCGAACGGGCGGGCCTCCACATCAAAAACGGAGCCGACCGCAAGCTGTACGCCGAGACGGTCGACCCCGACCTAAGCATCCTCTTCGCACGGGCCGCCGACATTCCCGAGTACGTCGACGATGGAGCCGCGGAGGTCGGGATCACTGGCCTCGATCAGGTCCACGAATCCGAGTCGGAGCTCTCGGAACTCCTCGATCTCGAATACGGCCGCTGTCGGCTCGTGTTGGCCGCACCCGAGGATGGCGATATCACCGATCCAGCCCAGTTGGACGGCAAAAAAATCGCTACCGAGTTCCCCAACGTCGCCGAACAGTACGTGAGGGCCCAGAACATCGATGCCGAAATCATCGAAGTCACCGGGGCGACCGAACTCACCCCCCACGTCGAGATGGCCGACGCGATTATCGATATCACCTCAACAGGAACCACTCTGACGGTCAACCGACTCGGCGTGATCGACGAGGTCCTGTCGAGTTCGGTCCGGCTATTCGCCCGCGAGGAAACCGCAGGCAACGAGAAGGTCCAACAGCTCGTCACGGCGCTCGAATCGGTGCTGGCGGCCAACGACAAACGCTACCTCATGATGAACGTCGCCGAGAAGAACCTCGCGGCCGTACAGGACGTTATTCCCGGCCTCGGCGGGCCGACAGTCATGAACGTCGCCGGGAGCGACGACGTGGCCGTCCACGCAGTCGTCGACCAACAGCAGGTGTTTGAGGTAATCAACGATCTCAAAGCCGAAGGTGCCACCGGGATCTTGGTTACCGAGATCGAGCGACTGGTTGAGTAGGTGCCGACTACTCAGTCGGCGTTAGGTCCCGGAGATCCGGCGTTGTGATGTCGGGATCGATAGCGAGCGTGCCGTCCCGGGAGCGACAGTATACCAGGATGCCGAGCGCCGAAAGGCCAACACCAGCCAGCCCCAACAGTCCCGCTTCCGGCCCGAATGCACCGCCGGAGACGATTTGGGGGCCGCGAGTGGTCGTCTCGACCAGCGAGACGGGGAGTTCGGCACCGCTGACCGGCAGGCCGTAGAACCCCACGACCAGAAAGACAGCGACCAGCCCGACCAACTGCGGGAGCGTTCCCACCGAGAGACCGACCGATTCGACGGCGACCCAGCCGCCAGCGATGCCAGCGACGACCATTACCGTCATCACGCCGCCGCCGAGGGCGAGTCCGAACCCACAGTCGACCCACCACTCGCGGTCGATTCCGAGGCCGAAATCCGAGAGTCGTCGTCGATCGAGCAACCACGCAACCGCCACAAGCGTGAGGAGGACGACGAGCCCGCTGATAGCGTTCAACACCAGCGGCCGCATGGCTGGACCGAATCCGGCCAACAGGCCGATTCCGGCGGTTTCGCGCAACAGCTGTAGCGATAGCAGCGTCACGATCGACACCAACACGAAGAGGACTGTGCCGAGAAGGAGCCGCCACGGGGTCCGGAGGCGGCGCTCCGTCCCGTTCCAGATCACCCACTGGAGGCGGCCCATAGCTTGGTGTCGGCCTACAGCCGCCTGTAACCCACGGTTGGAACAGGTGTTGTTCGGACCGTGGGTCAGCCCGGAATACTGGCAACGAGGATCAGCCCGCCGATCAGGACCGTCCCGAGCAGCACCGAGACGATGGCGTGAACGACCGTTATGCGCACTGTCGTGCGGCGGGGCTGGTCGTAGAGCAGCCGGATGATCAGCCCGTCGACGACGATGGCGAGGAGCACGCCGATCCCACCGGGAATCGGCGACAGCTGTGTGAGAAGCGAGACGACAGCGGGGCCGAACCCGACACCGAGTGCCCTGGCCGGCGAGACGTCGCCGAGGACGTTGCGAGCGGCGAGATGGGCCGTAACAGAGAGAAACAGTCCCAACAGGCTGACAGTGCCGACGACCGCGATCGGTCCCGGCGACGTTTGCAAGAGAGCGTGACTGGCCACCATACCGGAGCTACCGGATACAGGGTGTCGAATCTGTCGGTTTTCGAGATCAGGTCAGCAGGCCGAGCTCGTCGAGCCGGTCGGTGATGACGTCGACGGCCGCCTCGGCGTCGCTGGGCTCCTTGCCGCCGGTGATGACGAGCTTACCGGAGCCGAACAGCAGGGCGACGACATCGGGGTCGTCGAGGCGATAGACCAGTCCGGGGAACTGTTCGGGTTCGTACTCGATGTTTTCGAGGCCGAGGCCGATCGCGATCGCGTTGAGGTTGAGATCGGTCCCCAGATCCGCGCTCGTGACGATGTTCTGGACCGTAATCTCGGGATCGTCTTCGATCGGGATCTGGAGCTCACGAAGCTTCTCGAAGACGATATCGAGGCTCTCGTGGACTGCCGTCGTGGAGTTCGCGCCGGTACAGACGATCTTTCCCGACCGGAAGATCAGCGCCGCGGATTTCGGCGACTGGGTTCGGTAGACCAGTCCTGGAAACTGCTCGGGGTCGTAGTCGGCGCCTTCGAGGTCCATCGCCACGCTCTGGAGATCGAGTTCCTGGCCGATCCCCGTCGAGGCCACCACGTTCTCGATGGAGATCGTCGTTTTCGGATCACTCATTCTATGTCGGTTATGGTTGGTATTGTGTATAAAAGTAAGTCAATACGAACGGCTGGGAGCAACCCAGACGGTCAGCCCGTTCGGACGATCATCGCCGCGTTCGAAAGCGTCACGACCCCGCCGAGCAGGGCGATCCCGACCGGGACACCAATGGCGATCGGACTCCCGGAGATCGATAAAAAGCCGAGAAAGCAGACTGCGAGCGCTCCGCCTTTGAGCAGACCGAAGCCGACCGGACCCGGCTGGTCCGACAACAAAGCGACGACTGCGGGGTTGGCCTCGATCACGTCGGTGTGGCGGACGGCCAACACGGTGGTTACGTAGTCGCCGACCCCGTATAGGAGGACAGCGACGACCCACCACTGGAGTTCTACCGTCGAGACATCCATACCCACCGTTGGGGACCCCCGGTTATCAGTACGGCCCGATTACTCGGGTCAAGGGTCGACTACTCCCGACTCACACCAGTCGACGCCAGCCTCACCAGTCAACTACCCTTCCGTCGCGGACCGACACGCTGATAGCCGACATCGAACTGTGTGGGAACGTGTACTGTCTGGAGCTGGCCGGAGACGAGGACGCCTTCGCGGCCTGTGAGGCCGCAACGGCAGCCTCGGCGGTCGAGATCGTCGCGCCAGGCGTGGCGACCGCCCGCGGCATCGCCGCCGACCGGGTTCGGAATCTGGCCTACACCCATGCCGCCAGCGAGCTGGTAGCCACAACAGCAGCCGACATCGACGCTGCCGAACTCGCCCTCGAAGCCGCGACAGTCGACCGCGCCGGCTCGATCGCCGTCCGCGCGCGTGACATCCGAAGCCAAACCGGGTGTAGCACCCGAACAGCCGAACGGCGGCTGGGATCGGTCCTCGTCGACCGCGGTTTTAGCGTCGATCTCGACGATCCGGACCACGAACTCCGCGTCCTGTTTTCGGAGGGCGAGGTCGACGGCGAAAAGCGAGACGTCTGCCTGCTGGGATGGCTGGCCGCCGAAAGCAAGCGTGACTACGGCGACCGGCGGCCAACCGACCGGCCCTTCTTTCAGCCGGGGAGCATGGCCCCCCTCGACGCCCGTGCGCTGGTGAACATCGCGGGTGCCGGACCTGACACAAGGGTCGTCGACCCGATGTGTGGGACCGGTGGTCTGCTGTTGGAGGCAGCGCTGGTCGGGAGTAGCGTGCTCGGCGTCGACGCCCAGTGGAAGATGACCCGCGGCAGTAGGGAGAACCTAACCGCCCTCGTCGGCGACGCTAACTTCGAGATCGTTCACGGAGACGCCACTGCCCTGCCAGTAGTCGACGACTCGGCCGACGCTGTGGTGTTCGATGCACCGTACGGTCGCCAGTCGAAGGTCGCGCGCCACGAACTCGCCGACCTCGTGGGCGGGGCGCTCGCGGAAGCCCGCCGGATCGCCGACCGGGCGGTCGTGGTTGCGGATCGACCGTGGGAAAAAGAAGCGAGAAACGCGGAGTGGACGGTCGACCACCGGTTCGAGCGCCGGGTCCACGGCACGCTCGTCCGGCACGTCCACGTGCTGTCGGGTTAGACCATCCCCGCGACCGCCTCGCGGACCGACAGTCCCGCGTCGACGACATCCCGACGGTAGTGCATATACACGGCCCCCAGCGGCGGCTGGATGATGTAGGCCAAGGCGATAGGGAGGACGGCCTCGGTGGGGAGGCTGTCGCTGGCGACAACGATGGCGACCGCGATCGAGAGGTTCCGCATACTGGTCGCATACACCAGCGAGATACCCAGATCGGTCGACAACAGGAGTCGTCCGAGCCCCGCGCCCACAATCAGAATAGCGGCGTAGAACCCGAGCAGTGGGACGATCGTGGTCGCCGAAGTGACGGGATCGCTGAGGATCGCCGCCGAGCGCATCGTCATCGCGATGAAGACGATCAGCATCACGCCCAGCGAACTGAACCCGCCGAAAACCGGTTTGAGACGTTTGAGACCCTCGGCGTCGTACCGACGAAGAATCGCCGAACGGGTGATCGTTCCGGCGATCATCGGCCCCACGATCACCGTTGCGAGCTGTCGGTAGAGCGCCGTGGGCTCGAAGCCGACGCTGCCGGGGATCAACACCGAGAGGTACGCCGGGAGGATGGCGATTGCCGCCAGCAGATTGACCGACATGGCGACCAGCGCCGACTCCAGATCGCCGCCAGCCAGCCCGGTCCAAGCGGCAGTCATCCCCGAGGTGGGGATCAGCGCGATGAAATAGAGCCCGACGGCGTAGCCGATCGATCCGGCGAAGAACAGCCGAGCGAGGCCAACCGCTAACAGCGGTGCGAACCCGAAATTGAGCAGCAACGAGAGGCCGACGACCTTGGCGTGGGTCCTGACGTGGAGGATCTCCCGGAGGTCGATGTTGATCATCATCGGGTAGATCATCAGGAACAACACCGGCACCACCGCCGCCTGCAGCAGTCCCTTGGCTCCCGGTCCGGCGACCTGCCCGAAGGCGAGGCCCCCCACCAGCGAGGCGATGACGACGTAGATCAGGTTCTGCTTCAGCGTGATGAGAGCAGACCGGATCATCTGTCCTCCCGTCGCAGCATGGCCGCTGCACGTTCAGTACCCCATGGCCGTTCCGTAACGACGTCCGTTGTGATCGTCGACCGATATCTCATAGCTTATGGTTGTGTTCAAATAGTACAAAACTGTCGATTGCAGTTTGCTGATTTAGCCCCAAGAAAGGCCTAATTTCGAATTCTGCACCAACAAAGCAATTCGAAACCCAGTTAGAATTGCAATGTTTGAGCATTATTAACTCAGCCAGACATCGTCGACAGCGTTGGATCGTGAGCGTCGGATATCCCGCTGTTTAAGCCCTCGGCTCGCCGAAACCGGGTAATGACGAACCAGGAACTCATCGCGGCGCTCCGCGATGCCGATGCAGTCCAGTACGGCGAGTTCGAACTCTCCCACGGTGGCACCAGCGAGTACTACGTCGACAAGTACCTCTTCGAGACCGATCCCCACTGTCTGGAACTCATCGCCGAGGCCTTCGCCGAGAAGATCGACGAGCCGAAACTCGCGGGCGTCGCCCTCGGAGCAGTCCCGCTTGTTGCCGTAACCGCAACCGAGACCGACCGCCCCTACGTGATCGCCCGCAAGAAGGCCAAAGAGTACGGGACGGCCAACCGGATCGAGGGGCGATTGGACGAGGGCGAGGAGGTCATTGTCCTCGAAGACATCGCCACCACCGGCAACTCCGCGATCGACGCCGCCGAGGCGCTGCGGGAGGCGGGCGCGGCGGTCAATCGCGTCCTAGTGGTCGTCGACCGCGAGGAGGGCGCGGCCGAGCGACTCGCCGAACACGATCTCGAACTCGACGCGCTGGTGACCGCCAGCGAGCTGCTGGCTGACCGATAACCCCGGATCGCGGCGCATACCTGACCGTCGAGATCACTGATTCTGACACTGTATTTATCATTATGAACAGTGTACAGTGTAGTGGTTCCCATGAGCAAATCGATCCTGATGGTCGTCGGCGATTTCGGCGAAGACTACGAGATTATGGTTCCGTATCAGGCCCTCCAGATGGTCGGCCATCGTGTCGACGCGGTCTGTCCCGACAAGGAGGCGGGCGAGACGGTCAAAACCGCGATCCACGACTTCCGGGGCGACCAGACCTATATGGAGTCTCGCGGCCACAACTTCGAGTTGAACGCGACGATGGCCGATGTCGATCCCAGCGAGTACGACGCGCTCTGTGTGCCCGGCGGCCGTGCACCCGAATACCTCCGAACCCACGACGCCGTCATCGAGGTGGTCCAACACTTCTTCGAAGCCGACAAGCCAGTGGCCTCGCTCTGCCATGGCCCCCAGATTCTGGCCGCGGCGGGCGTACTGGATGGCTACGAGATGACGGCCTACCCCGCGGTGCGGGCCGAGTGCGAGGCCGCGGGCTGTTCGTGGGTCGACGGCGTCGTCCGCGACCGGAACCTCGTCACCGGACAGGCGTGGCCCGATCACCCCGAGTGGCTCGCGGAGTTCCTAGCGCTGTTGGGCGACGAGATACACCACGGCAAACCCGAAGCGGCCGCCGATTAGGCACCGACTACTCAGACGGCTTCGGGCTGTGAGGGGTAGCGCGACTCGGCGATCGCAAACGTGAGCGTGCTCAGGACGCCCAGCAGCGTCCCGATCGTCAGCGCGAGCGCGAGATCCGGCAGCGAGAGGGTGACGATCCCGCCGACGCTTGGCAAGAAAAAGCCCGACAGGCCGTAGAGGACGATCCCGATAGCGACGACATAGAAGGGAGCATTGAGGTAGCGCCAGCGGAACCGGCCCGCGAGATACTCGTCGGTGACTTGACCGAGGCTGCTGGTGATACCGGCGGCGGCGAACCACTGGACAGCACCGTGGACGAACGCCGCGGCGGCGGTGGTTATCTCCAGCGGCGGAGGCGTGGTCGACTCGACGGTGTCGATCATCGAGACGCCCTGGACGCCGCCGACGATAATCAGCGCAAGGGCGACGATGTAGGTGATCAGCGTGACCCGCCCGGCATACAGGCCGTTGCGCACGCGGTCGACGGAGTTGTCGATGGTGTCTTCGAGTCCCAGTCCCCGAAACAGTGAGTAGAGCCCGACGAGCGCCGAGATAAGCCCGAGGACGACCGCCCCGGCGACGTCGAAGATGCCAGCGATGACCACCAGCGGGTAGATCAAAAGCAGGATACCGAGCGGGACGAGGATCGTTCCCCGTGTTTCGGGGTCGGCGAGCACCTGCTTGATCGTGTAGTACATCGATTCGAGGTTTTGGGCCTGTCGGACGACCACCCGGCGGACGCCATCGATGGGCATCCGCGAGCGGATAACAGGAACCACGGACTCGTCCTGTGCGCCGTCGGTGATGATGATCGCCCGGACCTCCTCGCCGGTCCGAAGGCCCGCCAGCGTGGTGTCGATCTCCTCGCCGACCGTCCGGTTGGCCCGCACGTCGTTACCGTCGACGCCGGTGACGACCGCGACCTCGACCTCCTCCCCTCCCTCCTCGCGGAGCGACTCGTAGGTCGAGAGCCCCTGAAACATGACGTTGACGTCGGAGTCTTCGGGGTCGACTGTCGCCAGTGCGACTGCCGCCTTCCGGACTGCCTCGCTGCCGACAACCGGCGTCGACAGGCCGGTCTTCCGGCCTACGTCGTCGTCGAGGTCGACACAGAGGACGAGCAGCATTCGTGTAGGAATAGGTGAGCACTCCGTTAAGACTTTTCTGGGGCCGGCGGGGGAGACGAGGTCACACAGAACGGGTCGACACCGAGTCCCACGGGGAGTGGCCGTTTCGGACGCTTTTTGTGGCCTCAGGCGGTATCATGGTTAACTGATGATCTCCAAAGGCTGCGAACAGTGCGCCAAAGGCGGGAAGATGGTGCTTTTCGTCTACGGCTACTGTGACCAGCGGGACTGTTTCTACTGCCCGCTGGGAGAAAACCGGAAGAACGTCACCGACGTCTACGCCAACGAGCGGAACGTCGAGAACGACGAAGACATCATCGAGGAGGCCCATCGGATGGACGCGCTGGGGACCTCGATCACCGGCGGCGAGCCGCAGGAGGCGATGGAAAAGACCTGTCGCTACCTCAGCCTCTTAAAAGACGAGTTCGGCGAGGACCACCACACCCACCTGTATACCGGCATTACGGGTGGCCGCGAGAACATGCGTCGACTCTCCGAGGCCGGGCTCGACGAGATCCGGTTCCACCCACCCTACGAGCTGTGGGGCGATATGCACGGCACCGAATGGGAGGAGATCCTCTATATTGCCCGCGAAGAGGGGTTGACACCCGCCTTCGAGATTCCCGGTATTCGCGCCGAAGCGGAGTTCCTCGAATTCCTCGACGAGGGCGCGGCGGAGTTCTGCAACATCAACGAATTCGAGATGAGCGACGGCAACTTCCGTCGGATGAAAGAGGAGGGGTACGAACTACAGGAGGGCCACATGTCGGCGGTCGACGGCTCGAAAGAGGCCATTCTCGAGGAGATGGGCGACCACGAGCGCGTCTACTTCTGTACCAGCGTGTTCAAGGACGCCGCCCAGCACCGCAATCGCCTCAAGCGGATGGCCAAAGTCATCCGCCGGGAGTTCGACGAGATCACCGACGACGGGACCTTAGTCTACGGCAAGGCCTGGGAGTCGGAGGCCCGCCTCGAAGAACTCGGTGTGCCGGAGGAGTTCTACACCGTCAAACCCGACCACGTGGAACTCGCGTGGTGGCTCCTCGAAGAGATGGTCGAGGAGGGCGACCTAAGCGAGGGCGAGATCGTCGAGCAGTATCCGACCGTCGACGGGACGGTCGTCGAGCGGACGCCGCTGGCGTAGCTCTGTGACTGCGGGGAGGAGTAGCGCGGTATCTCACGGCCGACGGGGCTTTGAATTCGATTGCAGGAGCGGTGCGGGTAGATGCTGACTACTGGATTGCGACGAGGGCAACATCGTCGACTGCTATTTCGAACAGACGGAAGGCGGGATGGGCCTTGTGACGATCGCGGGCTTCGACAGCAAACCCGACGAGAAGTGTGAACCGATTACCGTCTACTACGAGTCGGCGGACTACACCGTCGGCCAGATCTTGTCGTTCGGTGGGATGGATACCCACGTCGACGCCGAGCCGAGCGGTGGCGTCTACGAATCCGAACTCGAGAATCCAGGCGGCCAGCAGGCGGCGATCAGTCTGCTCCACATCTGTGGCACCGAACTCATCGTCGACGACTCGACCGCTAACGAGACGGTCACCGACGACACGACCACGCTGTAGCGAGCGGCGGAGTAGCCACTGCCCGCCAACCAAACGCATATTTTATTTGATTCTTACAGACGATCAGAACCCGAACACGGGAAGGAACCGGAAGACGAGGTAGGCACCGACAGTCGATATGAGCGGAACGACGTTCTGCATGAGTATCACACGAGCGGTCGTCGAGGGGTTGAACAAGTCCGACGCAGTCGGCATCTCGTCGGGTTCCTCCTCGCCGATCGGCGGGAGGGGTTCGCCCTCCTCGTCGGCCGCCAGCGAACCGACCGACATCCGCGTGTCGCCGGCTTTCTCGGAGATCGACTCACGGGAGGCCCGCATCGTTCGGGTGGCACGTCCCCAGCCGAGGCCGATAATCGACATCGTGGCGATAACGACGAAACTCGCCGGGATACCGATCGCCGAGAGGCTGACGACGAGGATCGCGCTGACGGTGGCGACGACGATGGCGGCGGTCAGCGGCAGTTGGGTAATATCGCTGCCGAGAGTATCGAGCGTGCGGCGGGCGATGGTGAACGCGCCGATTCCGACCGCAATACAGGCGATGACGATTCCGGTGTTCATCTCCAAGGAGCCGCTACCGACAAGCGGTGCGATCGCGTTGGCGACGTTGCTCGTCCCGGAGCTGAAGGCCATGACACAGCCGATTCCGATGACGACGCCGGTGCCGAACAGCTCCCGAGTGGTCGTGTTCGGTCCGAGGCTGATCGCCGGGATGAGCCCCGATCGGTCGACAGTCAGAAGCTCCCCTTCGCTTTGGGCGAGGGCGATTCGCTTGTTGAGCGAGGCATAAAAGTAGCGGCCGATTACCGCTGAAATCCAGAAGCCGATCACGGGGGCGACGAGCCACCACCGGACGATCTCGGCCATCACGGCCCAGTTGAGGGCCCCGCTGGCGAGTCCGAGGCCAGCGATCGCGCCGACCGCGGTCATCGAAGTCGAGGCGGGAACACCGAAGACGTTGCCGACGAACAGCGCGAGCCCGATGAAAAACAGCACCGTGATGCTGGCGGGCAGGGTGAAGATTCCCGGATCGGTCACCAGTTCGGTGCCGAGGGTGTCGACGACGCGGCGGCCGATCGTCCACGCGCCGACAAAAAAGAAGATGCTCATCAGCCCCGCGGCGAGCGTCTTCGAGAGCGATCCGGCACCGACTGCCGGACCGAAGGCTGGCCCCGTCGTCGACCCGCCGATGTTGTATCCGACGAAAATCGCTACGACCACCCCGATAATTAACAGTACCTCAGTCACAGTACGGTAGTTTTCTCCCGACGGTGGTTAAGTCGTCGGATATCTCGTGCGCGATGACCAGCGAGGTTTTGCAGTTGGGCCGCCGAGTCCCTGTATGCAGACGCTCACCGAAAAACGGGTTTTCGGCAGCAAGTTCGAGACGACCGAACTGTTCGTCACCAGCGAAACCGGTCTCGTCGAGGTATCGGTGTCGGCCGACCAGATCGGCGAGTTCGGCCTCGCCCACCGCGGGGGAGTCCAGACAGTGGCAGTCGATGACCGCGGTGTCCTGCTTGGCACCGACAACGACGTACTCTACAGCGACCGCGATACCGACGGGGACGCGCGGACGGCCCAGTCGTGGGCGTTCTCACCCCTTGACGCACCGTTCGAGCAGGCAGTCGCCGTCGGCTGGGGACCGGGCGGGGCGGTCGCAGCCGACACCGCGGGAGTCGCCTTCGAATGGTCGAGGGAGGGCGGCGACTGGCACCGGCTGGGCGAAACCGGAGGCGTTCGAGCCGTCGACGGCGAGCTGCTCGCGGCCAGCGATGGCGTCTACCAGCTCACCGACGGCGGGTTGGAGCACGTCGGCCTCTCGGATGTGCGGGATGTCGCCGGCCACGGCACGCCGCTGGCGGCGACCAGCGATGGGCTGTTCGCTCTCGGTAATGGCTGGCAGCGCGTCGAGACGGGAGCTTTCGACCGAGTTGCCAGCGATGGCCACGGCCACGCCCACGCGATCGGATCAACGGGGGTGCTCCGGCGGACTGGCGACGACGACTCGGTCGGCGGAGCGTGGACGGCCAACGAACTCCCGGTCGACTCGCCGGCGGTCGACGTCGGCTACGGCAGTGGAATCGTCGCCGCAGTTACCGAAAACGGCACGCTCGCAGTCGACGCGGGCGACGGCTGGCGACACCAGCTACTCGGCGTAGCCGGGGTCAGCGGGCTGGCTGTTGGACCGGGACAGTCCGAGAAGTAACCTCGGCCGCACACCGAAACCGGGTTTAGGTGGGACGGAAAACGGGGGAGTATGACCACGATCGTCCCTGCCTCGACATCCCAGGCGCTGGCGGCCGCACTCGCCGACGAGGGGGTCGGCTCGCTCACCGTCCCGACCTACGACCGATTCGCCGACGGCGAAACCCTCGCTGCGGTCCCCGAGTTCGAGGACAGCGAGGCGATCATCGTCGCCTCAACGCCGACCAACGACGCCCATATCGAACTGCTCCAACTGCAGGATGCGGTCCGAGAGGCCGGGGCGACCGATATCACGACCGTCATCCCGTATCTCGGCTACGCCCGACAGGACAAGGCGTTCAAACAGGGCCAGCCGATCTCGGTGCGTGCGACCGCCCGCGCGATCAGTACTGGTACCGACCGCGTCTTGCTTGTCGAGCCACACGAGCCAGCTGTCGCTGACTTCTTCACCGTGCCGACCGAGCCGATCGACGCCGCCGCCCGGCTGGCCGAGCCGCTTGGCGAACTCGACGACCCGCTGTTCGTTGCGCCCGACGAAGGGGCCATCGAGCTGGCGACGACGACGCGGGATGCCTACGGTGCGGGGGACGTCGACTACTTCGAAAAAGAGCGTGATTACGAGACCGGCGAGATCGAACTCACGCCGAGCGACGCGCCGGTCGACGGCCGCGACGTGGTGGTCGTCGACGACATCATCGCCACTGGCGGGACGATGAGCGGGGCCATCGAGGTACTCAACCGCCGCGGGGCGGGCCGCGTCTACGCGGTGTGTGTCCATCCGGTGTTGGCCGAGGCTGCACAAACCAAACTTGCGGCCGCGGGGGTCGAGCGCGTCATCGGGACCGACAGCCTCGAACGGGCGGTCAGCAACGTGAGCGTCGCCCCGGCGATTGCTACTCGGTTAGCCGAGTAACAGCGAGGCGGAGCCGCGGCACCAGTTCGGTCAGCCCCATCGCGTACAGTCGGAAGTAGAAGGCCACGCCGCCGAGCAGACAGAACCAGAGACCGAACGCGAGGATCTCAGCCGGTTCCCAGATCAGTTCGAACGGTAGTTGCCGCGTTACTGGGTGGGGGGCAACCACGGCTTCTGAAGCTTTGGCTCCGGCCATCGGAGACGGAACCCATTTTATCATCGGCTACGCAGCGAGAGGTATGGCTGGACGATACGGCGATCTCGACTACTCGGCAGTGGTTAAAAACGGCGTACTGCTCGGCGGCCTGCTGGTCGTGCTGGGCTTTCTCGGTGAGGAGGCGGGCCACCTGCTGTACGGCGATCTCACCGGCGCACTGAACACGCTGTTTACCACGATGGAGTTCGGCGGCATCGTCGTCGGTATGATCGCAGTGTTCGTTTTCGGTATCGCACTTCCACTGACGGAGTAGCGTGGTCGACGACCGCGATCCGAGCGATAGCTGGCTCCCGTGAGCTGTCAGTCACCAACGTTCTTTATTAGTGCGACTATACGGGAGAGTATGGCATCCAAAACGATCTTCGAGAAGATCAGAGACGAGGAGATCCCGGCTCGGATCATCCACGAGACCGAGACGACGCTGGCGTTCCTCGACGCCCATCCGCTCGCGCGCGGCCACACACTCGTCGTTCCCAAGGAACCCTACGAACACCTGCAGGATCTCCCTGCCGACTTGTCGGCGGACCTCTTCGAGACCGTCCACGAACTCACACCCACCATCGAGGAGGCGGTCGACGCCGACGGGACGACCATCGGTATCAACAACGGCGAGGCCGCAGGCCAAGAGGTCCCTCACGTCCACGTCCATATGATCCCCCGGTTCGAGGGTGACGACAGCGGCCCGATCCACGCGATCGCGCTGGACTCGCCGGATCTCTCCGAGGCAGAACTCGACGAGATCGCCGCCGCAATCGACGCGTAACAGCAGGCCGAGGCTGCCCCATTGGGCTCGCCCCGAAGAAGTCAAAACGGCGAACTGCCGGCTCTTTTGTCATCTGATAATATAAAAAATTCAGACAACCCCGAATTTTTGTTAGTTATACAATCATTATACCCGTCAATGAATAACAACTATGCGCTGCGATGCCCTCCACGACTGCATGCTGCCCCGACTGTGGCAGTGCCATCTATACCGACGCCGACGAACAGCTGTGTGAAGACTGCGGGCTCGTCGTCGACAGCGACCGGCTGGACCGTGGGCCCGAGTGGCGGTCGTTCGCCGACGACCGGACCAATCCCAAACGGACCGGCTCGCCGCTGACCGACGCCAGACACGACCGCGGGCTGTCGACCGAAATCGGCCACACCGCCGAGCTGAGTGCGGCCAAACGTCGGCAGTTCGTCCGACTCCGCCGCCAGCACAACCGCGCCCGGCTGGGCGACAAACGAACCAGAAATCAGGTCCACGCCTTCACGCGGATCAAACACGTCGTCAGCAACAAAGCGTTGCCCACACAGGTCCGGGATCACGCCTGTCGGCTGTTCCGCTCGGCTCAGCAGGAAGACCTGCTTCGTGGCCGATCGATCGAAGGCTTCGTCGCCGCCTGTCTGTATGCGGTCTGCCGGATGGAGTCGCTCTCGCGGACGATCGACGAGATCACCGACGCCTCCTACAGCAGCCGCGAGGAGTTTCAGGCCGCCTACGACGCCCTGAACCGCGAGCTCGGTCTGCCGGTCGCACCAACCCATCCACGGGAGTACCTCCTCCGGTATGCCGACCAGCTCGATCTGTCGACAACAGTCGAACGCCGTGCCCACGAGCTAGCCGACCGGACCGAACGTGAGGGGATTCTCAACGGTCGGAACCCCAGCGGCGTTGCGGCAGCCTGTCTGTATACGGCTGCGAAAGAAAACGACGCCAACCTCACACAGAGTGAGGCCGCGTCGGTTGCATCCGTGACACCGGTCACGCTTCGGACGACCTATCAGGAACTCGGCCCCTGAGGGGCACGAGACGATAGCGCGGTCGACACCACCGAGCGGGCTGCGTCTAAAGCCTGTTACAGACCCACCCCACGACGCAGCAGCCGCGTCGGCACGTCTCGGGAGCCACACCGGGAGCTGGCTCGGACCACCGACAAACCGGTGGTCCGGAACACTCCCGTCTATGACTGTTGCCACCTACCTAAAAAGTACACACGCGATACTCATCTGCAATCACGAACCAGTTTGCGTCGGCGACAGTATGGCTGTCCATTACGGACCGAAAAGGTCGCTTATAGAGTCTCTTCGGGCAGAATGTAGACGGTCGTGCCGTGTTTGAGCACGGGGACGGTGTCGTCGGGCTCGAAGTAGTCGGGTCGACGGACTGTTTTGGCTTCGTAGGTCTCGGGATCGAGAACCTGCACGGCGTGTTCGTCCTCGACGGTAACGACCGTGGTGTCGACCGCGTCGTCGGTGCGGCCGACCTTCGTGACGTCCGGTGTAGTGCCATCCTCGTGGCTGGCCTCGTAGCGCTCCCCCGAGCGGAGCCGCTTGCCTTTGAGACGGTTGTGGGCACTCGTGACGAGTACGGGGCCGTCACCGTCTTGCGGGTCGATCACGTCGCCGGGAGTGTACTTCGGGAGCCGGGCAACGAAGGTCACCCGGTAGACTTCGTTGCCGTCGCCGTCCTCGGTGACAAGCGTCGGGTAGTCGTGGACACTCCCCCCGAACCGGTCGGTGATCCGGCCCGCGAGCGCCTGGCCGAGTTTGTTTGTTGAGAGCTTGATGTTCGGCCCGGCCTCGTTGCTCCGGTCGACCGAGGTAATAAACGCCTCGCGGTCCCCGTCGGCTTCGCGGTTGGCAACATACGTTTCGACTATCTCGATGGCCTCGCTGGCCTCCTCGGACCGCACGGGGCGATCCTCCGCGCGGATCTGGAGAATGCTCGCGAAGTAGCCGCCGGCGATCCGCCCACACCGGTCACAGACCGCCTTGGAGATCCGAACCGGGACAGTTAGCTGCTCGCTAATCGGGGTGCCACGGACGACGCCCGAAAACGAACAGTGCATCCGGATCGTCGTCTCGTCGACCTGTTCTGGCTCGACGCCCCACTCGACGTCTTCGGCGTTGACGTGGACCGACAGGGCCTCGCTGACGGCGTCGACGGCGACATCGGTGTAGTCGACCGCGCCGAGGTCGACCCAGCGGTTGCCGCGGTGGACCGCGCCACACCGGCCACAGAGCGTGACCTGCACGCGGTCGGGGGCGTCGATGAGATCGAAATCCTCGAAGTAGCAGCCGTCGCAGAGCACCGCATCTGAATCCCGGGGCTCGCCGGGGCGGGGCTCGGCCCGCTCGGCGACCGGGTCGCCACACCGGGGACAGAACTCGCGTGACTCGCTCATAAAGGGTCGAACGGCCGTCGACCGGTTAAGCGTCGCGACACCGACCGGCGCTGTGAGCGTCTGCCACACTCACTGTTCGAGGAGATCGATGGCTTCGGCGTCGGTGACCTGGCCGAACTCCCGGTAGTGGCGGCCGACCGCCTGGAACGGCCGGGGCTCGTCGGCGACGACCACGCGGTCGGCCTCGTCGCGGAGATCAGCGCGCGCAGAGGCTGGCGCAACCGGGACCGCGAGGATCACTTCCGCTGCGTCGGTGGCCTGCAGTTGCCGCAGGCAGGCGATCGCCGTTGCCCCGGTCGCGATACCGTCGTCGACTAACACCACGCGTTTGCCTGCCACATCGGGCAAGGGCTCGCCGCCGCGGTAGTCGGCGACCTTCCTGCGGGCGACCTCGGCCTCGCGTTCGCGTTCCTGCTGGATGTACGCGTCGTCGACGCGCAGTTGGCCGACAAGGTCGTCGTTGAGCCAGTAGCTGCCATCGCCAGCCACGGCTCCGATAGCGAGTTCGGGGTTCGACGGCGCGCCGAGTTTGGTCGCGACCACGACGTCAAGGGGGACGCCGAGGCGGTCGGCGACCGCTCGGCCGACCGGCAAGCCGCCACGGGGGATCGCACAGACGAGATCGACGTCGACGCCCGTCTCGACCAGTCGGTCGGCTAGCTGTTCGCCACCCTCGGTTCGATCGGTGAATGGCATGAGAACACCTCACACAACAGTTCGGTCCGGAGGCGCAAAAGGCTCCGGACTACGCGGTCTGCCGACAGACAGCCCGGTCGGCTCCGGTAGCGTTTAACGGATTGAACTGCTATGTATTGCTATGAAATGGTCGACCGATTGGGGACTGCGCGGCCGGATGGGACTGACGATGTTCCTGCTGTTCGCCCTATATATCGTTTTTATAGGGATCCTCTCGCAGTTCGCCAACCTCCTCGGGATCGTGATCGCAATGGGGGCGTTCTCCTTCATCCAGTACTTCTTCAGCGACAAGATGGCCCTCTACAGCATGGGTGCCCGAACCGTCGACGAAAGCGAGGCTCCGGAACTCCACCGGACGATCGAGCGGCTCTCCCAGCAGGCCGACCTGCCCAAGCCGCAGGTCGCCATCGCTGACTCACAGGTACCGAACGCGTTTGCCACGGGGAGAAACCAGCAGAACGCGACGGTCGCCGTGACGAGCGGCCTGACGGGAACCCTCAATCAGGAGGAGCTCGAGGGTGTGCTCGCCCACGAACTCGCCCACATCAAAAACCGCGACGTGATGGTGATGACCATCGCGTCGTTCCTGTCGACGCTCGCGTTTATCGTCGTCCGGTGGGGGTGGCTC
>Ga0207753_1000321_pt1 | contig 19061 bp, 14 predicted proteins | sample PonA233FremontCA_2_FD_187273 | JGI IMG/M metagenome (GOLD analysis project Ga0207753, IMG submission 187273) | Salt pond sediment microbial community from Fremont, CA, USA - Pond A23 Sediment 3 (SPAdes) | ecosystem: Environmental > Aquatic > Non-marine Saline and Alkaline > Saline | place: USA... | reverse complement strand
TCATCGTAGCGTTCGTGATTCTTGAGGTAGGAAGTGAGTTCGCTGTGACCGGGAATATGGCCGATTTCGTCCCATATTCGGTCACATGTCCACCGTCCAACGTTCCAGAGTTTCGAGGCAGCAAACCCGAGCGAATCCAGATCGTCAGACACCTGCCGGTGGTTCCGAATAGAAGCCTTGTAGGTGCGAGTGACGACCTGTTTCGCCATACGTAACCTATGTTAGTCTACTTACTTAACGGTTCGGGAGTACGTGGAATATCCAGATTAGCAATGAGCAGCGAATGGGTAGGATATGTCGGATTCATCCCCGCGCTGAAGCGCGAGGCTTTCTCCTTGATTCTCCGTAATCCCAGCAGCAGTGGACGACCCGATCGAAATCAGCGCGTTCGGCTGTTGGTACTTAGTCCAGCATTTCGGTCGTTAGCTCGTGGGTCGCCGTTTGGTCTTCCCTGATCCGAATGACTTGGAACGCCTCGGCGTACCGGGTGTTCGCCTGTCGACCCCGAAACCGGGCGAGCCCCTTCATCGCTTCGGCCTCCAAGTATTTCTTCTCGCTTTGACTCTCGTGGGTTCTGATGGCCTCGATCTTCCGTTCGAGGAACTCCTCGCTCAGCGAATTGTAGTACTGTGGATCGAACGACGACCGCGTCGACGGCGACTCGAAGGCCAACACCTCGGCGGTATTCCGGCCAGCGGCGATCGATGCCAGCGCCGCATGGCGGTGGTCCTGATGGGTGTCTTCCTCGGTGTGGATGTAGACGCGGTCGGCGTCGACCTCGGTGAGGTGGTCGTCGATGCGTTTGACGATCCCGTGGTCGTAGGGGACTTTGGTGTCCTCGTACCCCATGACGCGGACGTCACCGACATCGAGGACGTCGGCGGCCTCTCTGGCTTCGGCTTCCCGCGTCGCTGTCGACGAGAGCTCGCCGCCGCGTGTCAGAACCAGAAACCGCACCGTGTCGCCCCGTGCCCGATGGAGTGCAACGGATCCACCAGCCCCGATCTCGATGTCGTCCGGATGTGCCCCAATCGCGATTACGTTCATAATAGCAGTCGCTAGCTTACGGGATAGCGGCTTTGTTATATCCATGATTACCCACGTCTGCCATGGTGTAGTCGACGGTATTCTGCTGGGCTCCGAGAATCAGACGGCGGTGTTCGCGGCTGTCGGTCGCCGATCACGGCGACCTCAGCAGTCGTCCGTTCAGTGCTTCGAGAGCGGTTCGGAACACGAAGGGTAGTCTCGATGGACGCCTCCGAACCCACCGTTAGACAGTCCCTACTACCGGAAGCAAGTGGGGAGCGTCAGGAACTGACAACGAGCGGTTCGTACCACTCGCGGTTCTGCCGGTACCAGTCGATGAATCGGCCAACCCCCTCGCGGATATCAGTCGACGGGCTGTAGCCGATGCGGTCGCGTGCCTTCGAGACGTCGGCATGGGTGTGGCGGGCGTCGGCCTCCTTTTCGGCCTCGTAGACCGGCTCGAGGTCGGCGTCGACCTGCGCGATGACGTGATCGGCGAGTTCGGTGATCGTGATATTGTCCGTCGAGCCGATGTTCAACACTTCGCCGTCGGCGGCATCGGTCTCCAGCAGTCGGAGGTTCGCAGCTACGATGTCGTCGACGTAGGTGAAGTCGCGTGTCTGCTCGCCGTCGCCGTAGATCACCGGCGGCTGGCCGTTCAGACACCGCGAGACGAAGTTCGAGATCGCCATGTTCGGGCGCATCCGCGGCCCGTAGACGGTGAAATACCGGAGGCTCACCGTCGGGAGTCCGTGGACCGACTGCCAGACGTCACAGTAGTGTTCGGCGGCGAGTTTGGTCGTTCCGTACGGGCTTTTCGGCGAGTTGGGATGGGCCTCGTCGTACGGCAGGTAGACCGGCACGCCGTACACCGACGACGAGGAGGCGTTGACGAACCGCTCGACATCGTGGTCAGCGGCCGCTTCGAGCAGCGTCAGCAGGCCGCCGACGTTGTTTTGCTCGTAGAATTTGGGTTGTTCGACGCTTGTTCGAACGCCCGCGCGGGCGGCTTCGTGGTAGACGAACTCGACGCCGAACCCGTCGAAGACCTCCTCGACGAGCGCCTCGTCGGTGATCGATCCCTCGACGAACTCGAATCGCTCGCCGCCGACGGTTCGACAGCGCTCGATGTTCTGGCGTTTGATGTCGACGTCGTAGTAGGGATCGAGGTTATCGATGACGACGACCTCGTGGCCGCGGTCCAACAGCGCCTCGGTGATGTGGGAGCCGATGAACCCTGCGCCGCCGGTGACGAGCACCCTCATGTCGATGCCTCGCTCGACACGGTCGTTCGTGATGGCTCGACAGCACAAACAGCCGCAACCACACCGTGTGGTGCTGTGTCTGTCCGGGAAGCGGTAGTAGTCGGGAGCATTCACCACCGAAGTCGACAGTCTGCCAGTTAGTTACCCGATGGATACCGCAGCTGGTAGCACACGAGCGTATCCTATCGGGCTGCTTGTTGGCGGTGTGTTCGGTCGACAGTTCGGCCCCAGCGTGACGTATGGCGGCCGGGTGGGTTGCTATCGCTGACATCGGCCTGACGCCGATCGGTGCTGTCGCCGACCGCTGTCGCACCGCTGTATCAAACGGTGCATAATCCATACGAACAGAGACATATCTGTGATCGTGTGAACAGTATACGCTACATACCACGTTCATTTCGGGAAGATGTATCTCCTTACCAGCTAGCAGCAGCCGTATTACCTCCATAACAATGGCTCCGACACCGGAACGATCCAGTCGATGTACAATCGAGCCAGCTTCTCAGGACTACTGACACGTCGGCAGGATCTCAGCGGGGGCCGTCGGTGATGGCGACCGACCAACTCGGTGGGTCGCAGATAGCCCACGTCGACCCCGAACCGGTCGACACGCGGTCGGTGTGTGTCGTCGGGCTGGGCTACGTCGGGCTGCCGATCGCGGTCGCGTTCGATCGGGCGGGCCACACGGTGATCGGGCTGGATGTCGACGCCGACAAGGTCGACCGGCTCACCGACGGCGAGGACCCAACCGGCGATGTGGGCGCAGCCGCGATCGCCGACGCCGACGTCGAGTTCACGACCGACGAGACGATGATCGCCGACGCCGAGTTCGTGATCATCGCCGTCCCGACGCCGGTCGACGACCTCGAAAACCCCAACCTCACGTTCGTCGAGAGTGCCGGCGAGACGATCGGTCGACAGCTCTCGGAGGGGTCGACAGTGGTCCTCGAATCGACCGTCTATCCCGGCGCCACCGAGGAGATCCTCGCGCCCGCAATCGAGTCGACCTCCGGGTTTACCGCGGGCGAGGAGTTCACGCTGGGCTACTCCCCCGAACGGCTCAATCCGGGCGACGACGACCACACGCTGCAGGACATCGTGAAGATCGTCAGCGGACAGGACGACGAGACGCTCGCCGAGCTCGCCGAGCTCTACGAGAGCGTGGTCGACGCGGGCGTCCACCGCGCGCCGGAGATCACGGTCGCCGAGGCCGCCAAATGTATCGAGAACATCCAGCGGGATCTGAACATCGCGCTGATGAACGAGCTGGCGATCACCTGCAACAACCTCGGACTGGACACCCATGCCGTCCTCGATGCGGCGAGTACCAAATGGAACTTCCACGACTACCGGCCGGGGTTGGTCGGCGGCCACTGTATCCCGGTCGACCCCTTTTATATCATCTACGAGTCCGAGCGTAACGGCTTCTCGCCGAAGCTGATCCAGCAGAGCCGCGAGATCAACGACTACATGCCGAAACACGTCGCCGAGGAGGTCCTCAAGGGGCTCAACGAGTGTGGCAACGTCCTCCAGGAGAGCAGGGTGTTGGTGCTCGGCCTCGCCTACAAGCCGAACGTCGGCGACGTTCGCACGTCGGTCATCGGCGAGACGATCACGAAGCTCTCGACCTACGGCGTGGATGTCGTCGGCTACGACCCCCACGCCGACACCGAGACGGCGGCCGCCGAGTTCGACATCGAGATCCTCGACGACCTGTCCTTCGAGGAGATCGACGGGGTCGTGCTGGCGACCTCCCACGACGAGTTCGGCGACATCGAGTTCCTGTCGGTCCTCGACGAGCTGGCCGCGAACCCGCTTTTGGTCGACGTGCCGGGGTTCTACACCCCCGAGACGTACGCGGAGACGCCGCTTACCTACCGGAGGATCTGAGATGTACCGTGATCACTCGGTCGGAGTGATCGTTCCAGCCTACAACGAGGAAGCCTTCATCGCCGACGTGATCGAGTCGATCCCCGGCTACGTCGACCGGATTTATGTCGTCGACGACTGTTCGACCGACGACACGTGGGCGGAGATCCAGTCTACCACGCCGACCGCAGTCGAGGAGCCGACCCCCACCGACAGCCAGCAGTTGGCCGCCGACGGTGGGCAGTCGCTGCTGGCCGAGCGGGCGGTCGTCGACGACGCGATCGGGCGGCTGGTGCCGATCCAGCACCGCGAGAACCGGGGGGCAGGCGGCGCGATCAAAACCGGCTATCTGGCGGCGCGGTCGGATGCGGTCGACATCACCGCGACGGTCGACGGCGACGGCCAGATGGACCTCGATCAGTTGCCGAGGCTGCTGGACCCCATCGTCGAGGGAGAGGCCGATTACGCCAAGGGGAACCGCCTGCTCTACGAGGAGTACCGCCGCGGGATGCCACGGTTCCGCTTCGTCGGCAACTCGATACTGACGTTCCTGACGAAGATCGCCTCCGGCTACTGGAAGACGATGGACCCCCAGAACGGGTATACGGCGATCTCCCGGCGCGCCCTCGACAGTATCGCCGTCGACCAACTCTACGAGTACTACGGCTACTGCAACGACCTGCTCGTCAAACTCAACGCAAAGGGAATGCGCGTGGCGGACGTCGCCATGCCGGCGGTGTACGGCGACGAGGTCTCGAGTATCACGTATTCGACCTACATTCGGAAGGTGTCGACGATGCTGTTGGGCAACTTCCTGTGGCGACTGAAAGTGAAGTATCTCGTCCTCGATTTCCACCCGCTGGCGCTGTTCTATCTGTTCGGTGCGGGGACGACCGGCGTCGGGCTGTTCAGCGTCGCTGTGGCCGTCTACACGAAACTCGTCCTCCACGACCCGTTGTTCGTCCGCGCGTTGATCGGGCTGCTGCTGACGACGATGGGGAGCATGTTCCTCATGTTCGCCATGTTGTTCGATATGCAAGTAAACGAGGACAAAGAGACGCAGGTCCGGGAGTAGTATCGATGAGCTCAGACTCACTTCGTATCCTCCGTGTCACGAGCAGCACCTACCCGGAAGTCGTCGGTGGCGTCGGGCTGCACGTCCATCACCTCTCCCGCGTGCAGGCCGAGATGGGCCACGACGTGACGGTCCTGACCTCCGACAACGGCGACCGGTCGCTACCGAGCGAGGAGCGGCGGGACGGCTACCGGTTGCTCCGCCACCGCGAGCTCGCCCGTCCGCTCGACAACAGTATCGTTCCCGGAGTAGCCGCGACGCTCCACGAGTTCGTCGACGACTACGACGTCCTCCACATCCACTCGCATCTGTACTTTTCGAGCACCCTCGCCGCGCTGTTCGGTCGACGCACCGATATCCCGGTCGTCGTGACCAACCACGGCCTCGTCTCCCAGACCGCACCGCGCTGGATACAGCGGCTGTACAACCCCACCGTCGGGAAGTTCACCTTCGAGACCGGCGACCGTATCCTCTGTTACACCGAGACCGACAAACAGCGCCTCCAAGAGCGGGGGATCGACACCCCGATCTCGGTCGTTCCGAACGGGATCGACTGCTCGTGGTTTCGGCCCTCGGCGGCCGATCCGAGCGATCAGCTGTTGTTCGTCGGTCGACTCAAAGAGGGGAAGGGGCCACAGTATTTGCTCGAAGCCTTCGGTCGACTGGCTTCCGACTACCCCGACTACAGCCTCCAGTTGGTCGGCGACGGGCCGCTGCGCGAGGAGCTCGAAGCACAGGCGTCGACGCTGGGGATCGCCGACCGGGTGTCGTTCCGCGGGGAGGTCCCCAACGACGAGCTACCCGCGCTGTATGCCGATAGCCGGGCGTTCGTCCTGCCGAGCCGGAGCGAGGGGCTGCCGCGGACGGTGCTCGAAGCGATGGCCTGTGGTCGACCGGTCGTCACCTCCGATCTCCCACAGCTACGGCCGCTCGTCGAGGACGTGGGCTACACGTTCGAAACGGGGTCGGTCGACCGGCTTGTCGACACGCTGACCACGGTGCTCGATGCCGACGACGACCGACTCGACCGGTTCGGCACGCGGGCCCGGAAGCGCGTCGAGTCGACCTACTCGTGGGAAGATACCGTCGAGCGGACTGTCGCCGAGTACTACGACGTGCTCGGCGAACGGACCACTGGGTCGGGGATTAAACGGTCCCTACCACGGCAGTCGACGGCGGAGTGAGCAGATTACGGACCGCCTGTTAGATCACGCCAGCTATGAGCGGGACCGCCACGGCGGGGTTGCTCGTCTCCCGTAGCCAATTCATTCTCGACTGACACTCCAGTAGGAGGGTCCTAACTAACCGGTTCGTTCGAATAGAATACTTCCACAAGATGGCATTACGGAACTCCGAACTGTCCGGCCCCTCATCGCTACAGAAGATGTACGGCCTCTACGAACGGGACGGTGTGGCTGCCATTGCGCGAGAGGCCGTTTCCTATGCCCTGTTCAAGAACCGCCTCGCCGGTCGCATCCATCACCCGGCCGATAAGCTGTTGCACAGCTACCGACACTACCGGTATCCCTCGAAATACAGCGACGCGAACCCCTACAAGATCATCTACGTCCCACCGGAAGAGATCGAATACAAACTCCGCCTGGACGACCCGAACCGGGAGGTCGGCTACTTCGATTGGTGGGGCGAACGGAACCGCGTCTACGACGGCGAGTGGGACCGCCACCGAACGTCGTTCTCCGAGTTCCATTCGACCCTCTACGACTGTTTCGAAGCCCACTTTCTCGACGGCGTGCCGTGGGCCGACACGGCGTTCATCCAAGGGGTTCTCGAAGAAGTCGAATCCGGGAATCCGACGTGGCACACCAGCACCTCTCGACAGGACGTTTTCGACCGGTGTGGCGAACTCGACGGGATCTGGAACAGCATCACGACCGAGGGCTACCGCCGACAGGCCGCGGTGAGCACGGCGCTGGACTGGCGCAAGGACTACTCCGAAGTCATGGTCAGCATCGGCCGTGACGGCGAGTACCTCCAGAACGCCGAGGGGAAACACCGGCTCATCATGGCCCGACTCGCCGGGATCGACGAGATTCCCGTCCGTGTGATCGTCCGGCATCGGGAGTGGCAGCAGCTCAGAGACGAGATCCGAAACAACGAAAGAACCGACCCGCCACAGCATCCCGATTTGGAGGACCTCTCAGGAACCGCCTAAGCGTCACTGAGGACCGCGAAACGACCGACTGAGGCCTCGCCGCTGGCCCGTCAGACCGTCTCTTTGTTCTTGATCGCCACTTCGACGAACCCCTCACCGGTGTGGTAGTAGATCGTCACCGGTCCCCACATCGAGTCGTCGCCAGTGTCGCCGGTGTCGTCGGTCCCTTCGCTGCCGTACTCGTAGGCACCGAGGTCGGGAGCCTCGCCCACGAAGGCGAGGCCGACGTCCGTCCCGGCGTCGATCGCGGGGCTTCCCGCGGCGAGTCTGAGGAAGTCGCCGCTGGTGTCGTCGGTGCTGGCGAAGCCGGGGTCGTCGATCCCGAGGTTCCAGGAGTTGCTGGAATCGTCGACGCCGGAGTGGAACGAGGTGCCGGAGCCGGAGTCGAGACAGTTGACGAGCTCGTGGTCGCCGCCGTGGATCGCCGAAAAGTCGTCACTGCCGTTGTCGTAGGCCGTGCAGTTGACCAGCCGGTCGGCGATCGGCGAGTAGGCCCGGAAGCCGCGACTATCGTTGTTGTACGCCACACAGCGAATGAACTCGTTGCCGCCGCCGGTGTCGGTGTTGGCCGATTTGAACCCGTTGCCGTCGCCGTCGTCGTCGTAGCCGTTGGAGTGGGTGACGGTGTCCCGAACCGTGACGTTCCGCGAGGTCCAGAGGTCGAGGCCGTCGTCGGAGTTGTTGTAGACGAGGCAGTTCTCGATCAGCCCGCCGTCGACGCCCGCCATGCCGAGGCCGTCGCCGTGTTCACCGTTGCTGGGTTCGTTGTAACAGTCGTGGACCTCGACGTTGCGGATGACACAGTCGTCGGTCTCGGCCCAGACCCCCTTCTGTCCGAGATCGTGGCAGTAGAGGTCCTCGAAGACACACGAGTGGGCGTTGCTGTCGCCCTCCGTCTGGAACGCACACCACTCGCTGCCCGAAACCTCCAGATTCCGGAACTCCCAGTGTGGCGAGTCGCCCGTGAGGACGACCCCGCCCCAGACCTGCCAGCTGTCGTGGCCGGGGCCGCCGCCCCATCTGAGGTGGGGGCGCTCGCCGGGATACCCCTCTAGTCGGATCGGGTTCGATTCGGTCCCGGCGGTGTCGTCGACCGAGATCGGTTCGTGATACGGCTGGTCGTAGATCCCGCCGCGGACGTAGATCAGCTCGCCCGCCGAGACCTGGTCGACTGCCGCCTGAACGGTCCGAAGCGGGCTGGTCTCGCTGCCGCTGTTGCCGTCGTCGCCATCGAGTGAGACGTAGTAGTCTGCAGTTTCGACCATGGTTAGCTCGTATCGAACCAGAGATCGCCCTCTTCGCCGTTCGGTTCGGTGTCCTGAACGTACACCTGCCCGGAGAACCCTCCGAGAGTGGCGAACAGCTCCCAGCTGTCGCCGGAGCCCAGATAGACGCGTTTCGTATCCGTTGCGAGGAACTTTGCGCCGGATTTCGGCTCGTAGTCGCCCTTGTTGGCGTCGACGTCTCGGATTTCGACATCCGTGTCGAGCAGCTCGAAATTCTCGTTGAGCGGCGTATGCCAATCAGTAGTGCCCTCAGCGGGCGTGTTGTAATCTTGATTTGTTGTCATAGTTGCCCGGTTTGTGGACCGAGAAGCGTGTACTTACCAACAGTAAGCCACTGTTACTCCAGTCCTAGTTACCGGCTACCTGAGGGATACTAAAAGAATTTGTACTCTGGTATGTTCCTGAATTTGAAACTTCCGTAAATAGAAATGAAATAATAGTATTCGGGTAGTAGACGTGTTTTCTCGTCTGTAACTAATAACTATCCGTCTACCAGTTTCGTCGCAGGTGTTCGGACGCGTCTCCGATCACCGCTGGTCAATTCGACGCTCTGACAGTAATCTAGATCTATTCCGATTGGTAACAGATGTATAACTAACCCATTGTCGACGCCCTGTTATACCATCCACCTATGGCTCGACGTTACCGGCTCGGAGGCGACGATGAGTAGGACTGCTCCGAGGAATCGAGCGACAGCACACGGGTCGGGATGGGTGTCCCGATGACCGAACCGCGTCTGGGGCCGTCGTCGACACCCACCACCCAGCCAACCGCTCGCTCGGCGGCGCAGGGGACGCGGGTCTTCTGGCCGTTTTTTATCGGGACGGACAACCCGATCTCGTATCTCTACGGGCAGATCGCGCCCCACTTCGGCTCGACCGAGTTCGACGTGACCGTGCTGTCGTCGAACGATGGGAATCGGAGCAATGGGGGTCGGAACGATGGAAGTCGGAGCAATGGGAATCGGAGCAATGGGGGTCGGAACGATGGAAGTCGACCGGCACCCGACAACGTCCGGGTGATCCCGTCGGCGGCGTACAACAGTTGGGCGGGTCGGCTCACCGTCGCCCGCCATGCCCTCGAACAGTACGATCTGATCCACACCGGCGGCATCCCGCTGTTGCATTACCCGGTTGCGCTGTTGAGTCGGCTCCGCAACCGCGAGGGGACGTTCGTCCACACCTACCGGATCGACGCCGACCCCGACTCCGACCGGACGCCGACGGGCGTCAGGCGACGGCTCGGCAAGCAGGCCGACGTGACGACCGCCGTCAGCGAGCACACCGCCGGAACCGTCCGGTCGACGTTCGGCCTCGATCCGGTCGTGGTCTACAACGCGGTCGACACCGATCTGTTCCACCCTGACTACGACCACCCCGTGATCTTCGAGGAGTACGCCCCCGAGCGGCCGGTGTTCCTCTTCGTCGGTACCTTCGAAAAGCGGAAGAACCCGTTAGACGTGCTCGCCGTCGCCGAGCAGGTCCCCGAGGCGTCGTTTCTGCTGGTCGGCGGCGGGGGCGAAACGGCACGGGATGCCGCGGTCGCCGACCGTGCGGCCAGCCTCGACAACGCCCACGTCGTCGGTCGGCTCCCCAAGCAGCGACTGCCAGCGCTCTACAGCAACGCCGCGGGCTTCCTGTTCCCGTCGACGATGGAGGGCTGTCCGAACGTCGTCCTCGAAGCCTTCGCCTCCGCCACCCCTGTTGTCGGCTACGACGCCACGTCGATGCCCGAACTCGTTGCCGACGGCCAGCGGGGGTATCTGGCCGACGTTGGCGACATTGAGGGACTCGTCGACGGGGTCGAATCGATCCTCGCCGACCCGACAAACCGACTGGGGCGGAACGCCAGAGGCTACGTCTGTCGGAACCACACCTTCGACATCGTCGCCGGGCAGTACGCCGCGGTCTACCGCGAGGCACTCGACAGCTGACCGCCCGGCGAGCCGTCGACGATGGACAAACGATTGACGGCGGATGAGCGGCCGACGTGATTTTATACAGCCCCGAGAGCCAGCGTCCGGTTATTCGACCGACGCGGCCTGACGCAGCACCTCGCCGTACTGCTCGGCTACGGCCGCGATCCCGAACCGATCTTCGAACATCGCTCGTTCCTGCTGGCCGCGGCGTCGACGAGTCGCCTCGTCGCGGGCGAGGCGTGCGACGCTATCGGTGAGCCGTTCGAAGTCGCCGTCGGCGAACCCCACAAGCTCTTGATCGCGGGCGATTCGCGCCGGGTCGACAGCAAGACTGACGACTGGTGTGCCGACGCGCCACGCCTCCAGAAACGTGTTCGGGAACCCCTCGTGGGCCGATGTCGAGACGAGACAGTGGGCCGACCCGTAGTAGTCGTGGATCTCGTTTGGCTCGACCACCCCCTCGTACCGGATGTTGTCGAGGGCCTCGATCCGACCGAGGAGCCGCCGGTGGTAGGCCTCGTCGTCGCCCGCCGGGCCGACGATCCGGAACTCGGTGTCTGGGAGCGCCTCGGCGAGGTCGACGAACAGGTGGGGCCGTTTCTGGGCCTCGTCGAGCCGCCCGACCCAGAGGACGACCGATCGGTCGTCGTAGTCGACAGTCCCATCGGCACGTGGGTAGCCGTTCGGAACGACCGGCGGCTCCCGGCCGTAGCGCTCCCGAACCATCGCCGCCTGCTTGGGGGTTTGGGCGATGATTCCGGCGGCGTGATCGAGGCCTCGCTCGAACAATTCCTTTCTGACTGCTCCGAGTTCGGCGGGCCGAGCCTCGATATTGGCGTCGTTGGCGACGTTGTACACCCACGGTTTGCCGAGCCCCCGTGTGAGCGTCGACACCACGGCGGCGAACGCCGGGGTCCCACGGTGGACGTAGACATCGGCGTCGACCCGGTGGATGGTCCGGGCCAACGTCGACAACCAGCCGACTCGCGTGGCTGGCGACGACTCCGCGTCGGGGTCGTAACTCCGGTGGAGGACGACGCCCTCGCGCTCGATTCGAGGGGGTTGGCCGTAGTCGGCGACGATCACGTGCACGTCGAAGCTGTCGGCCAACTCCGCGGCGAGCAACGAGAGCTGTCGTTCGGCACCGCCGCCGGTCAGGCCACAGTCGTCGACGAAATAGCCCAGCGAGTGCAGCGAGACGAAACAGACGCGTGGCGTGTTCATACGGCCGACTGTCGAGTGGTTCCCAGTTAGTTAACACTCAGTTAACAGTCGGTTTCGAGCGAATCACGGCGAGTGGAACCGCCGAAGCGACTGCCTACCGACCGACCTGTGTCTGGTAGAGGTCAGCGTACTGGCCGTTCTGATCGAGCAGTTCGCCGTGGTGGCCCGACTCCTCGATCCGACCGTCCTCGATGGTGTAGATGCAGTCGGCGTTCTCGACGGTCGACAGGCGGTGGGCGATGGCGATCACGGTGTACTGCTGTTCCATCGCCTCGATCTCGCGTTGGACCTCGCGTTCGAGGTTGGTATCGAGGTTACTCGTCGCCTCGTCCAACACGAGGACGTCCGCGTCCTTCAGCAGCGCGCGGGCGAGGGCGACACGCTGTTTCTGGCCGCCCGACAGCTGGACGCCGTCGTCGCCGAGGACGCTGTCGAATCCCGCCGGCAGCTCGTCGAAGAACTCGTCGATTTTGGCGATCCGACAGACCTCCTCCAACTCGGCTTGTGAGACGTCGTCCCGGCCGAAGGTGATGTTGAATTCGAGGGTGTCGTCGAAGATGTAGGGGCTCTGCCGGACGACGGCGACCTCCGAGCGCCACTCGGCTATATCGAGCTCGTCGAGCGGGACGCCGCCGATCTCGATCCGTCCCTCTTCGATGGGGTACATCCCCAACAGCAGCGAGACGAGCGTCGACTTGCCGCTGCCGGAGGTCCCCACAAAGGCAACGAACTCGTCTTCGGGGATCGTCACCGAGAAGTCCTCAAGGACGGTCTCGCTGCCGTCGTAGGAGAAGGTGATATCTTCGTACTCGATCTCGTCGATCGGTGCGGGGACCGACCGGTCGCCGCCGACCTGCTCGCGTTCGGTCGACAGCTCCTCGATGAACCGCTGGGTTCGGATGACGTGCGGGAGGTCGCCCTCGATCTGGTAGAGCCGCTGATTGAGCGTGCTGACCCGCGGTGCCAGCCGGAACATGGCGAAGAAAAACACTGCGAGGTTGCTGAGCGACAGCGAGACGACCGTGATGGCGACGTAGATCAGGACGAACACCGTCACGGCGCTCAGCCAGTTGTAGACGTTCGTGATCAGCGCATCGTTGCGCCGGAGTCTGATCGACGCGTGCGTGAAGTTGTTCACGGCGTCTTGGAAGGAATCGAAAAAGCGCTCGCGGAGGCCGAACAGCTTGACGGCCCTGATTCCCTGCGTTCCGGCCTGCACGGACTCCTGGATGCGCTCGTTGGCTTCGGCGACCCGGTCGCCGATGTCGTAGCCGGGTTCGATGACGTTCCGGACGATGTAGGTCATTCCGCCGAGTAGCCCGGCGGCGAGCAGCGTCAACGTCGGCGCGAGGTAGAAGGCGATCCCCAGATACATCACCGACAGCAGCAACTGCTGGAACAGCTGGACGATCCGTTTGATCGACCGCCCGGCGTAGAACGTCTGGGTGATGATCGCGTTGAGGATTTCGTCGGAGCCTCGCGTGTCGAAAAAGCTGATCCGGGCGTCGAGGGCGGCGTCGTAGGCTGACCGCTGGAGTTCGCGGATGTACTGTGTCCGCAGGGATTCCCGGAGGTAGGCGACGACGAAGCTCGTCCCGTAGCGGATCGTGATGACGCCGACGAGCCCGGCGACGATGTATTCGAGCGTGAACGGAATCCCAATCAGATCGTAGGCAGCGACGAACCCGCCGACGATCCCCGAGGGATCGCCCGTCGACGGGCCGTTCTGGGCGACCTCGATCACGGGCAAGATTAGTGCCATGCCGATCCCCTCGAAGATCGCGGTCACGAAGCCGAAGACGACGATCAGCGAGACGAGTTTCGGATCGTACGACGCGATAAGCCGGAGCGCACGCAGCTTCTCACGCAGGCTAATATCGGTCTCCGCCATCAGCTCCTCACCGTCCGGTCGACCGCTGCTGGTCTTCGAGGCCGGGTGTGAGCCGCGCCGACCGTTCGTTGCGGGCGCGTCGACCATCGATGTCGCCGGTGGGTTCTCCGACACCGCTGCGGTGGTGTCAGTCCAATGCTCGTGGTCGACCAGCCACCAGTGCTCAAAGAGGGCCAGTTACCCGGTGCTGTGACCAACGTATGACAGTCCATCGGACCGTCCTACACCAACCACCAACTAAAGAATAGATCGGCTACTGCGAGTAAGGACTCCCAAACGCTACGAGCTGAGCGGGCTGGTTTCGCCGACAGCGTGGCCGCAGCGGCCGGCTCGGCCCGCGCTCGCTTGTTCGCGGGCAGCCCCAGCGGTCTCGCAGCTACTGGCCGGATATATCAACAGTAGTGGCCGGAAAGGACTCTATACTTATCCGGGACGGTAGTGAGGGATTGGATCAATGGCCGACGCTGTCAGCGACACCAGTAGGTGGCACCGGCTCGGACGAATCGGGAGCGATCTCGCCGTCGTCTCGCTCCTCGCGGTCGTCATCGGAGCCACACAAGCCTCACTCCTTCCGGTCGCCGAACCGGCGCGAATACTCGGTGGCCTGCTGCTCGTCTTCGTTCTCCCGGGGTACGCCCTGATCGCGGCCGCCTTCCCCCGGTCGGAACCGATTCTCGCGCCCTCGCCCGAATCGTCGTCGACGTTCTTCGGACGCGAGGACGAGGACACCGACGAGGCCCGGCTACTCGTTCGGCTCACGCTGTCGCTGGCCGCGAGCGTCGCCGTGACGAGTCTGCTCGGCGTCGCCCTCGGCATGGCAGCCCGCTTTTCGACGGGCGGGCTCGCGGTCGGGCTGGGCGGCTGGACGCTCGGCTGTTGTCTCGTCGCGTTCGGTCGACGGGTCACACTCCCACCGGACGAGCAGTATGCACCCGCGTTCGTCAGTAGCGCCGCAGGATTCGTTGGCTCGCCGGGCCAGGGGAGTCGACTCGGCGGTGTGGTACGGCTCGTCGTGGTCGTGAGCCTCCTGGTCTCGATGGGGAGTGCCGCCTACGCCGTGTCGGTGCCACAGCAGGGCGAAACCCCGACCGAACTGTATCTGTTGACCGAAAACGAGACCGGGGAGTTGACCGCCAGCGGCTACCCCCAGAACTTGGCGTCGAGCCAGCCACAGCCCCTCTATGTCGGCGTCCGGAACCGCGAACGGGTCGAGACGCGGTTCACTGTCGTCGTGACCGTCGACCGGGTCGCCGCGACCGGCAACAGCTCGGTGGTCATCGAGCGCTCGGAGGTCGATCGGTTCTCGAAGACGCTGACCCCTAACCAGTGGTGGCGGCAGGGGTACACCGTCGACACACCGTTGAGCGGCTCGAACCTCCGACTGACACACTACCTCTACCGTGGCGACGCACCCGCCGAACCGACCGTCGAGGGGGCCTATCGCGTCACGTACCTTCGGCTCGGTGACAACGGAGCGACCGAGGAACCCGGTGGAAGCGCCCTGTCGAGCAGCGAGCGTCAGCGGATCGACAACGGGAGTGATCCGACAGTCGACGGCGGGGGCCCACCGGACGACGGAACCACCCCGCCCGAAGACGATCCAGTACCCTCACCGACTGACGAGGCATCACCGTCGGACGACGACCCCACCCCATTGGACGATGATGGGGCAGTATCGGACGACGACCCCACCTCATCGGACGGTGACGAGACTGCATCAGATGACGAGACAGCAACGGATGACGAACCCACATCATCGGACGATGACGGGACAGACTCGGACGACGAATCCACCACGCCGGACGGTGACGGGACAGACTCGGACGACGAATCCACCACGCCGGACGGTGACGGGACAGTATCGGACGACGACCCCACCTCTTCGGACGGTGACGAGTCGACAGCGACGGACGATGACCCTACCTCGTCGGACGGTGATGAGCCGACAGCGACAGATGACGACTCCGCCTCGTCGGCTGATGACGGCGAGCAGTCGGTCAACGGGACTGCGTCATCGTGAGCTGGTCGGCTCGGGCTGACTCGCCGGTGGCCTGCTTGTAGAGGGTGATTCGTTGGTGACCTGCTCGTAGAGGTCGTGGTAGGCCGCGACCGTTCGGTCGATCTCATACTGTTCGCTCACCCGTCGACGACAGGCGTCGCCCAGCCGTCGACAGTCATCCTCGCTCAGTGTCGACATCGCGTCGGCGAGTGCCCGCGGCGATTCCGGCGGGACCAGCTGCCCGACCTCGTCGTCGACGAACTCCTCGATCCCCGGCACGTCGGTGCCGATGATCGGGACGCCCGCGGCCATCGCTTCGAGCAGTGTCATCGGCATCCCTTCGAACAGCGAGACCTGTGCATAGAGATCCGCGGCCGCGTAGTAGCGGTGGATCTCGGCGTTCGGGACGCGGCCGACGACCGAGACGTAGTCGCCGAGCTCACGCTCCCGGACGGCGGCTTCGAGCGCCGAACGCTGTGGCCCGTCGCCGACGATCGCCACATGGAGTTCGGGCGCTGCCACCCGGTCGGTGAGGTGGTCGACGGCCCTGACGAGGTCGACTTGTCGTTTGGCCTCGATACAGCGCCCGACAGTCACCACGAGCCTCTTGCCCGTGGCACCGAGTTCCCCGCGGAGCCCGTCGCCATCGGCAGCCTCGACCCGGTCACCGAACGCCGCCGCGTCGATCCCGTTGTAGATCGTCAGCGCCGGGGTGTCGACGCTACCCCGGTCGTCGAACGAGGCGGCGACCGCCTCGGAGACGAACACCGTCGCGTCGTCGTACCGGCGTGTCGACCCTTCGAGAGAGCGCTCGATCGGGTGGTAGTTCCGCCGGACGCTGTGGTGGGTCGTCACGACCGCGGCGTTCGCCCGCTGGCCGGCGAGGCGGGCCAGTACCGATCCGTACGGGAGGTGACCGTGGATCACGTCGAACTCGTGGCGGCCGAAGTACTGGACCGTCCGGACAACTGGGCGGGGGTCGAACTGCGGCTGCTCGGTTCGCGCCCCGAGGTCGACCACCTCGACGTCGAGGGCCTCGAACTGGCCGCCGAACTCGTTCGCGCCGCCCGCATAACAGACGGTGTAGTCGACCGTCGAGCGGTCGTCCAACTCGATGATGTTGCGAAGCAGCGTCTGGGCCCCACCGGTGTCGAGGTTGTTGATGAGGAAACACACCTTCCGGGAGTCGTACGCTGTCATTACCCCTCTCGGGGCAGCCAACGGGGTTTGTTATGTGCAGCGGTCGACGCCGATCCGCGACTTGTTTCGGACTACCGGCCACATAACACACGGCTAACTTTGGGTTGGTAGTCGCTTCGTCATCGCATACACACCGCTGTCCGCCACGATACATGAGCCAACTCCAACCCGCGGCACGTCTGCGCGAGCGACTGGGTGTTTTCACGACGATCAGCAGTACAGCCGTCAGAACGGTGCTCTTGTTGACGGCGGGGGTCGCCAACGCCGTCGTCGCCGTCTGGCTGGCCATCCAGCCGCCCGCGGTCGCCTACGAGGGGTCGATCTACGCGGCGTATCCGGCCTCGCTGTGGGCAGTCTTCCTGGCCGGGCTGACGGCCGCGGTCCTGCTCGTCGTCCGGTCGATCGTGAGCGGCGGGACCGACTGGCGCTACGGCGTGGCGTTCTGCTGTTCGTTGTACGTCTTGTTCCACCTCCTGCCCGTATTCCGGGGGTGGGCGATGTACGGCCGCGGCGGTGCCGACGCGCTCACCCATATCGGGGTCGCCAAGTCGATCATGCAGACCGGTGCGATCCCGGCAGGCGACTGGTATCCCGTCGTCCACGTGCTGATCGCCGGGCTCGCCGGGTTCGGTGTGCGGTTGGGGGCGATCACCTCCGTCCTGTCGGCGGTTTTCACCCCGCTGTACATCGTCTCGATGTTCCTGCTCGGTCGACGGCTCCTCGGCAGTCGGCGGGCGGGGCTGGCCGTGTTGATCTGTAGCGTGCCGCTGCTGTACGCCGAGTTCAACCACTCGCTGCATCCGGCGATCTTCTCGTTCCTCCTGCTGCCGGCCGTGCTGGCCGTGTTCATCGGTGCCTACAACAGCAGCCGGACCGTTCCGTACGCGATCGTCCTCGCCCTGTTCGGACTGACGGTGCTGTTGTTCCACCCGGTGACGACCGTCTATCTGGCCGGCATGCTCGCGGTCTCGCTCGTCGTACGGGCGGCCTACAGCCTGTTCACCGACCTCGACCTCCGGTATTCGGGCGAAGCCGCGGTGGCCCTCGGGCTGGCGGTCGGCTGGTTCGCGTGGTTCCTCCAGTTCGCCCAGATCCAGCGGTTTGCCCGGCGTGTGATCGAATCCAGCATCGGGAACGGGGGTGGCGGTGGAACCGCCGGAGGTGGTGGCACAGCGTCGACCGGGGGGAGCGAAACCGGCTCGATCGCCGCCGAGATGTTCGCCAGAGTACAGGGGATCGACAGCCTCGAAAAGCTCGCCACCGGCTTTCTCACAGCCTACGGTCCACAGTTCATCGTCGCCCTCCTCGGAATGGTTGCGATCGTTGTCACCGTCGGCTGGTACTGGTCGACCGGGGAGTTCTCGATCTCGGACTCGTGGCTCACCGCCCAGTTCGGCGCGGGTGTGGTCGTCACGCTCGTCGGGATCTTCTTCTATGTCGTCTCCTCGGACCCGATCCGAAACGCCCGGTATATGATCCTCTTCGGGACGCTGCTGGCGGGGCTGCTCGTCTACCGGTCGCTGTCCGGTCGGCTGCCGTGGCCCTCGTTGAACGGTCGAGCGGTACAGGTCGTCCTCGTGGCCTTGGTGCTGTCGACGGCGGGGCTCGCGGCGATGACCTCCTACAACGACAACTATCATCTGACCCACGCCGAGGAGACGGGCACCGAGTGGTACTACGACAACCGGGCCACCGAGCCGGTCGGCGTCGCCGCCGACGTGAGCTACAAGATGCGCGAGTACACCGAGGGCGGCGATTACGGCACCGCGAGGCTCCGCCCGTTCGGCGGTGAGAGTTCGACAGTTCCGAAACGGTTCGGTTACGGGACCCACGACTCGGTCGGGACGGCCGTCGACGGCTACGAGACGTATATCGTGACCAAACCGTACGACACCACGGTCCCGAACTTCCTCGACCCCTCGGTGCGCGACGAGTTCACTGCCTACTACGAGTCGGACCGCCAGCGACTGAGCACCGACCAGAGTGCTGATCGGGTGTACGCCAACGGCGGCTACACGATCTGGTACGTCGACCCCGATTGACATCCTCCCGCGGCTAAAGTCGCGGGAATCCACGAAGTGGAGTTTGAGGTTCCGTGTTTCCTCGGGGTTCAAAGACGCTTTCGCGTGACCCTT
>Ga0207753_1000320_pt1 | contig 19066 bp, 20 predicted proteins | sample PonA233FremontCA_2_FD_187273 | JGI IMG/M metagenome (GOLD analysis project Ga0207753, IMG submission 187273) | Salt pond sediment microbial community from Fremont, CA, USA - Pond A23 Sediment 3 (SPAdes) | ecosystem: Environmental > Aquatic > Non-marine Saline and Alkaline > Saline | place: USA... | reverse complement strand
TCCACTGGTCGTGACGCCGTCCACTCTCGTCCCGCCCCGTCGGTCGTCGCTCATTTTCGTCCCGCCCGTCGACCGTCGCCCCTCCGGGTGACGATCAGGGTACAGACGGAGAGTCGTCGGTACGAGCGCTCCCGGCGGGGGAGTGCCCGTGTCAGTCCTCGGTGGTGAACCGCCGGTCGTAGCCGAACGGGTCGTACTTCCGGCCGCCGCCGTCGAAGAACTTGTTGAAGAACTCCACGTACTCCAGCCGCACCGCCTGCAGCCCGGCGCTCGTGACGCCGAGCGCCAGCACCAGCAGGTGACCGACCACCAGAACGAACAGTCCGAGGAGGACCGTCGCCGTCCCCCCGTGGACGAGTCCGCCGAACATGATCTCGGTCACCTCGTGGCCGTGCGCCATCGTTCCGACCTCGGGCATGTGCCCCAATCCGAAGTGCCACTCCGCGTCGGCCCCGGTTTCGGTCACGTAGACGCCGAAGAACATGAGGTTCACCGTGAACGCCATCCCCGCCTTCGCGAGCAACACCGCGGCGAGTCGGGTGTACGAGAGCACGTTCACCAGGACGTTCAGGAACTCGACGACCTCGACGGGCTCACCGACGATCAGGAGGCCGAGTCCGAGGAAGAACGCCAGAAGCGGGATCGTGATCGGGCCGAGTCCGGGTATGGTGAACAGTTCCATCGCCGGGAAGCCCGCGAACCCCAACGGAATGACGCCCTCGCTCGAGAACGTCGTGAAGATGAACTCGGGGGCGACCCCACGGAGGGCGTCGCTGAACACCCACACCCACAGTCCGTTCATCATCAGCAGCCACGAGCCGTTCTCGTAGACGGCGTGTTCGAGGTCGTGAAGCTGGTAGTCGTCGGCGAATCCGATGAGCCACGCCACGTTGAGGTGGACGACGCCGGCGATGACGCTGACCACGAGCCACCCGCGCGCCCAGTCGATGCCCGCGGGCGACAGCCCCTTCTCGATCGGGGCGTGCGCCAGCCCCACGACGCCCTCCCAGAGGTACGTCGAGATCACGTGGAGGCCGAACAGCTCGCCGTAGAGCACGCCGAAGATCGCGGTGAAGATCCCGGCCGCGAGCGCGACGCCGCCCATGCTCCGGAACGCCGGCTGATCCTCGAAGTTGGTGTAGAGGTAGTAGCCGATCGCGGAGTAGATGACCCCGTAGCCGAGGTCACCGATCATGAACCCGAAGAACGCAGGGAAAGTCAAAAACAGGATCACCGTCGGATCGAACTCCCGGTAGCTCGGCTGGCTGACCGCCTGGACGAGCACCTCGAACGGCTTGACCGCGCCGGGGTTGTCCTGTACCGTCGGCGGCTCGTCGTCGGCCATGACCACCGCGCTTCCGCCGTCGGCCCGGGCGGTCGCCTCACCGCCGTCGGCGGCGGCCGGCGACCCGACCCCGCCGCCGGGATCCGCGGGCACGTCCTCCCGGACGTGGTCGGTGCCGTCGGCGGAGAACCGCGCGCGTTCGAGCTCCTCGACCTCGACGCGATCGCCGACGGCGTCGACGATCGCGGCCTCGAACTCGAGGTACTCCTCGCTGGGGATCCACCCCTCGGCGATGAACGCGTTGTCGGTGGTCGCAAACGACAGCGGCGCTTCGGTCCGCTGGACCTCGATCGAGAGCTTCTCCTCGGCCGCCAGCAGGAAGCCCGCCGCCTCCTTCTTCTCGGACTCCAGCTCGGCGTCGACGGCGTCGAGCTCGGACTGGAGCCGGTCGCGCTCGTGTTCGAGTTCCGCGGCGTACTCCCCGGGGCTCCCCTCGCCGTCGGGCACCGCCAACGCGGTGAACTCCGCCCCGACGAGGGCGTCGTCGAGCGCGTCGCTCCCGGCCCCGTCCGCCGACCGCGCGAAGATGGCGACGGTGTCGTCGCCCGCGAAGATCCCGTACTCGTCGACCCCGTCGGCGGCGTCGAGGCTCCGCTCGATCGCCGCGCGGTCGCCCGTTCCCACCACGACGTCGAGGGTGTCGTACCCCGACAGCAGGTCGAGGTCGACGCCGAGGTCCACGAACGGGTCGATGGCGTCGAGGTCGTCCTCGACCGAGCGGAGCTCGCCCTGGAGCTCCTGGCGACGGTCGTCGAGGTCGTTGACACGGGTTCGGATCTCCTCGAGTTCCTCGTCGAGGGCGTCGTCGGTGACGATCCGGGTCGGTCCCGCGTCGCCCTCGTCGAGGTCGAGGATGCTCTCCAGCGCGCGGACGGTCACCAGCCGCTCGGAGGATTCCTCGGCGCCCGACGCGGGAGCGCCCGGTTCGAAACCCTCCCACGAGCCATCGTACTCGGTGACGTGGAGCAGGTTCAGGCCGTGGACGGTCTCGACGACGTCGTCCATCACGGCCTTCGACCCCGTCACCGAGACCTTGCTCATCCGTTCAGGTCTGAGCATGTACCGCCTCCTCGAATCGGTCGATCGTGTATTCGACGGCGTCGTCGACGTTCTCCTCGGCGGACGCCATCAGTTCCTCGCGGTCGTGCTTCCCCTCCTCGAGGAGCCGCTCCCGCTCGGCGTCGATCTCCTCGCGGGCCTCCGCGAGGCGTTCGGCCTCGTACTCGTCGGCCTCGGCCGCCGCGTCGGCGCGGATCTCGTCGGCCTCCTGCCGAGCTTCCTCGATACGCTCGTCGCGGTCCGCCTCCGCCTCCGCGACGATCTCGTCGGCGTCGGACTCGGCCGCCTTGATCCGTTCGAGAACCTCTGGTCTCGGCATGTTCGTATCATCGGGTCATAGCGGAACAGCGTATAAGGTGTTTGCGGAACGCCCCGGCGGTCGGCGGCTCCACCCAACCCGTCGGATCCGCACCGTTATTGCGATCGCGTCCTTCGCGCCGATAATGGGTGTCCTCGAAGACAAGGCGAACGCGCGCCTGTTCTACAAGTACCTCTCGCAGGTGTACGACCGGATCAACCCCTTCATCTGGAACGAGGAGATGCGCGACGCCGCTCTCGAGTGGCTCGCGATCCGGGAGGGCGACCGCGTGCTCGACGTGGGGTGCGGCACCGGCTTCGCGACCGAGGGGTTGCTTCAGTACACCGACGACGTCCACGGGTTGGATCAGAGCCGCCACCAGATGGAGAAGGCGTTCGCGAAGTTCGGGACCCGCGACGAGGTTCGCTTCTACCGCGGCGACGCCGAGCGACTCCCCTTCGCGGACGACGCCTTCGACGCGGTCTGGTCGTCGGGCTCGATCGAGTACTGGCCGAACCCCGTCGACGCGCTCGCGGAGTTCCGCCGGGTGGTCAAGCCCGGCCGCCGCGTGTTAGTGGTCGGCCCCGACTCCCCCGACAACCCGGTGTTCCAGCGGCTCGCCGACGCCATGATGCTGTTCTACGACGAGCAGGAGGCCCAGCGCATGTTCGAGCTCGCGGGGTTCGTCGACATCGAACACCACATCCAGCAGAACGCGCCGGGCACACCCCGTGCGATCACCACCATCGCCCGGGCACCGACCGACGACGACGCGTAACGCACGCACCTCGCCACCGGCCTCGGCTTCTGTCGTGCCGAGTCGGCCGAGGTTTCAGCATTATCGAGGTGGAGCCTCCGGCCTCAAGCAGCGAGCGGAGTGAGCCAGTAGGCCGGAGCGGAAACCGACATAGTGCGCCACAATCGGCAGACTACAACCGCCTGACTCCCAAATGGGTAACAACCGTTAACGCTACATCTGAAATATGGAGGTCCGACGTACCGCTCCTGTCAAACTCGTCGTTCCCGACAGTCGGCGCGGCGACCTCCACGAATCCGCCCAGCAGTTTCTTTACTGCGCCAACCATACCGCTGAGTTCTGTTGGTCCGACCGCTCCTACACCGAGTGCGTCACGGCGAACACAACCGCACGGGATGCGCTTTATGACGAACTTCGTGAGGAAACCGATCTCACCGAAACCTCGTTCAAGAAGCCATTCGACGTGGCGTCCAAGCCGTCACAGGCTGTGTTGAGCGATGGAAAAACGGAAAGCGAGCGAGTCAACCGGAGTTCACATCGTGGAGCGTGCTCTACGACAAGCGGAGCGCGACGTTCTACCGGAATAAAGTCTCGCTCTCGACGGTCAACGGGCGTGTTGAGTGTGAGTTTGAATTTCCCTCGGATAGCCCCACGCCGTACGAACGGTACGTGTTGTCCGAAGAGTTTGAGTTCCGAGCGAGCACGCTTCAGTACGACGCAGTGGACAACGAGTTCTACTTCAATATCACCACCCGGAAGTACGACTCTGAAGCAGACGGTGAGCCGTCTGAGGGTTCGGAAGATACCCAGCACCAAACAGTCCTCGGTATCGACCTCGGCGTTACCAATCTCGCCGTTTCCTCCACGGGGCGCTTCTGGCAGGGAGACGACTACGACCACTGGTGCCGCGAGTTCGAGAAGCGACGGGGTGAGATGCAACAGCGCGGCACACAAGCTGCGCATAACGCCTTGCTTCGCCTCTGGAAGCGAGAGGAAGCATGGCGGAAACAGTACATTCACACTATGGCTAACGAGATCGTTACGGAGGCCGTCGAACACGATTGTGACGTGATCGTGTTCGAGGAGTTGACCGATATTCGAGAGCGGCTTCCACACGCGCAGTGGCACCACGTATGGGCGTTCCGACGATTGTACGAATACGTTGAGTACAAGGCTCCGGAACGCGGTGTATCCGTGGAGGAAGTCGAGCCGAATCATACGTCTCAACGGTGTTCTCGGACGGACTGTGGATTCACTCACTCAGACAATCGTGATGGAGAACAGTTCCGTTGCCAGAAGTGCGGGTACAAACTGAACGCGGACTACAATGCAGCGAAGAATATCGGGCTACAATATGCTCGAAAGCAACAACATAGACTCCGTTCCTCGCCCACGTCGGGGAGCGGAGACGCACCAGTAGACGTGCGTTTGAATGGTGGGAGGTTGAACGGCGAGAGTCACCAGCCTATTGCTGGCGACTGATTGCCGGGAGTCCACATCAAAGCCCCACCCTCAAGGACCGAGGCGCACAGCGCCGAGGGAGTAGGGTGGGGTAGTTTACGCTGCCGTTGGCGTGGCGCTCACTCGAGCGTGACGCTGACCTCAGTTTCGTTTGACACGTTGTCGGACACCGGACACCGGTCCTCGACGGCCGAAAGCCAGGCGTCGAGGTCGGCGTCGCCCGCCGTCTCGACCGAGAGGGTCACGTCCAATCCCTGGAGCCCCGGCCGGTCCTCGGTGGGCTTGCCCAGATACTTCCCGTAGTTCACGTCGCCCTCGATCGAGGCATCGAGCGTCTCGATCTCGACGTCCATGTCCCGAGCCACCATCGTCGCGGTCGAGTTGAGACACGCCAGGATGGATCCGAGGAGATACTCGACGGGGTTTGCGTCGTGTCCGACGATGAACTCCCCATCCTCAGTCGTCACCCGAGCACGTTGCGGACTCTCACGCGATGCACTGACTTCGTAGTGGGTTAGTTTGGAGCTACCCATACACGAGTGTCCGCCGGTGGGTGCAGTATAGTTTTGCTTCGGACGCCCCTCGCCACGCAACCCGCTCGGATCGCACGCTCGCCGCGGCCGGCGCGTGACTCCGCTCCGGCCACCGAGCCTCTTGCACTCAATCCACGCTCCCGCGAACCTCGGCCACCCGTTCGTCGCCGACGTAGACCGTTACCGAGACGGTCCGGCCGGACTCCGGTTCCGGCTCGTTCGTCGACGCCACCCGCACCGACCCCGTCTCGCCCGCCGTCCAGACCCCGTCGCCCGCGACGTTGAACGGGCCGGTCGGCCCGGCGCGGAACCCCCGCGCCGCGAAGAACGGGACCGGCGGCTGGTGGTCGAGCCGCGTGCCGTCGACGGCGACGACCAGCCGCACCCGCGAGACTCGGAGGTCCGGCCCCGCCTCGTGGGTCACGGCGATCGTGTCGCCGTCGAGTTCGAGCGACACCGCGACCGACGACCCCCCGCTCGCGCTCCCGGCCTCGATGTCGGCGCCCGTCGCCGTCGCGACCGCCTCCGCGCCCGCGGCGACGACCCCGCCGAGCGCGATCCCGACCGCGAGCAGGACGACGACGCCGACGACCGGTACGGACCCGCGGGGTGTCACACCGGCGGTGGCCGCCCGATCGGTGATGAACCTTCGGCCGGGGCGGGGTGCCGGGACCCCCCGTGACCGTCCCGTCACCCATCGTCGCGTGACGGAGTTCGACAGCCCGAGGCGTCGAAACCCGCCACGAGGGTCTCGCCGACGGTATCAGCCCCCCGGCGTCGCTGTCGCGGTCCGGGTTCCGTTCCCGGAGCTCCGGTTCAGGTCGCCGTAGACCGCCGGCGTCGTGGTGGGGTCGACCGACAGCACGACCACGGAACTCCCGTCGATCGCGGTCACCTGGTACGCGCCGGCCGGCGCGATGGTCCACAGCGATCCGTCGTCGCCGGTCCGTCCGATCACCGAGCTCCGGCCGTTCGGCGGGCCGACGGTGAGTTGTGCGTCCACGGGGGCGGCGTCGGTCGTGCTGTTGAGCTGGAACCGGACCGGACCGCCCGGATACGTCCGGTGGGCGGTCAGCTCCAGGCCGTCCCGGGTTGCCGACACCGGGGATCCGGGCGTCACCTGGTCGATCGGACGGTACTGGAACTCCTTGAACACCCGCTGGCTCCCGCTGTCGACGAACGCCACCAGCCGGCCGCGTTCGTGCTCGATGGTGACGCGCGCGCTGTCGCTCCCGGGGCTCCCCAGCGTGTCGTCGCGGAGGCGCTGGGCCGCGATCGTGGGGTACGCTACCTCGGTCGCGTTCACCGCGTCCGCGAGCGTGAACTCGCCGTCCCCGTCGGTACGGAGCGGTTCCCGGTACACCTCGCGCACGTACGCCCCGTCACGGATCACCCCCAGCTCGACGCTCCCGGGGCCGGTCCGGACGAAGAACCGCGCCGAGTCGACCTCCCCGCCGAGCACCGCCGCCGCGTGGCCGCGGACCGGGCCGGTGAGCGTGTTCAGCTCCAGTTCGACGTTGCCGAACCGCGACGACGAGACGCTGAACCCCGACGCCGACTCGGCGACCGACTGGAGCCGCTCCCTGCGGTCCTCGAGCTCCCGCGCCTCGGCGTCGATCGCGGCGAGTTCGTAGAGGAGCCGCCGCGGCGTCCGGTCGCCGCGGGCGTAGGCGTCGATCGCCTGCCGCTGGCTGGCGCGGAGCGAACCCACCCGCCGTTCGACCGCGCTCACCTCCCGGAGCAGGAGTTGCTGCCGGCGCTCGGTCGACTCGGCCGACTCGATGCGCTCGACCGCCGCGCCGGTGGACACGCGCAGCTCGGCCGTCGTCGACGCGAACGCCAGGCCGCTGCCGAGTTCGGCGGCTTCGAGTTGGAGGCTGCTTCGGGTCGCCTCGCCCGGCGGAATCGCCAGGACGTTGACCTCCCCGAGCGCGGTCGTCTCGACCTGTGCCGGACCGACCGTCGGGGGGGTCACCGCCGACCCCGGTCGGGGCGTCGGCGTCGAGTGCGGAACCGGCGTCGCCGACGCGTCACCGGGCGTATCGGATCCGGCGACGGAGGACGCCGGGACCGCGACCGCGACCGCGGAGAGCACGACGAGGAGGGCGACCGCAGGAGCGAGGGCGCGCATACTCGGATCGTAACGCCGGGGCTGTAATAAAAACGTTCCATCCATCCACCCCCCGAGCGGGCCCGCGCCGAAGCTCACCCGTCCGATGGAAAGCGTTTTGAGCGTTCCACGAGCACAGCCAGCATAATGCGGACGCCCGCGCCCTGGCTCGCCCTCCTCCTCGTGGTCGCCGCCGTCACTCCAGTCTCGGCGCTCGCTGCGGACCCGCACGTCGGGGCCGGGGACGCGACGCGGGCGGACGTCTCCGGCCTCGCCGACGGCGGGACCCAGTTCCAGACCGGCGCCGAGGGTGTCGCGCCCGCGACCACCGTGGAGATCTCGCTGCGTGCGGATCGGAGCGCGTTCTGGCGGGTCGAGACCCACTACGCGCTCGACTCCGGGAACGAGACCCGCTCGTTCCGGCGACTCGCCGACCGGTACGAGTCCGGTGACGCCGACGTCGGCCCCGATGCGATGCTCTTCGAGACGCTCCAGCGCCGGGCGAGCGACGCCACCGGCCGGGAGATGGCCATCGGGAACGTGACGTACCACACCGGCGTCAACGAGTCCGCGGGACGCGGCACCCTCGCGCTCACCTTCCGGTGGCGCAACTTCCTGCGGGCGGGCGACAACGGGACCTTGGTGCTCGACGACGCCTTCCGGCTGCCGACCGCCGAGGAGGACCGACAGCGGACGTGGCTCTCCATCTTCGACGAGCAGCAGCAGATCCTGATCCGCCCGCCTGAGGGCTACACCGACACGGGGACCAGCATCCCCGTCCAGAAGCGCGAGAGCGCGATCGTCCTGGTCGAGCCCTCGGACTTCGAGGGCGAGGGTGACGCGCTCGAGATCACGTACTCACAGTCCGGCTCCGAGGAGCAACTCCCGGTCGACGTGTTCGCGGGCGTCGGGATCGTGGCGGTGCTCGCGGCCGCCGCGGGCGGGTGGTTGCTTCGGCGACGCGACGGCGGCGACGCCCCACCGGAGGCGCCCACGGAGCCGGCCGACGCTCCGGACGCGGGCGCGACGGGGGTGACAGCGGCCGGTGGTGACGCGGACGCTGCCGCGACCGACGCCGCAGGCGACCCCGAGACGGCGACCGACGACGTCGACCTCTCGCTGCTCTCCGACGAGGAGCGGGTCGAGCACCTCCTGGAGCGCAACGACGGCCGGATGAAGCAGGCCACCATCGTCGACGAGGTGGGGTGGTCCGACGCGAAGGTCTCGCAGCTGCTGTCGGCGATGGCGGAGGAGGGCCGGGTCGACAAGCTCCGGCTGGGTCGGGAGAACCTCATCTCGCTGCCCGACGACGATGACGACGACAACGGCGAGCCGTAGTCGGGGCCGGCTTCCGGAACCTCTTTTGCCGCGCCATTCCCAGCGACGCCTAATGGAGTATCTGGAGCGCCGGGTCTCGATGGTCGAGGACCGCCTCGAGGCGGTGATCGAGGCGATCGACCCCCCGGAGCTGTCCGCGGAGGTGGCTCACGTCGCCCTCGCCGGGGGGAAGCGCGTCCGACCCGCCGTCACCGTCCTCGCGTGTGAGGCGTGCGGCGGCGACCCCGAGGCGGCGGTCGACTTCGCGGTCGCGATCGAGCTGGTTCACAACGCCTCGCTCGTGATCGACGACATTATCGACCGCTCGGACGTGCGACGCGGCACGACCAGCGCGTGGGCCGAGTACGGCTACGGCCCCGCGATCATCGCCTCCGACGGGCTGCTCGGCGAGGCGTTCGCGCTCCTCTCGCGGAACGACCACGCCATGCAGATCGTCGCGGAGTCCATGGCGGAACTCGGGGAGGGCGAGGCCACGGAGCTCGTCGCCCGCCCCACAGACGAGGTGGAGTACATGCAACTCGCGGGCCGCAAGACCGGCGCGCTGTTCCGCGCGGCGGCCGAACTCGGCGCGGTCGCCGCCGACGCGGATCCGTTCACGATCGAGGCGTTCGGCGACTACGCCGAGCGGGTCGGCGTGGCGTTCCAGATCCGCGACGACATCCTCGACGCCACCGCCGACGCCGACGACCTCGGGAAGCCGACCGGCCAGGACGCGGAGATGGACCGCCCCTCCCTGGTGCAGGTCACGGACCTCTCGGTCGAGGAGGCCAACGGCCGGGCGCGGCACCACTCCGAGCGGGCGCTGGAATCCCTCCGAGCGTCGAACGTCGACGACAGCGAGTCGCTGGGGTATCTCCAGGACCTCGCGGAGTTCGTGGTGGTCCGCGAGCGGTGATGGCGCGAGAGCGCCGCCCGCCGCGTCCCGGCCGCAACCCCCCTACGTCGCCTCCACGGCGGTCGGGAACCGCGACTCCGCGATCGCGAACGCGAGCGTGCTGAACACGCCGAGGAGGGTCCCGGCGGTGAGCCCGATCGCGAGCTGTGTCAGCGAGAACGACTGGACGCCCGCCACCGCTTCCGGGAGGAAGAACCCCGAGACGACGTAGAGCACGACGCCGATCGCGACCACGTAGAAGGGCGCGTTGAGGTACCGCCACTCGAAGCGGTCGGCGAGGTACTCGTCGGTCACCTGCCCGAGACTGGAGGTGACGCCCGCGGCGGCGAACCACTGGACGGCCCCGTGGATCAACGCGGCGAGGACGATCGGCGGCGTCGACTCGAGCACGTTGGCGCGAACCGCTTCCACGAGGGCGTAGCCCCGGACCCCGCCCACGACGAGCAGAGCGGCCGCGGCGACGTACGTGATGAGCGTGACCCGCCCCTCGTAGAGTACGTCCCGCACGCGGGCGGCAGCCCCGTCGACGGCGTCTTCGAGCCCCAGCCCGCGGAACAGAGTGTACAGCCCCAACAGCGCGGAGAGGACGCCGAGCACCACCGCGCCGGGCACGTCGAACAGGCTGGCGACCGTCACGAACGGGTAGATCAACAGGAGGATGCCGAGCGGTACCAGCACCGTCCCGCGGGTCTCGGGGTCCGCGAGCACCTGCTTCATGGTGTAGTAGATCGACTCCAGATCCTGGGCCTGCCGGACCACGACCCGGCGGACGCTGTCGATCGGGACCCGCGACCGGACGACCGGGAGCACCGACTCGTCCTGCGCGCCGTCGGTGATCACGATCGCGCTCACGTCCTCGCCGGTGGACAGCCCCGCGAGCACCCGGTCGATCTCGTCGCCGATCGCCCGGTTGGCCTTCACGTCGCCGCCCTGCGTGCCGGTGACCGCCGCGACCGTTACCTCCTCGGTCACGTCGGCGTCCGCGCGGAGCGCGTCGTGCTCGTGGATCCCCTGGAACAGGACGTTGACGTCGGAGTCCTCCGGGTCGGCCGTCGCGAGGTCGACCGCCGCAGCCTCGACTGCGTCGCGGCCGACGACCGGCGTGTCGGCCCCGGTCTTCCGGCCGAGGTCGTCGTCGAGGTCGACACACAGGACCAGGAGCATTCGTCGGACGTACGCCACCGCCGTATATCTGCTTTCGGGAGCGGTCGAGGACGGACGCTCCCGTCGCGTTCGCGCCCGTCGACGATCTTGCGCCCGCCGACGACCATCCACGATCTTGCGCCAGCCGACGATCGGGCGGGCGCCGACCCGCGGGGTGTGGCACCGGAGACCAGAGCCGGAGACGGACATATGTGGCTGGCGTCCTCACGGAACGTATCGTGTTCCACCCGCGTGAAATCGGGGCAGCCGTCGTCGTCCTCCTCGTCCTCACGGCGGGGTGCGGCACGACCGCACAGCCGACTGACGAGCCCGTGCGGAACGCGACGCTGTCGGGAGACGAACCGACGGCGGACGCGTCGCCGGTCGAGATCCGGGCCTTCTGGGACCGCACGTCGAACTGGGAGGATCCCGACGTCCGGAACGTGACGGTCACCAGCCGCGCCCGGACGTACCACGGCGTGACCGGGGCGGACGCCGTCGTGGTCTACACCACCCCGAAGAAGCCGTACGTCCGGGCCGACCGTCCCCGGTCGATGTCCCCGCCGGAACTGGCGGCGCTGGCCACCCGGTCGGCCGACGTCTCCCCCACCGGGACCGACAGCCGGCCGGCCCACGCCGCGTCGCTGCTCGACAGGAACGTGACGGTTCACACGCTGACCGACGCCGACGGAACCGCCACCGGGCACGTGGCCAGCGTCGCCACCAGCGACGCGGTCATCGTCGTGGTCGTGGCCGGCGACGCCGACAGCCGGACCGTCGGTCGCATCCTCGACGGCGTGACGCTGTCCGGCGGGGTCGGAGCCGACGCCTGACTCCGGGGTTTCGTCGGCGCGACCCGGACGCTCGGTCGGGACCGCTGCCGTCCCGTATGACACGACTTTTGAGCCTCCGGCGAATAGTCGAGAGAAGAGAATGATCTCGAAGGGCTGTGAGCAGTGTGCGAAAGGCGGCAAGATGGTGCTGTTCGTCTACGGTTACTGCGACCAGCGCGACTGCTTCTACTGCCCGCTCGGGGAGAACCGGAAGAACGTCACCGACGTCTACGCCAACGAGCGGCTGGTGGAGTCCGACGCGGACGTGGTCGAGGAGGCCCACCGGATGGACGCGCTGGGCACCTCCATCACCGGCGGCGAGCCCCAGGAGGCGATGGCGAAGACGACCCGGTACCTCTCGCTTCTGAAAGACGAGTTCGGCGAGGATCACCACACCCACCTCTACACCGGGATCACCGGCGGTCGGGAGAACATGCGCCGGCTCTCGGAGGCCGGTCTCGACGAGATCCGGTTCCATCCGCCGTACGAGCAGTGGGGAGACCTCCACGGCACCGAGTGGGAGGAGATCCTCTACGTCGCCCGCGAGGAGGGGCTGACGCCCGCCTTCGAGATCCCCGGAATTCGCGCGGAGGAGGAGTTCCTCGACTTCCTCGACGAGGGTGCCGCCGAGTTCTGTAACGTCAACGAGTTCGAGATGAGCGACGGCAACTACCGCCGGATGCAGGAGCAGGGGTACGAGCTCCAGGAGGGGCACATGTCCGCCGTCGAGGGGTCGAAGCAGGCGATCCTCGACTCGATGGGCGACCACGAGCGGGTGTACTTCTGTACCTCCGTGTTCAAAGACGCCGCCCAGCACCGCAACCGGCTCAAGCGGATGGCGCGCAACGTCCGGCGGCCGTTCGACGAGGTGACCGACGACGGGACCCTGGTCTACGGCAAGACGTGGGTGTCGCCCGACACGCTCGACGCGCTCGGGGTGCCGGCGGAGTTCTACACCGTCAAGTCCGAGCACGTCGAGGTCGCGTGGTGGCTCCTAGAGGAGATGGTCGAGGACGGCGACGTGCCCGAGGGGGAACTCGTCGAACAGTACCCCACGGCCGACGGAACCGTCGTCGAGCGGACGCCGCTGGCTTGACCTGCCGTCGCTAGCGGTCTGGTTCGTCGCCACTGCGCCCATCCGTCGCGCTAGCTCCGCCCGCGTCCGCTGTCGCCGCCGTCGGCTTCGGAGCCTACCGCCGCTGTCGCCGCCGTCGGCTCCGCGCCGTGGACCGCCGCGTCAGCGCCACGTAGAGGCTCGGAACGATCGCGACCGCCATCCCCGAGACCAGCCACTCGCCCAGCGGCCCGCCGCGGGCGACCCCGACCCCGACGATCCCCACGCCCACGACGCCGCCGGCCGCCGCGGCGAGCCGCTTCGTTCCGGCGTCGAGACGGATACCGCGTTCGGTGCCGTAGACCGCCGCGCCGAGCCCTGCGAGCGCCCCGGCGGCGCCGCCGACGACCGCCGCACCGGTCGCCAACCCCGCGACGACGAGCAGCACCCCGACGGCGCCGCCGAAGAGGACCGTCTCGCGGGGCGAGACGGGGTTGAGATCCGCGCCGAACCGCGTGGCGTACCCCGCGGCGGGCGCGCCCAACACCAGGGCGACGAGCGCGGCCGCGACCCCGCCGGCCGGCGTCGGGTCGTCGAGGAGGACGCCGAGTCCGCCGGCGGCCGCGACGAGGGCGCCGGCGGCAAACAGCCACCGCGGCGGGATGGTGGCGGCGGGGTCGTCGTCACGGACGATTCCGAAGGCGACGAAGGGGTACGAGACCGCGGCGCCGACCACGGTCGTCGCGTAGAGTCCCCACCCGAGCACGACGCCGGACACCAGGACCGAGACGCCGAGGAACACGCCGGTGACGACGGCGAACTCCGGGACACGACGCGTCATACGTTGGCTCGGGTCGAGACGGGCGAAAGCGTTGCGGTCCGGGTGGCCGTGCCGGTGCCGGCACCCCCGGAAACCCACAAGCGTTTAGACACGGCGCGGAGTATTCAGCGGTATGTCCGACTGTCCGCTGGCCGACGACTGCCCCCGGTACTCGGAGCGCATCAGCGGGATGGGGTGCCAGTACTACGGCGACCGCGGGGGTGCCGAGTGGTGCAACTCCTACGATCAGCCGATCCGGGATCTGAAGGCACAGCCGGTCAAACCCGGCGAGGAGGTGGTCGTCGACGTCGACGACATCCACGAGAGCGGGGCGGGGGTCGGGCGGACCGACGACGGGTTCATCGTGCTCATCGACGGCCTGCTTCCGGACGCCCGGGCGGTCGTCCGGATCGATCGGGTGAAGTCGAACCACGCGACCGCGAAGAAGGTGGTCGAACGCCTCCCGATGGACGACGAGGAGGCAGACGAGACGGAGCGCGACGGCGATGTCGACCGCGACTCCGGGGCTGACGAGTCCGGCAACGGCCGCCGGGGCACCGAGCGACGGCCCGACCTCGGCAGCCGGGACAACTTCTGGGGCGGGTAGCCGAGCCGGGCGGCGGACGGTCGGCACGCTGCATCTTTTTGTACGGGACCGCCAACGGGTGGGTATGACCGACGCCGAGCCGGGCGGGAGCGACGGATCGGCCCCGGACGACGCGGGTGCCCCGTCGGCCGTCGCGGACGACGCGACCGACGAGGACGCCCGGAAGTCGACCGCGGCCGACGGCGGCACAGGCGGCGACGACCACCCGGACGGATCGGACGAGTCGGCGGCCCACGGACCGGAGGACGTCGACGAGGCGCTCTCGGCCGCGGGATTCGACGCCGAGGCGAGCGTGCTGACCCGCAGGCAGGCCGAGGTGTTGGTGCTCAGAGAGCGCGGCATCCGCCAATCGCGGATCGCGTCGATGCTGGGGACCTCCCGCGCCAACGTGTCGAGCGTCGAATCCAGCGCCCGACGGAACGTGGAGAAGGCCAGAGAGACCGTGGCGTTCGCCGAGGCGCTGACCGCCCCGGTCCAGGTCCCCGTGCCCGAGGGGACCGACCTCTACGACGTTCCGAAGCAGGTCTACGACGCGTGCGACGAGGCCGGCGTGAAGGTGAACCGCACCGCCCCGGAGCTCATGAAGGCAGTCTCGGACGCCGCCGGCGACGCCGTCCAGGGCCGGGTGGTTCGCGAGTCGCTCCTGGTCGGGGTTGCGACCGACGGTCGGGTTCAAGTGCGTCGGTCCGCGCCGTGACGGCGGCGTGAACCGGCTCACGCCGACCGTTCCCGTGCCCTGCCGGTGACCGCCGCAACCGGGGGTTGCGATTCCGGGCGGAACGGGAACGCACGCGGTCTCAGAACTCGCCGCGTTCCTCCAGCGCCCGGACGAGGCGTTTCACGTCCTGGGCGCGATCGCTCGGGACCACGAGCACGCGGTCGTCCCAGGCCACCACCGCGAGGTCGGAGACCCCCACCAGGGAGACGTGGGCGTCGTCGGCGGCGACGACGTTGTCCGCGGCGTCGACGGTCCGGAGCGTCACGCCGTCGGTGGCGACGTTCCCCTCGGAATCGGCGTCGAGCACCCGGTCGAGGGAGTCCCACGACCCGACGTCGTCCCACTCGAACGACGCCGGGACGACCGCCACGTCGGCGGCGGACTCGAGCACGGCGTGATCCACGCTCACGGGCTCGACGGCCTCGAACGCCGCCCGGACCGACGGGTGGTCGTCAGCCCGGAGCGCCTCGTGGTCGTGGGCCGACCCATCCGCGCCGGAACCGTCGTCCGACCGACTCGCGCCGGGGTCGCCGCCGGACCGCAGCGCGTCGACGAGCGGCGCGAGCGGCGGCGCGTCGGCGGCGGCCAGGAACGCGTCGGGCCGCCACGCGAACAGCCCGGCGTTCCAGTAGTGGCCCGCCGCGACGTAGGATTCGGCGGCGTCGGCGTCGGGTTTCTCGTGGAACGAGGCGACCGGATACCACTCCGGGTCGGCGTCGGTACGGCCGGCGTCGCCCGCGGGCGCCGCGGCCTCGACGTAGCCGTAGCCGGTCTCGGGGCGGGTGGGTTCGACCCCGAACGTCACGAGTCGATCGGTTGCGGCGGCGACCGCGACCCCCCGTCGGACCGCGGGTGCGAAGCCCTCGCCGACCAGGTGGTCGCTCGGGAGCGCGACCACGACGGGGTCGGCGTACGCCCGGCCGATCCGGTGGGTCGCGTAGAGGAGCGCGGGCCCGGTGTCGCGGCCGGCGGGCTCGACGAGCACCGTCGCGTCGGGGACGCGTTCCCGCACCCCTGCCGCGTACGACTCCCGGGTGAGCACGACGACACTGTCGGCGACCGCCCGGGCGCGGGAGACGGTGCGTTCGAGCAGCGAGGGCTCGCCCAGAAGCGGGAGGAACTGCTTGGGTCGATCGGATCGGCTGGCGGGATAGAGCCGCGAACCGGTGCCGCCCGCGAGTACGACCGCGACGACGGTGGAGTCGGGATCGGCGTTCACCGTCACTCCCACGTCTCCACGATCCCGTCCCGAACGTCCTCGGCGCAGCCCTCACAGTCGGGGTGGCCCGCCTCGAAACACGCCGGGCGGCCCTCACGATCGATCGCGGCCGCCCGTCTGTCGGCGTGACGGCGGCAGACGATCCGGGCGCGTCCCTCCTCGTCCCGGGGGAGCGATGCGGCGACGTCGACTCCCTCGTCTCGGTCGCGGCCGTCGCGGTACGCGTCGCGGGCTCGGGCGTACTGGCGCCCGGCCGCCCTGAGTTTCCGCCGGAGGAGGCCTTCCAGCCGGTCGTCCATCGGGCTCACATCGCGCGGCGAGCGGTATAGATCCGTTGGTGGGGCGACCCTCGGCCCCGAACCCGCACGCCTCGGGGTCCGATCCCGGCGTCCGCGTTTCACTTTCACCCCGGTCACGACAGTTTATTAGCGATGGCGAACCAACCGGCGTACGCCTCCCAACGAAAACCAAGGCGGAGGCGAGTGCAACCATGTCAGACCTGCGAACACACGCAGCGGAGATTGCGGAACAGTTCTCGGACCACCTCGAGGTCACCGACGACGAGGTCGAAGACCGGCTCAGAAACCTCGTCGAGGAGTACCGCGTGCCCGTCGAGGAGGCGCGGCGGTCGGTGATCAACAGCTACCTCGACGAGGCCGGCCTGGAGCGCGAGGAGCTCGGCCGCGGCGGCAACGAGGAGATCCGACTCGCGGACATCGACCAGGACGAACAGTGGGTCGACGCCACCGCGAAGGTCGTCGAACTCTGGGAGCCCCGGAGCGACTCGGTCGCGCAGGTGGGGCTGCTGGGCGACGAGTCCGGACGAACGAAGTTCATCGCCTTCGAGACGTCGGACCTGCCCGAACTCGAGGAGGGGGCGGCCTACCGGCTCGGCAACCTCGTCACCGACGAGTACCAGGGCGACTTCTCGGTGAAGCTCAACCGCACGACCACCATCGAGAAGGTCGACGAGGAGATCGAGGTGGGTGACGACGCCGTCAGCGTGGAGGGCGCGCTGGTGGACATCCAGTCGGGCAGCGGCCTGATCAAGCGGTGCCCCGAGGAGGGCTGCACCCGCGTCCTCCAGAACGGCCGGTGCTCGGAACACGGCGACGTCGACGGGGAGTTCGACCTCCGGATCAAGGGCGTGCTCGACGACGGCGAGACGGTGTACGAGGTGATCTTCGGCCGGGAGACAACCGAGGAGCTCACCGGGATCACCCTCGACGAAGCCCAGCAGATGGCGAAGGATGCCCTCGACACCACGGTCGTCGTCGAGGAGATGCGCGCGGACCTGCTGGGGACGTACTACCGGGTGTCGGGCCCCGAACTCGGCCGGTACGTCCTCGCGGACGCGGTCGAACGGCTGACCGAGCGGGCGGATCCCGAAGCGGTCCTGATCAAAGCGAGGTCGATCTGAGATGAGTTCCAACGAGATTCCCTCCCGAGAGGTCGCACGGCGCGTGTTCGCTGACGAGTTCAACGACGCCGCCTTCACGTTCAAGGAGTCCGACGACGACCGCGCGCCGGTCTACGCGCTCCTCCCCACCGGAGGGAAGGCCAACCGCGTGTTCTTCGTGGGCACCCTGACCGAGAAGGACGACGTCGGCGAGGACAACGAGTACTGGCGTGGTCGCATCGTCGATCCCACGGGGACGTTCTTCGTGTACGCCGGGCAGTACCAGCCCGAGGCCGCGAGCACCCTCCGGGATCTGGAGCCGCCCGCGTACGTCGCGGTCGTGGGCAAGCCCCGCACCTACGAGACCGACGACGGCGGCGTCAACGTCTCCGTCCGTCCCGAGTCGATCCAGGTCGTCGACGCCGCCACCCGCGACCGGTGGGTGGTCGAGACCGCCGAGCGGACCGTCGACCGGATCGGCGCCTTCGACGATGAGGGTAACGAGTACGCCCGGATGGCCCGCGAGGAGTACGACCTCCCCACCGACCGGTACGTCGAATCAGCCGTCTCGGCGCTCGAAAGCGTCGAGGAGTCCGACGGCGACGCACTCGGCGTCGGCGGCGACGCCGACGCGGACCTCCAGCCCGAGCCCTGAGACGGCTCGGGTCCCGACTTCGCCGAACTGCGGCGCCACGTTCGTTCCTCGACGAGCGACCGGGGGAGCGAGTGGAGTGAGGACACGGCGTTCGCGAGGGTACGCCCCCGTGCGAACGAGACGTGCCGCGTCCCGTCGACGCCGCTCTCCACGCGGTGTGGGTGACGAGTGTCGGCCGCCGAGGTCAGGGTGACGAGTGTCGGCCGCCGGGATTATGTCGATGATTCGGTGGCGCGCGACTCGCCCGTGGAAGCGTCTGACGAAAGATTAAGTGCGCTCGCGGTCGACGTGAACGTAAGATAATGGGTAACAAGAACAAGACCATCTCGTTCCGCGTCAACGAGGACGCGTTCGAGACGCTCCGCGAGATCGCCGAGGAGCGCGACATCTCGCTGTCGGCGGTGTTTCGCGACTACGTCGATACGCTCGTTGCCCACGACGGCCAGGTGCAGGTCGTCCCCGAGCACGAACTCGAACAGCTCCAGGCCGGCGACGCCGCGGATACCTTCCCACCCAGGGTGGAGGTACCCAAGAGCTTCGTCCGGGAGCACGAGCGGCTCGAACTCGAAGCCGACCACCTCAGAGAGCAGCTCGACGAGCACAAACGCTACGTCAACTACCTCAGAGAACAGTTGGAGGCCGACGACGAGGAGATCATCCAACTCGAGGAGCTGGACCGGGAGGTCGACGACTCCACCGTCCGGCTGGGATCGAACGACGGTCCCTCGCCACGGTAGCCGGCGCGCCGTCCCGACGTCGGCGACTGCAACGCCCCGAAACCCCACCGTCCCGACGTCGTGACACGCCGTCAGCCGGTGTTCT
>Ga0207753_1000319_pt1 | contig 19066 bp, 16 predicted proteins | sample PonA233FremontCA_2_FD_187273 | JGI IMG/M metagenome (GOLD analysis project Ga0207753, IMG submission 187273) | Salt pond sediment microbial community from Fremont, CA, USA - Pond A23 Sediment 3 (SPAdes) | ecosystem: Environmental > Aquatic > Non-marine Saline and Alkaline > Saline | place: USA... | reverse complement strand
ATACGAAATACGCAACATGAGCCCGGAAACGAGCGCCCTCGTAGGAGGTCGACTGAGCCATTCGATGACTCTACGCCCCACCGAGATCGATGAATCCCAACGACCGGTCCATCGTCGCGCTCGTGATGACGGGCCACGGGCTGGTGCACACCTACGAGCTCTCCATCCCAATCTTCATGACGGCCTGGCTCGGGGAGTTGGGCGTCTCGGAGGCTGCGCTCGGTGCGGTGGTGGGGGCGGGGTACTTCCTGTTTGGGGCCGGGGCGTTGCCGGGGGGAGTCCTCGTGGATCGGTTCGGCTCGCGACGCCTCATTGCGGGCTGTTTCGTGGGGATGGGGGGCGCATTCGTGCTGCTGGGACTGCTGCCGGGACTGTGGGGCCTCGGGGCGGCACTGCTGGCGTGGGGGGCGGCGGCCAGCGTCTACCACCCGGCCGGGCTGGCACTCATTAGTACGGGGGTGCAGCAACGGGGCCGGGCCCTGGCCTACCACGGCATTGCGGGCAATGTCGGCATCGCGGGTGGGCCGCTCGCCACGGCCCTCCTCCTGCTCGCGTTCGACTGGCCGACGGTGGCCGTCCTGCTCGGCCTGCCGGCCCTCCTTGCGGCGGTGGGGGCGTGGCGCACGTCGTTCGACGAGCGGGCGGCGGTCGGCGTGCACGACGCACCGGACGCCGGACACGGAGAGCCAAGCCCCCGTCCCGACGACAGGGCGGCGCTCTGGACACGGTCGAAGGCGCTCTTTGCCTCGGGCTTTGCGGGCGTTTTTGTCCTCGTGGCCCTGTCGGGCCTCTACTACCGCGGCATGCTCACCTTCCTGCCGGACCTGCTTACGCCGCTGGTGACGGTCGACCTGCCGATCGACGTGGCGGCGGGCCGGTACGTCTACGCCGGCCTCCTCGCCGTGGGCATCGCGGGACAGTACGTAGGGGGACGTCTGTCGGATCACGCCCGCACGGAGTGGGCGCTGGCCGGAGCCTTGGCGGTGCTGGCCGCCGTCGCGGTCGTTTTTCTGCCGGTGGCGGGGCTCGGCACCGCGGCCCTGCTTGCCGTGAGTGCGGCCCTGGGCTTTTTCCTCTTTCTCGTGCAGCCGCTCTACCAGGCGACAGTGGCCGAGTACACGCCGCCCGAGGCTCGGGGGCTCTCCTACGGCTACACCTACCTCGCCATCTTTGGGGTCGGGGCGGCAGGGGCGGCAGGGGCCGGAGGGCTTCTGCAGATCGCGGGGCCGCCCCTGCTGTTTGGGGCGCTGGCGGGCCTCGCGCTGCTCGGGGCGGGCCTGAGCGGGGGGCTCGCCGTGCGTCGGGCCCGTGTTGGTACGCACCCGTGACCCGGGACGCCGACGTGTCGTTGCGAAGCGGCGGTGCTCCCCCTATCCTGTGAAAACGCGTTTCGCTGATTGATTGCCCGCGTTCGTGACTCGCCTCGACTGGCTCTTCGTCGCCGGCTACCTGCTCCTCTCGTTCGGAATTGCGCTCTACTTTTACCGGCGGGCCGGCGAGGACACCTCGGAGTTCTTCCTCTCTGGGCGGTCGATGCCGTGGTGGGTGGCCGGGACGAGCATGGTGGCCACCACGTTCGCGGTCGACACGCCGCTCCTGGTGACGGAGATCGTGGCCCAAAATGGCATTGCGGGCAACTGGCTCTGGTGGAACGCCGCCATTGGCGGCATGCTCACCGTCTTCTTCTTTGCCCGCCTCTGGCGCCGCAGCGGTGTGATGACGGACGTGGAGTTCGTGGAATTTCGCTACAGCGGTGAGGTGGCCGCGTGGCTGCGCGGCCTCAAGGCACTTTTCTTCGGCCTCCTGCTCAACATCCTCATTATCGGGTGGGTGTCACTGGCGATGGAGACGGTGATCGATCGGCTCTTCCCGGACCTCACCCTGTTCGGGCAGGCGGCCTTTTCGGTACTGGGGCGGGAGATGAGCGCCGCGCTCGTGGTGACCGGCGGCCTCATTCTGGTCGTGGCCGTCTACGCCCTGCTCTCGGGCCTCTGGGGCGTGATGGTGACGGACCTGTTCCAGTTTGTCATCGCCATGGGCGGGACCATTCTGCTGGCGGTGCTGGTGCTCGACATGCCGGAGATCGGCGGGGTAGAGGGCCTCCGCGAGCAGCTTCCCAACGAGACGTTCAACCTGCTGCCCACGGTTGGGGGCGCGGTGGAGGGGGCGGCCACCTTTTCGCTCTCGGCCCTCGCGTTCGCGGCGTACGCGGGGGTGCAGTGGTGGGCGAGCTGGTATCCAGGGGCCGAGCCGGGCGGCGGCGGCTACATCGCGCAGCGCATGATGAGCGCCAAGGACGAGCCGAATGCCCTGTTCGCGACCCTCTGGTACACAATCGCGCACTTCTGCCTGCGCCCCTGGCCGTGGATCATCGTGGCGCTGGCCGCGCTGGTGCTCTACCCGGACCTCGATGAGCCCCGCGCCGGGTTTGTGCTGGTGATGAAGGACGTGCTGCCCCCCGGCCTGCTCGGGCTTCTCTTTGCGTCCTTCCTGGCGGCATTCATGAGCACGGTCTCTACGCAGCTGAACTGGGGCGTCTCGTACCTCGTCAACGACTTCTGGGGGCGCTTCGTGCGGCCCGACGCGAACGAGGCCCACTACGTGCTCGTCTCGCGGATTCTCACGTTCGTGGTGGCCCTGCTGAGTCTCGTCGTCACGCTCTTCCTCAACACCATCGCTGAGGCGTGGGGCCTGCTGCTGTCCGCCTCCGCCGGCCTCGGGCTCGTCCTCATCCTGCGCTGGTACTGGTGGCGCGTCAACGCGTGGAGCGAGATGGCGGCCACCCTGGCCCCGATCGCGCTGACCGTGGTGGCCCTGGTGCTCAATGCGTTCGGCGTTCAGGTGCCGGGCCTGCAGGCCGAGTTTCCCCTGAACCTCTACTCGGTGGTCGGGTTTACGACGGTCGTCTGGCTCGTGGCCACCTTCTGTACGCGCCCGACCGACACGGAGACGCTCGATGCGTTCTACCGAACGGTGCACCCCGGTGGGCCCGGTTGGACGCCGGTGGCCGAGCGACACCCGGACGTGGAGGCGGACTCCGGGCTCGGGCGGCTGGCGCTGGACTGGCTCGTGGGGGTCGTGCTCGTATACAGCACCCTCTTCGGCACCGGCTATCTCATCCTGGGATGGACCCTCTGGGGCGCTGCCTGCATCGCGGTGGCGCTGGCGGCGGCGGCGTACCTGTGGGGGGACCTGCAGCGGGACGAGGTCTCCCTCATCGGGATGGACGACGGGGCGGGGGACGACGTGTAGACGGTTGTTCGTGCTTTCAGACGATTGTGCCTCATCATGACGGTTTCGCTTCGCCACTCCCTTCTCGCCGCCGGCCTCACGGTGACGGTGCTCGTGGGTTCTTTCGTGTTCGGCGGGGGCAGGGCCGCCCCCCTCACGGCAGGGCTCCCCGGCTCGGGCGCCGGGGCCCCTGATACAGCGGACGGCACCGGGGCGGCCTGGGCCGAGCAACAGCTCCGGGCCATGACGCTCGACGAGAAGATCGCGCAGCTCTTCGTCGTGCGGATCGACGGGACGTTTCAGAACGCGGACACCCCCTCGTACCGAGAGACCGCTACGCTCGTCGAAGAGTTTGGGGCCGGCGGGCTCATCTTCGGCCCCGGCACGCCCATGACCCAGATCGCGATGGCCAACGACCTGCAGGCGAAGGCCAAGCGGCCCCTCCTCGTGGCGCAGGACACGGAGTGGGGGGTGGGCATGCGCATTGACGAGGCCACCTCGTTCCCCCCGGCCATGGCGATCGGGGCCACGCGGGACGCCTCGCACGCCTACCGGGTCGGCTACGTGACGGCCCAGGAGGCCCGCGCGCTCGGCGTGCACCAGCTTTATGCGCCGGTGGCGGACGTCAACAACAATCCCAAGAATCCGATCATCAACGTCCGCTCCTTCGGCGAGTCGCCGTCCCTGGTGGGCACGATGGCGTCGGCGTTCACGCGGGGGGCGCAGCGGGGCGGCACCCTCGCCACGGTGAAGCACTTTCCCGGCCACGGCGACACGGAGGTCGACTCGCACATCAATCTGCCCATCCTCCGGTTCGACCGGGGCCGCCTCGACTCCCTTGAGCTGTCGCCGTTCCGACAAACCTTCGACGCCGGGGTACAGAGCGTCATGACCGGGCACCTTGCCCTGCCCGAGATTGCGGCGGACAGCGTGCCGGCCACCCTGTCCCGTCCCCTGACCCACGATCTGTTGCGCGACGAGCTCGGCTACGACGGCCTCGTGGTGACCGACGCGCTCAATATGCAGGCCGTCACCCGCACGTTTGGCGTCGGGGAGACGGCGGTGCGCGTGCTGGAGGCCGGGGCGGACCTCGTGCTCATGTCCACGAACCCGCACGCGGCGCACCAGGCGGTCCGGCGGGCCGTCACCGGCGGGCGCATCGACACGACCGAGATCAACGATTCGGTCCGGCGGCTCCTCGCCACAAAACAGGACCTCGGTCTTCACGAGGCTCGCCAGGTGTCGCTCGACACCACCCGACACCAGGTAGCACGGCGGTCCCACGAGGTCTTGTCCCGCACGGTGGCCCGCGAGTCGCTCACGCTGCTCGCGAACGCAGACTCGCTGCTCCCCCTTACGCCGCCGGAGCAGCACGACGCCCTCGTCGTCACGCTCAGCGACAGCGAGTACCCCGGAACGGGCGATACGTTCATTGATCAACTCCGCGACCAGCCCGCGATCGGATCACTCGACACACGCCGCCTCGACCCGCGCTCCGACTCGACGGACGTAAAGGACCATCTCGCGGACGCGTCGGATCACGACATCGTAATCGTGCCCTCCTTTCTCCGCGTCCAGGCCTGGAGCGGGTCGATCGGACTGAGCGACAGGCACCACGACTTTCTCGAGGACCTCGCGGAGACGGAGACGCCGGTCACCTTCGTGGCCTTCGGCAATCCCTACGCCCCGACCGACTTGGCGCCCGCCCCGGACGCCATTCTGGCCGCCTACGGCTCCGGCGACGCCTCGCAGCGGGCCGCGGCGCAGGCGCTGGGGGGTGGGGCCGGCACGCCGGGGCGCCTGCCCGTCACCATTCCGGATGTGGCCGAGAAGGGGGAGGGCCAGTCCCTCGCTCCCGTGGCGCCCCGGGAGGGCCTCCCCGAATCGGTGGGCCTAGACGGCGCGCGGCTCGCCCGCCTCGACACGCTGCTCCGGTCGGCCATGCTCGACGGGGCTTTTCCGGGGGGCGCCGTGGCCGTGGGCCGTGGGCCGGCCCTCGCGGAGCTCGATGCCTTCGGCTACCACACCTACGACGAGACCACGCCGGTGCAGACCGGCACGCAGTACGACCTTGCCTCGCTCACGAAGGTGGTGGCCACCACCACCGCCGTCATGAAGCTCTACGAGGCCGACTCCCTTGCGCTGGACGCCGCGGTGGCCCGGTACCTCCCCGACTTCGCCCAGAACGGCAAGGAGGCCGTGACCGTGCGCCAGCTGCTCGCCCACACGTCGGGCCTGAAGCCGTACCTGGATCCCGACGAGCGCGGCCCGACGCGGGACGCCCTCCTGGACACCCTCATGGCCCAGACGCTCACGTACACGCCCGGCACCCAATCCACGTACAGTGGGCTCAACGCGATTGCGCTCATGCGGATCGTGGAGACGGTCAGCGGCCAGCCATTCGATGAATTCTGCCGGCGCCACATCTTCGCGCCGCTCGGCATGGACCAGACGGGCTTCTACGACACCGACGTCACCCGCGAATGGGCGGCCCCGACGACCGACACGTCGGGCACGCGGTATCGGGGGAGCGTGCACGACCCAATGGCCCGCGACATGGGCGGGGTGTCGGGAAACGCGGGGCTCTTCTCGACGGTCGAGGACCTGGCCCGCTTCGGGTACATGCTGACCCACGAGGGGCGGATCGACGGGCGGCAGTTCCTGGCGCCGGAGACGATTGCGACGTTCACGGCACAGACCGACGTGCCGGGCAGCACGCGGGCGCTCGGGTGGGACACGAAAAGCCCGGAGGGCTACTCCTCGGCGGGGGACGCATTTTCGGCGGCGAGCTTCGGGCACACCGGCTACACGGGCACCTCCTTCTGGGTCGACCCGGCGGCGGATCTCTTCGTCGTCCTGCTCACGAACCGCGTCTACCCGGACGACACCGCAGAGCAGATCACCCAAGTGCGCCCGCGGGCGGCAGACATCGTCCACCGCGCGATTGAGGGGCCGCCCCAACCACTCTTGCCTGGGCCTAAACCGGAGGAATGAGGGCTCGCAATCGTCCCGCAGTTTCTTCTCAACACTGGAATTGACTCCGTGTCCGCATACCACGTCGCTGTTGGCCTCGATGCTGGGGGATCGAAGACACAGTTGGCTGCCGAGTGGGAGGGGCCGTCGGAGCGGATCAGTCGGCGCGGGCCCGCCGCGAATCCGAGCCGAGTGGGGATGGACCGCTCCGCGCAGGTTCTGTCCGCCCTGGTGAAGGAGGCCCTGCAGGCCCGACGCCCCATCGGTCGCCTGGCGGTGTGTGCCGGGGTGGCCGGGGCGGGCCGCCCCGACGAACAGCGCGTCCTTGCCGATCGGCTTCGCCAGGAGCTCGTGGACGAGGCGGGGGCGGTCGCCGTAGAGGTGGTACACGATGCCTGCATTGCCCTGGATGCGGCCTTCGGCTCGGAGAGCGGGCTCGTCATCATCGCGGGCACCGGGTCGGTCGTGCTCGCCCGGACGCGGGCAGAGACGACCCACCGGGTCGGGGGATGGGGGCACCTGCTGGGCGACCCGGGCAGCGGGCACGCCGTGGGCCGGGCCGGGCTGCGGGCCGTCGCGGCGGCCTTCGACGGGGGCGACGGCACGGTTCTCCGGGCGCGGATGGCCGAGGCGTACGGCGTCGATGAACGGTCCGCTCTCCACCACAAGGTGTACCAGGAAGACCTGCCCCTCCAGGATGTGGCCCCGCTCGTGGTTGAGGCCGCGGCGGACGGGGACCCGGTGGCAATGGATATTCTCACCTCCCAGGTTGACGACCTGCTGCGGCAAGTCGAGTGGCTGCTCCGTGAGGCCGAGGACGTGGCCCCCCGAATTGCGCTGCTCGGGGGCATGCTCCAGAATGAGCACTACGCAGCGGTGCTCCGTCGCGCGCTTGCCGACCGGGTGCCGGACTGGTCCGTAGAGGTGGTCCGAGAAGAGCCGGTCGTGGGGGCGGTGCGTCGCGCGCGTCGCCTGGAGGAATAACGCGGCCCTTCGCCCGCTACGCCTACATTGCTTACGGTTCGTCGCTCCGCAATGCTCACGACGCTTGATTTTGTTGTCCTCACGGTGTACCTGCTCGGCGTCGCGGGCTTTGGGGTCTGGGCCGGCGGGGCCCAGGAGTCCACCGAGGATTACTTTCTCGGGGGGCGGGACCTGCCGTGGTGGGCCGTGTGCTTTTCGGTCGTGGCCACGGAGACGAGCACGCTCACGGTGGTGGGGGTGCCGGCGGTGGCGTACGGGGGCACGCTCACCTTCCTGCAGATCACGCTCGGATACCTGGTGGGGCGCATCCTCGTCGGCGTGTATTTCCTCCCCCGCTACTATGCGGGCCACCTAGAGACGGCCTACGCATTTCTCGGGGATCGCTACGGCTCCGCAATGCAGGGCGCCGCGTCGGTCACGTTTCTCGGGACGCGCCTGTTGGCGGACGGCGTGCGCCTCTTCGCCACGGCCATCCCGCTGAAGGTGATTGCCGACATGGCGGGCCTGGAGACCACCTATTTCCAGATCATCCTGGTGATCGGCGTCGTGACGGCCGCCTACACGCTCGTGGGCGGCATCCGGGCCGTCGTGTGGATGGACGTGGTGCAGATGGGGCTCTACGTGGCCGGAGCGCTCGCGGCCATCGGGTTTTTGCTGGGCGACGTGCCGCCGGGGTGGTGGGGAGAGGCGGTTGCCGCCGGCAAAACGGATGTGGTCGACCTCGGCCTGGACGTGTCGTTCGGACGCTGGTGGACGCAGCCCTACACGCTGGGCACGGCCGTGGTGGGCGGGGCCATCTTCTCGATGGCGTCCCACGGCACCGACCAGCTCATTGTGCAGCGCCTGCTGGCCTGCCGCACCGAGGCGGACAGCCAGAAGGCGGTCGTGGGGAGCGCCCTCATCGTGATGATGCAGTTTGCCCTGTTCCTTGGGGTGGGGCTGTTGCTCTGGGCGCACTACGACGGCGCGCCGGTGGAGGCGCTCGGGCTTCAGCGCGGCGACGAGGTATTCCCCAAGTACATCATTGAGGGGCTGCCGGCGGGCCTGTCCGGGCTCATCCTGGCCGGCATCGTGGCGGCGGCCATGAGCTCGCTGTCCTCCTCGCTCAACGCGTTGGCCTCCTCTTCCGTCAACGACCTCTATGAGCGCCTCTCGGGCCACTCGATGGGGGCAGAGCAGGGCCTGCGCGTCTCGCGGCTCCTCACGCTCTTCTGGGGCGTCGTCTTCATCGGCTTCGCGAGCCTCTTCCAGGACAGCAACAACCCGGTCGTGGAGCTGGGCCTGTCGATCGCGTCCTTCACGTACGGGGGCCTTTTGGGGGCCTTTCTGCTCGGACTGTGGCACGACGGCACGCGCCAGGCCGACGCGCTCGTGGCGTTCGTCGCGTCCATCGGCGTGATGGTGCTCGTCATCTTCGGCGTGTGGCACAGCCCCACGGAGGGATGGCTCTTCGTGCTGAACCCGTCGGACGCGTACGTAGAAGAGGCGGGCCTACGGACGATCGGGTGGCCCTGGTACACGGCCCTCGGCACGGCGGTCAACCTAGCGATTGGGGGCCTGCTGGCGCTGCGGCACCGCGGGGGCAGGGAGGCCGCGGGGTAGGGACCCTGCGGGCCGGCAGAATGTGGAACGGCTGCAACAATCTGCGGGGGCGGGATCCTGTGTGCACTGGTGGTCGTGTCATTGCCATAGGAAACTAGACACATCTCTGAAGGCGATGAGCCAACGCTGCTCATCTGCCCCCGCACACTGCGTCTCCCAGACCCCCCAATCGGTTCATGACCAACAGCAAAGGGTGGATTTTCGCCGCCGGTGTAGTGGCGCTCGCCCTCTCCCTTTACCTCTGGTTCAGCGGCAGCGACCAAGCCGCGATCTTCGTGGGCCTGTGGGTCCCGTCGCTCTGGATTCTAGCTGATCTTGTTGACCAGGCCGAGACCGCCGCTGCCTAATGAAGGTACTCGTCGAGTACTTCGGGATGTTCATTTTCGCGTTCGTCGTCTTCGTTGGGGGGCTCGTAGCCCTTCCGGAGATTGGCGCCCCAGAGACCTCGTTCGGGGAGATGGGAGGGCTTGCCCTGGCGTTTATCGTCATCGCGGGCGGGTTCTCGTGGTACTACAACGCCGACCTGCCCTCGGGGGCAAACACCCCAACTCGCAGGCGCCCCAGGCGGGACGGACCGCCCTCCGATGCGTCCTCGCGACCCTCGCAGTGAGGCCTAGTCGCCCTCGCCGGTCTCAACCCCCAGCATGAACTCCTCCCCACAGAAGTCGCACCGCAGCTCGATGGCCTTCTGGGGACCGCCTTCCATGCCGGTTTCTTGAAACTCCGGCGTGCCGTCGGGGCGCGTGGTCTTGGGCGTCACGTCCTCGAAGGAGAAGTCGCCGGTGAGAACGTTCGCGTACCCGACGGTGCGCTCGCACTCCGGGCAGGAGAAGGGCTGTTGGGCAGACCCGTCGCCGGTGGAAGACCTTTGGGGCGGTTCCATGTCCATAGGAAGAAAAGGGGGTGGAGAAGAGGGTCGGAAAATTGGGATAGGCGTCTACAGTGAGGCCCTCTCTTGCGGGGCTCACCGGGAGTTAGACGTGTCCGTGAAGCTGGTCGTGGCCGTCAGGCGGCACGCCCAGCTCCGCCGTGTTCTGGGTGCCCAGATGCGGGATCTTGCTCACGCTGACCGGCAGGCCCTCGATCGGCTCGTCCATTCCGTCCAAGTGCACAGTGAGACGGGCAGGGTCGACGTCGAGGAGCGCCTCCTGCAGGTCGTTGGCGAAGGCGGTGCTGTCGGGGGCCAGGGTCAGCGTCACCGTGTAGCCCTTCGGCCGGTCGACGTCCGGGTTCGGGTGGGGCGTGGCGGAGACGGTGCCCGCCTCGACTGCGCCGGTCACGTCGGTGTAGTCTGTCTCCGAGGAGCGCTTCCACGTGATCTGTTGGATGGAACGGGACATGGGCGACCGCGCTTGCGAAAGAGGAGGCACCGGGAGAGGGTTCAGCCTCAAAGGGGCCCTGAGCCCTGCCAAACGGAGAAACGTGGGCCCGGCAGGACTTGAACCTGCGACCAGCCGATTATGAGTCGGCGGCTCTAACCAACTGAGCTACGGGCCCCCAATCATCGTAGCTGTGCCCACGAAGTGGCGCCCCGTCGGGTTCCGTTTTCGGGAGCGACAGGAGGGCGGGGGCTGGGAAAATTCGACACCGATCCACGCGACTTATGCAACACGGACATGGGTGATCAATAGAGACACTGTCCTACACTTCGTACTTCAATGTCTCTTCCACAACCGTCCCACTCGCCACCCATGAAGTGGACCAGCGCCAAAGACTTGATGACAGCGGACGTGCAGACCGTCGACGCCGACTGGACGGTCGAACGAGTTGCCCAGTTCCTGACCGACCATGGCATCTCCGGTGCGCCCGTCGTGAAAGACGACCAGCTCGTGGGCGTGGTCTCCCTGACAGACATCGCGCGGCACAACGGCACGGCCGGCAAGCCGGCCTCCGATCGTCCCGCCTCGTATTACCGGTCGGAGCTTGAGGCCGACTACGCCGACGAGGACCTTGAGAACCTTCAGATCAGTGAAGGGGGAGAGACGACCGCCGAACACGTCATGACCCCGCAGGTCTATGACGTGAACGAGCACACGTCCGTCCAGCAAACGGCCCAGGTGATGCACCGTGGGGGCATCCACCGGGTCTTCGTCACCACGGACGGAGAGGTCCGCGGCGTGATCACGGCGCTCGACATGCTGAAGGTGGTGGCGGCGATGTAGAGGCGAGGGACCCCAAGAGGAGGCCCCGCGCCGTGTCTCCCCTCCCTGATCCCCTACCGATCCGGTCCGTACCGGGCAGGCATTCCGTCGTCCGGGATCGACCCCTCAATGAACGTCCGGATGTCCTCGTTGGAGGTCGCCAGGTCCTCCGCGCGCAGGTACATCATGTGCCCGCTCCGGTAGCCCTCGAAGCGCAGCCGGTCGCGCATCGTCTGGCGCGTGCCGAGGTTCCACATCACGTACTTGGCCGAGAAGTAGTCCGTCGCCCCGTCGTAGTAGCCGGACTGCACCATCACGTGGAGGAAGGGGTTCTGGGCCATTGCCGACCGCAACTGGGCGCCCGTGTCGTTCTCCTCGTCGTCCCACGGGTAGACGTTGCCGAAGGTGTTGTACTGCAGGTCCGTCTCGAAGCCCAGCCCGTCGCGCAGGTAATGGTTGATGGCGGGGGTGAAGGCATGATTCCACGAGGTCAGCTCTGCGGGATAGTCGTACTCGTCCCCGGCGTTTTTCACGTCCACGCCCTTGTAGCGGGAGTCGAGGCGACCGACGGTGTGCCCTTCGCCTTGGAGGAGCTCTTTCCAGAAGGCGTCGGCGGGCACGGCCAGGTTGTGGTTGAGGACGAACTGCTCGGAGAGGCCGGCGTAGCGGGCCACCTGCTGCGCGACCGTCTGCCGCCGCGTGCTGTCGATGAAGCCGCCCCGGGTGACGGCCGGGATGTACTGCTCCACCGTGTAGGTTTCCACCTCGGAGAGGAGACCCTGGAGGTCCCGGTTCTGGAGGTCGCTGGGGAGTTGCTCGTGGTACCAGGCCGTGGCCGCGTAGTAGGGCAGCTTGAGCGCTTCGGAGCGGGGCGACGGGCCGGCGGGCTCCATCCCGAGGCCGGTGGGGGAGACGAGGACGACGCCGTTCAGGTACATCCAGTGGCTGTTCTGGAGCTCGCCCGCCAGGCCCGCGACACGGGTGGTGCCGTAGCTTTCCCCGATCAGGTACTTCGGGGAGCGCCAGCGGTTGTGCCGCGAGACGAACGTGTCGATCCAGTCGGCCAGGTAGTCCACGTCGGCGGTCACCCCGAAGAACTGCTCCGGGTCCGTGTCCTCGTCGATCACGCGGGAGAAGCCGGTGTTGACGGGATTGACGTACACGACGTCCGCCACGTCGATGATGGAGTGCTCGTTGTCCTCCACCCCGTACGGCTGCACGGGGTATCCCTCGTCGCTGATGACGAGGCGCTTGGGGCTGGTGTAGCCGAGGTGCATCCAAAGGGAGCCGGACCCGGGGCCGCCGTTGAAGGAGATCATGAGCGGGCGCTCCGCACGGTCGTCCACGTCGGCGCGACGGTAGTAGGTGTAGTGGAGCGACGCGACGGCGTGGTCGTCGTCGCCGTAGACGGGCTGGGTCCCCGTCGTCACTTCGTAGGGCACCTCTTCCCCCTTCACGGTGACCTGTGCGCTCTGCGTGATCATCGTGTCCACGGGCAAGGCACGCCGGGCCTGCTCCGGGGACATGCCACGGTCCTGGGCCTGTGTGGCACCAGCGACCAGGAGGAGCATGAGGATGCTGAGGAGAAGGCGGGGGCGGAGTGTAGCTGGGGAGCGGTCCATACAAGTGGTTGGGAACGTAAGGGGGGCGAGCGCGCGAGAAGGGAGCAGACAGCTTCGAATCGACGCAGCCCCGGAGCGTCTCGGCCGAATGCACGCAATCGTTCGGGCCTGCATTACACAATACGATCCACGGCCGATAATCCACAACTAATCTACGCTCGGCGGCCTGCCTCGCACACTGAGGCAGCGTTGCGAATACGCAGGGCGAAGGGTGTGCGGTTTGCAGGGCAGGCCCCCAGAGTGCGGAGCGGAGTCGAGGGCTCTTGCTGGCAGCTGGCGGAGGCTGCTTTTCGTTCTCCTTTTTCTCTGCAGGAGGCGTTCTTGTCCGGTTTTAAGATGTCCGGGGGATGCCCGCGCCGTTGCGTCTCGACATGCGCCTCCCTTCGATCGTCGGTCACCCGGAGGGACTCTTTAAGGAAAGCATCTCTGCGTGTCTACTTAGTCGAGGGGCCAAGACGTAGACCTGAGGGCGCATCGTCTTCGCTGAGCAGGGCTTGCACGACGGTGAGCAGGTGCGTCCGGTCGAACGGCTTGACGAGGTATGCGTCGGCACCCGCCTGTACGCTCCGGGTTCGGGCAGCAGGATCGGTGCGTCCCGTCAGCATCAGGAAGGGGATCGTCCACGTGGGCGTCTCGGTCACGCGTTTGCACAGAGTGATGCCATCCATTTCCGGCATGTCGATGTCCGAGACGATGAGATCTGGCACGTCTTGCTGCACCGTCTCCCAGGCCTCTGCTCCGTCGGCGGCGGCCCCTACCCGATACGTGGAGGAGAAGCAGTAGGTGAGGAGCTCCCGACAGGCAGGGTGGTCTTCGGCGACGAGAATGTACGGATCAGGCATCGCGGGGGCAGGGGCTTCGTGGAGGGGGCGGGTGAGGAGCGAGACGCGTCCCGAGCGACAGGCTTCACGTGCCGTCCTGGGGAGGCATACGGCAAGCCTCATTCCATCTCCGTGGGAGGGTCCATTCCGGGCTCTGCGAGCGGTGCCACGGCACCGATGCTGTCTCAGTCGAAACAGCCGTGAGACACGCCTGAGACAAAGCGTGTGTCAGTGACGACGGAGTGACGAGTCCTGTGCGGTTCCGAATGTAGAAGAGAGGATGAAAGAGAGGGGCAGCATCGGCCTCTACTCGCGCTCAGGGCCGTTTGGGCGGTCGATCCATCGCGTCCGCCAATCCCGGTATCCGGCTTGCATACATATGCGGATGCATTCGAACACGCACCTGGTCTTCGGTCCCCGTGGCGATCTCGCGTTCCTCATTCATCCGTGTGATGCAGGGCCTCCTGGTGGGCGTGCCGCTCCTCCTCATCGGCTCCCGCATGGTCGTGAACGACACGGGAGTCGATGCCATCACCCCCCAGAAAAGCTACGAGGTGACCCTGCAGATGGACCTGGAGGCAATGGGGGGGACGACCCATGCGGGCACCTACCTTCCTCGGTCCACCGAGCGCCAGCCCGTTGAAGTGCGCAGGCACCGGCCTGGCCCTTTCGAACTGGAGATTGCGAACGACTCGAGGGGACGCCAGGCCGAGTGGACAGCGGCCGATGTCTCCGGCCCGCAGCGCATTACGTACGCGTTCCGCGTCTGGCCGCGCTCCGTGTCGTACCAGCTGGACGACGCTCAGCGGCGCCCGTCGCCCGGGGCTGTCGCCCCCGAGCGGCAGCAGTACCTCCGCGCTACGGACACGGTCCCGGTAGACGCCCCCTACATCGAAACGCTCCACGACCGTCTGGTCCCGACCACGGATCGCCTCCTTCCGGTCGTGCGGGCGCTGTTTGAACACGCCGCCTCGCTCGAATCGGCGGACTTTTCCGGGAGTGTCGACGCCATCACGGCCGACCGCCTCGGACGCGCATCGTGCAATGGCGTAAGCCGTCTGCTCGTGGCCCTGGCCCGAACGGCAGACATTCCCAGCCGCCTCGTGGGCGGATTGATTCTGGAAGACGGGACGAAGACCACCAGCCACCAGTGGGCGGAGCTCTACATCGGCGGCCACTGGGTCCCCTTCGACGCGCTCAACGGCCACTTCGCCACGCTGCCGGCCCATTACCTGGAGCTCTACCGCGGCGACGAATTTCTCTTCCGCCACACGCCCGACGTCGGCTTCGACTACCAGTTTGACATCGAGTCGCGCTGGACGTCGAGACAGGAAGCGGCCGCCGCCCGCACGAGCACACCGGCCGAAACCTACGGCCTGTGGGCGCCACTCGTAGAAGCCGGCCTCTCCCTGGACTTGCTTCGGATCCTGTTGCTGCTGCCTTTCGGCGCCTCCATCGTCGTCTTTTTCCGCAACGTGGTCGGGCTGGAGACCTACGGCACCTTTCTGCCTGCCCTGATCGCCTCGGCCTGTTTGGCCACGGGACTGGAGTGGGGGCTCCTCGCCTTTTTGACCGTGACGCTGACCGTGGCGGCGCTGCACGTGCCGCTGGAGCGGGCGGGCGTCCTGCACACGCCTCGCTTTGCCATTCTGATGGTGTTCGTCGTCATCCAACTGCTCCTGCTCACGGCGCTCAGCGTGCAGGCCGGATGGGTTAACCTGTCGTACTTCATCCTCTTTCCGGTCGTCATCCTGACGAGCACCGCCGAGCGGTTCGCCTCCCATCTCATGGAGGACGGCCCGATCAAGGCCGCCAAGGTGACGCTCATGACGGGCGTCGTCATTGCCTGTAGCTACGCCGTCATGAATCTGCCGGTGGTTGGCCTCACGGTGCTGGCCTTTCCCGAGGTACTCTTCCTCCTCGTGGCGTTCAACCTCTGGCTCGGGCGCTGGGTGGGCATCCGCCTAACCGAATACGCCCGCTTTCGCTGGCTCATCGACCGCCAAACGACCTATGCTGCAGACCCTCGCTGAGATCTTCCACCGCCAGGTGCTGGGGATGAACCGCCGCAACGCCGGCGTCATCTACCGCAACCACACGCGCCGGGACTTTACCGTGGCCGACGACAAGGTGGCGACGAAAGAGGTCCTGGAACCGGCCGGCATCCCGGTCCCCCAGACGCATGCGGTACTGGGCGAGATCCGCAGCATCGGGCCGCACTGGTCCTGCATCGCCGAGCGGTCCAACGTGGTGATTAAACCCACCAAGGGCCGGGCCGGCAACAACATCCTGGTGCTCGAGCGCACCGATGCGGGCTGGCGGACCCCCGCGGGCAGGCACTACGATGCCGCTGCCATCCAGCGCCACATCGCAGACATTATCTACGGCACACAGTCGTACGGCGCATGGGACCGCGCCATCGTGGAGGCGCGCGTGGTGGCCCACCCGTTCTTCCGGGGCATCTACGACGGCGGACTGCCGGACGTGCGCGTGATCGCGCATGAGGATGAACTGCTGTTGGCCATGAGCCGCATCCCCACGGCGGCCTCCGACGGCAAGGCCAACCTGCACCAGGGGGCCCTCGGCGTCCGGATCGACTTGGAGACGGGAGAGCTGGGGGCCGGCTACGACTATCGACAGTACCACCCCGAGCATCCGGACTCCGGGGTGCACTTCGCCGGCCGCACCGTGCCTCACTGGGACGCCATGCGGGCCATCAGCCACGCGGTGTGCGAGCAGGTGCCGCTGGACTACCTCGGCATCGACATCGTGCTGGACGAGACGCGAGGCCCCCTCGTCATGGAGATCAATGCCCGCCCCGGGCTCGAAATTCAGAATGTGAACCAGCAAGGACTCCTCGAAAAACTTCCCCCCGCGCTATCGTGACCCAGATGCTTTCCGACAGCTCCATTCCGATCCTCCTGGTTGCCGGCGTCCTGACGGCGGGCCTCGTCACGGCCAATCACGTCGTGACGTCGCGCAGCAACGACGGGCTCGTCGTGCAGGTGACGAGCGAGGCGTCCGGAGCCAACACGTCTGCCCCGGCCGCCAATCGCGTCACCACGGCACAGGCCCGCGCGGCGCTTTCGGACAATGTCCCCTTCCAGGCCGGCCGCACGGCGTACCGCGACGGCCGCTACGACGAGGCCGCCGCTCGCTTTGCGGCCGCAGCGGACCGCGCACCGGACAACCCCATGGTTCAGAACTACCAGGGCCTGACGGCCCGGCGCCTGGGCCGAGAAGACGCCGCGGAGCGCTACTGGAAGACGGTGCTCGACACGAACGGGCCGTACGGGGCCGCCCACCTCAACCTGGGACTGCTCTACACGAATCACGAGCGCCCGGAAGAGGCAGCGCACCACTACCGCCGCGCGCTCGCCCTAAACCCGAATCATGCACGGGCCCACTACAACTTCGGGCTCCTGCACCTCCAGACGGAGCGGCCCTCTCAGGCCGTCTCGCATCTGGAGCGGGCGTCTCGCCTCGGCAGCAACGCTCTCCGTGCCAAGGCCGCCCATCATCACGGGCGTGCGCTGCTCGCCACGGGGCAGCCTGAAGCCGCCCGCGCGGCCTTCCGGGAGGCCATTTCCGTCCAGCCCGACTACGCCGACCCACGCATGGCGCTCGCGTCTTCCCTCCCGTCCGACTCTGCGGGGCTGCGAGAACGGGCCCGGTGGTACCGTGAGGTGATGACCCTGGCGCCCAACCACGACACCGCCCGTGCACGCTACGCGGAGACCCTCAGGAAAATGGGGGCCGACTCTCTGAGACTGCCGCCCATGGCGCGCTTTGGGCAGCTCAATCTCGGGCCGTTCGGTCGGCGGCCGGACCGCCCCCTCGTCGAGGTCTCTGAACTCGTGGATCGCTCAAATGCGGGTGCCGCCCCGAATATGGACGGGACGTTCTAGCGTGCTCCCGGGGGCGCCAGCATACGGCCGTCCGCTGCCGCTTCTGTTTCCGCGTTCAGTCGCATCGTCGTTTCTTCTCCTCCCGAGCTTTCCGCCATGTGGTACCGACTCGCTGTGCTCACGCTCGTACTTGCGCTTCCGCTCTCGGCCCACGCCCAGTGGGACGTGGAGGCGACGGCCTTCACGCGGGTGGGCGTGCAGGACAACGTGTTTAAGAGTCCCGACCAGCTCTTGCAGAACCAGTCCATGCTGGGCACCGACAGCCTCGTCCGCCGCGACGCCATCTACCAGTACGGCGGCGGTGTCGACGTGGAACGTGTGCTGGGCGCCCGGCACGAGGTAGCGGTGGAGTATGAGGCCGCCCTGCAGCGCTACACCACCTTCTCCAGCCAGAACGAACGCGAGCACGACTTGTCGCTTCGCTATGCGTACGACGCGCCGGGCCCTCTCACGCTGCAGCTGGAGGTGGACCGCCGCTGGAACCGCTCGGTAGGCACCAGTGTGCTCGGGGACGAGCTAACCCGCCTCTTCTCGTACCGGCACTGGGAGATGAACCCTCAGCTGGAGTGGGGCCTTTCCGAGATGGCCAGCCTGACGCTCGACTACAGGCGCCGGTGGCGCACGTACGACACGCAAGCCGGCCTCGCCCCGCTCAGCTACAACGACCATCGCCTCCAGCTGATCAGCTGGCTGCGCTTTCGGGAGGCCGACCGTCCACAGTGGGTCTTTCTCCAGGCCAGTGTGCGCGAGAAGCAGTACCGTGACTACCAGGCGCGCGACCTCAACGGCCAACAGGATCCGTCGCATCCTACGAACACGCTGCGCTACGCCAGCCTGCGCGCGAAGTACAACATGGACGTGAGCGACACCTTCTCGTGGGGCATCGGCACCAAGCTCCGCCGCCGGGTTGACGCGTTCAAGGGGTACTACAACTACCAATACGCTCGCCTGGACGGAGAGATCGAGTGGGACGTGCGGCCCTCTACCACTGTCAAACTGGAGGCGAAGTGGCGCCACTACCGGTACGACGAAAAGTCGGCAGCGACCCCAGAGGAGCCGCTCCGCTACAACTACGTGGACGGGGCCCTGCACCTCACGCACCGCCTGCGGCCGTACCTGCACCTGGTCGGCCGGGTGTCGACGGACCGGCGCATCTCAAACGTGGGCGATGTCTCCCGACGCACCCGGCGCTCCTACGCGGTGCACACCGTGACAACGGGGCTGCGCATCGACGTTGAACGGCTGTATCGGCAGATGCGCTGAGTCCGCGCCTCGGCGCGTGGAGCTAAACTGGTGAGTGGGGCACAAAGGTGGCCATCCTCCCACAAGACGGATCGTCTCTTGGGCAGCGCGCCGGGGGCCCTCAAATCACGTCGTGCGTCTGGGCGACCTCGGTGAACGCGTCGATGGCGCGGTCGAGCTGGTCCTGGGAGTGAGCGGCGGACATCTGGACGCGGATGCGAGCCTGGCCCTCCGGCACCACGGGGTAGCTAAAGCTGATGACGTAGATGCCGCGGTCGAGCAGCTCATCGGCAATGGCGCCGCTCGTCTTCGCGTCGTAGAACATGATGGGCACGATGGGATGCTCGCCCGGCTTGATCTCGAAGCCGCGCTCCTCCATTTCCGAGCGGAAGTAGCGGGCGTTCTCCCAAATCTTCTCGCGCCGCTCGCCGCTCGTCTGCAGCATCTCCAGCACCTTGAGGCTGGCGTTGGCGATCATCGGCGCGATGGCGTTGGAGAAGAGGTAGGGGCGGGACTCCTGCCGCAGCAGGTCGATGATTTCC
>Ga0207753_1000318_pt1 | contig 19075 bp, 15 predicted proteins | sample PonA233FremontCA_2_FD_187273 | JGI IMG/M metagenome (GOLD analysis project Ga0207753, IMG submission 187273) | Salt pond sediment microbial community from Fremont, CA, USA - Pond A23 Sediment 3 (SPAdes) | ecosystem: Environmental > Aquatic > Non-marine Saline and Alkaline > Saline | place: USA... | reverse complement strand
GGTCAACACCTACAACCTCGGCACCCGGACGACGACCTCGGTCGACCGGATCGCCGCCATCGTCGCCGACGAGATGGGGCTGGACCCCGACTACGAGTACACCGGCGGCGACCGCGGCTGGACCGGCGACGTGCCCAAAATGCGGCTGTCGATCGAGAAGCTCTCGGCGCTCGGCTGGGAGCCCGAGTTGAGCAGTGATCGGGCCGTCCGGCGGTCGACGCGCGAGCTGATCGACGAACTCTGCTAACGCCCCGTTTTTCACGATTCAAGAGGCAGGAGTCTCAACACCGCCTCCGAGCCGAGTTTTAGGTAGACTTAAAAACTTCCCGACGAACGGGCGAATATGCTTCGCTCCGGCGGTCGGTGGACAGGAAGACTTCGAGCCCTCGTGACGCGTCGCCGTCTGGCCGTCGTGGGGACACTTGCCGTCTTCGCCGGACTCGTCGTCGGCTTTCGGGACGTCGACATCGCCTCCGTCCTCGCGACCATCGGACGGGCCGACCCGTGGCTGCTGGCGGCCGCGATCGCCTTATATACGATCTCGTGGCCGCTCCGAGGCCGCCGCTATGGCGACGTGCTGTCGACGACCGGCCACCCGCTCGGCACGCGATTTCTCACGCTGGCTGTCTTCAGTAGTCAGACGGCGAACCTCGTCCTTCCGGCGCGGGCCGGGGACGCGGTGCGGGCCTACGTCCTCAACGCCCGGCGCGGGGTACCGTATCCGGCCGGCTTCGCCTCGCTGGCCGTCGAGCGCGTCTTCGATCTGGCGGCGATCGCCGTCCTCGGCGGCCTCGGGACCCTCTGGCTCACGGCCGCCGGTGTCGGCCCCCTCGAACTGGTCGCCGAGGCCGACGGGGCTCGAACCGCGCTGGTCGCCGCCGGTGGGGTGACGGCGACGACACTCGCGGTCGGCCTGTCGACGCTCGTCGTCGTCCGTTCGCGGTTCCGGCCGGGCGCGATCGGAGCAGCGGTTGTCGACCGCTTCCCCCGCCTCCGCAACCCGGTCGCAGCCCTCGCCAGCTTTACCGGTGATATTGCGGTCGTCGCCCGGAATCCGGGCGCGCTGGCGGTGATCGGAACCGGAAGCTTGCTGGTCTGGCTGCTGGATGTCGGGACGGCGATTCTCGTCCTTGCGGCCCTCGACAGTGGGCTGGCGCTCGGCCCCCTGCTTGCGGTCGGCACTCTCGCGGTGAGTGTCGGCAATCTCGCCAAAGTCCTGCCGCTGTCGCAGGGCGGGATCGGTCTCTACGAGGCCGCCTTTACCGCACTCGTCGTCGCCCTCACCCCAATCGGCGCGAGCACCGCCCTCGCCGCGGCGGTCGTCGACCACGCGTTGAAAAACGGTGTCACGCTCGCTGGCGGAGCCGGAGCGATCGCCCTGCTCGGGGTCTCGCCCACCGAGGCTGCCCAGCAGGGGACCGCCGCGGAGGCCGCCAAGTAATCCGGCGGCAGTGGCCGCCCAGCAATCCGGCGGCAGTGGCCGCCCAATAACTGCGACTGCCGGAGATCGACAATATTTTAGGAGTGCCTAAAAACGTATCAGCTACCCAAATGAGTCAGGACATCTGCGTTATGGTGCCGACGATCCGGGAGTACGAGTGTATGCGATCGTACTTCGAGAACGCCCGCAACCACGAGTTCGACCTCTCGCGGCTTCACGTCGTTCTCATCACCGAGGATTTCTGTGACACCGACGAGATGGAAGCGATGTTAGACGAAGAGGGCGTCGACGGCGAAGTCTTCGACGGCTCGCGCCGCGAGGAGTGGTTCGAAAACCACGATGTCGCGGAGTACAGCCACATCATTCCCGCCGCAAGCCACGCCGAGACGAGCTTCGGCCTGCTGTATATGTGGGCTGGCGACTACGAGTACGGCTTCTTTATCGACGACGACACCCTGCCGCACGACGAGGACTTCTTCGGGACCCACATGGAAAATCTCGCCTTCGAGGGCGCAATCGAGTCGGTTTCGTCCGACGAGCAGTGGGTCAACGTGCTCTACCAGAACGCCGACGAACACGACCTCTACCCGCGGGGCTACCCCTACGCCGCGATGCACGAGAGCGTCGACACCGAGACGGCCGAGATCGAGCGCGACGAAATTGTCGCCTCGCAGGGACTGTGGACCAACGTCCCTGACCTCGATGCCGTCCGCATTCTGATGGACGGCGACCTGCAGGGACAGGCCCAGACCCGAACCACGAAAGACGACTTCGAGGGCGACTTCGTCGCCGCGGAGGACAACTACCTCACCGTCTGTTCGATGAACCTCGCGTTCCGCCGCGAGGTCATCCCGGCCTTTTACCAGCTGCCGATGGACGAAAACGAGTGGGACGTGGGCCGGTTCGACGACATCTGGTCGGGCGTCTTCCTCAAACGCGCCTGCGACATCCTCGGCAAGCAGATCTACAACGGCGCGCCGCTCTGTGAGCACAACAAAGCCCCCCGCAGCACCTTCGACGACCTCAACAACGAGGTCCCCGGCCTCGAACTCAACGAACACCTCTGGGAGATCGTCGACGACGTTGGCGGCGATGTCTCACCCGAGGACGACGAGCCCTACGCGGCGATCTTCGCGGCAATGGCCGACGAACTCGCAGAGGGCGACTGGGACGACTACAACAACGGCGAGTTTTTCAACTACGTCGGCGAGTTCATGAACGACTATCTCGACTGTCTCGACGCCATCGAGGCGGCCGCCTGACAGCGGACGAACCGACGACTATAAGTTGTTTTAGGCTAGCCTAAAAGTATGACACGACAGAACGATCCGACTCGCTCCGATCGTCGACGGTTCCTCGCGGGATCGGCAGCGATCGGCGCGGTCACGCTCGCAGGCTGTACGAATCTCGTCGGTGGCCCGGACAACGAGGACTCGGTCGACTCGACGGTCGGCCAGATCGGTTCGGGCCGCGAGGGGCGGGATGCCCCCGGCGGCACGCCGATCGCGGAGATGCCCGATCTGGAGGGCGAACTGACGATCTATTCGGGTCGCGGCGAGTTCCTCGTCAGCGAACTGATCTCGTTTTTCGACGAGAGCTACCCGGATTTCACACCGATCGTCCGCTACGGCAGCGGGAGCGATCTGGTCAACCAGATCTTCACCGAGGGCGAGGGGACCAACGCCGACGTCTTCTACACCGTCGACTCCGGCGGCCTCGGCGCGCTCGCCGACGAGGGCCGCACCCAGAGCCTCCCGTCGGAAATTACTGATCTGGTGCGCGATGAGTTCCACACGGAGACGTGGACCGGGATTTCGGGGCGCGCGCGGTCTGTACCGTTTAATACCAACGCCTACTCGGAATCGGAGATCCCATCCGACATCATGGCGTTTCCCGACTTCGAGGGTGATCTGGGATGGGCACCCTCCTACCCCTCCTGTCAGGGGTTCGTCACTGCGATGCGCCAACTCGAAGGCGACGAGGCCACCCGCGAGTGGCTCCAAGGAATGGTCGACGCCGGCATCGACTCCTATCCCGACGAGTACGCGGTCTCTCAGGCCGTCGCCGACGGCGAGCTTGACGCCGGCTTCGCCAACCACTACTACATCCAGCGCGTAGTCGACGGCTCGCCGAACGCGCCGATCGAGACGGCCTTTACCGAGGGCGATGCGGGCTCGATCTTCGACGTTGCGGGGGCGGCCGTCATCGATGGGGCCGACGATGCCGAACTCGCAGCGAACTTCATCCGTCACCTGTTGTCGGCCGAAGCCCAGGAGTACTTTGCCGTCGAGACCTTCGAATACCCGCTGATCTCGGATGTCGACCCCGTCGGTGGGCTGCCGTCGATCGACGAGTTAGACGTGCCGGACCTCCGACTTTCGGAGCTCTCGGACGTGCAGGCGACGATCGATCTGATGCGCGACGTCGGCATCGATACCTAAAACGTGCCTTCCGACTCCCGACTGCGGCGTCGACTGTCCGCCCGCGCCCGCGAGGAGTGGCTCGCGGTCGGCGTGGCCACGCTGTCGGGAGCCGTCGTCCTCTTTATTGCGCTCGCTGTCTTCCCGTACCACTCGACGAATCACGACGAGGGCGTCTATCTCCTGCAGGCGGCTTTGCTGTTGGAGGGGCAACTCGAACTCCACGCGGGCGGGCTGGCCGAAGCGTTCCGTCCGTGGTTCTTCGTCGAGGACGGCGGGCGGCTCTACTCGAAGTACAGCCCGGTTCCGGCTGCCATGTACGCGGTCTCGATGGCGCTGTTCGGCGAGCCACGGGTCACGCTGGCGCTGATTGCCGCCGGCTCGACCGGCCTCGTCTACTGGCTCGGCGCAACGGCCGTCGACCGCCGGGTCGGCGTCGTCGCCGCGGCCCTCTTTGCGGCTGCACCACTGACGCTGCTGACCTCGTCGGTCTTTTTGCCGTACGCGCCGACGACGTTCCTCAACCTCGCCTTCGCGGTCGCCTACCTTCACGGCGTCCACACGGGGTCGACGCGGGCGGCAGCGGCCGCGGGGATCGCCATCGGACTGGCGTTTTTCGCCCGGCCCTACACCGCCGTACTGTTCGCCGCGCCGTTTATCTGCCATGCGCTGTGGACGGTCGGGCGGTCGCTCCGTCGGCACGGCCTCTCGATAGGTCGCACCGACCTGCAGTTCCGGTCGCTCCCGACCCCGATTAGACGTAACACGCTCACCGCGATGGGCGGACTCGCCTTCGTCGGTCTCACGCTGGCCTACAACCTCCGACTGACCGGCTCGCCGCTGGTGTTCCCCTATCAGGTGTTCGCGCCGCTCGACGGACCGGGGTTCGGCTACCGTGAGATCCTCGGTCACTCCGTCGAGTACACGCCCGCTCTCGCCGTTGAGGCCAACAGCTACGCCCTCCGGTATCTCGGCACCCGCTGGTTCACGGGTGGCCTGCTCGGCACGGCCGCGGCCGCCGTCGGCCTTGGGGTCGCCGTCCGCCGGTGGCGGTGGGCTGGGAACCGTGTCGACTCGACTACCGCCCTGCTGCTGGCGGGGCTGTTCGTCTCGGTGCCGCTGGGCAACCTCGCCTTCTGGGGGAACTACAACATGTTGGCGACGCTGAGCGACCCAACCAACGGCCTCGTTGCACACTTCGGCCCTTTCTACTACTTCGACCTGCTGGTGCCGCTGTCGGTCTTTGCGGCGGTCGGCTTCGTCGCCGGCTGGCGGCGGCTCCGCGACAGTCGACCCGTCGACCGTCTCGCGGCTCGAATCTCCGACGAAAGGGCCCAGCGACTCGCCGTTGTTGTGCTCGTGGTGAGTATCCTCGCGGTCGGCGGCGCGAACGCGGCGCTGCTCGCCGAGCCCGTAGAGGAGAACGTCGAGCCGACCCGGAAGTTCGCGGTCGCCTACGAGCCGATCGAGACGGCCGAGTTCGACGACGCGCTCGTGTTCATCCCCGATCCGTACGGTCCGTGGCAGAATCACCCCTTCCAGTCGTTGCGGAACGATCCGGGGCTCGACGGCGAGGTGGTGTACGCCCTCGACCGTGATCCCGCGGGCGATTTCGCGGTCATCGATGCCTACCCCAACCGCACCCTCTACCGCTATGACTACCGCGGGGAGTGGACGCCGAACCCCGACGACTACGTCTCGCCGAAACTCGAAGCCCTCGCGGTCCGACGCGGCCCGACGCTGGCCGGCGAGTCGACAGTCGGTGTTCCCAACCGGATCAGCCGGGCGACCGTCAGACTCGAAACCGATGCCGAGGCCACGAGCTACGACCTGCGGACACCGACCGACTCGGTCACCGTCGACTGGACGCTCACCCCCAACGAAACGCGCCTCGACACCGTCAGGACCGCCGGTCGGACGGTCGACCCCAACACGACCGCGATCGACACCGCCGACGCCGACGAGGTCCGGCTACTTGTGACGTTGTTCGCCCCCGACGGCTCGTCGTTCACCTACCGGCAGGAGGCGGGGGTTCGGACCCGCGGCGGGAGCGTCGAGGCAGTCTGGCCGCCCGAACGGACGGTCTGTACGCTCGTCACCCGCTGTGGTAGCGAGGGGACGTACCTCCCTGACGATCCCAATGCGCACTCGTCGTGGGTCGACTTCGAAACGCGCCTCCAGCCGGTCGACGGATCGGATTCGGCGGCCGATCGGTAGCGCCCGGTTCCCCGCTCGTTCTTTCCGAGCAGCTCGACGAAACGCAGGCCGACCGATTGCAGTGGTTCGAACGGCACTGTTTTGGCCAACCGACACGAGCGTTCGGACATGAGTACGGTTCGTCCGGCCGAGGTCGACGAACGGCTGCAGTCCGGCGACGACCCGTTCGTCCTCGATATCCGGCCAACCGCGTCCTACCAGCGAGCGGCCATCGAGGGGAGCTACAATCTGCCGGTGTACGGCGATCTCCAGCGTGGCAACGATGAGGCGCTCCGCGACCAACTCGGGGAAATCCCGCGGGATCGGGACGTGATCGTCGTCTGCAAAATGGGAATCGTTGCCAAACGGGCGACGGGGCTGCTCCGCGAGGAGGGGTACGACGCAGCCACGCTTCTGGGTGGGATGAGCGGCTGGTCGGGCTACCAAAACGGCTCGCTCAGCTACAAGCTCCGGTCGTTGCTGTGGAAACTACGCTGAGTGAGCTCTCGTCCGCACAAGCGCCAATGGCCGTGTTCGCCCTCCCGGCTTACCGGAACCGCTCTTCCAGACAGACCTTGATGATCGACTTCGCGATCGCCGCACCGCCCTGAATCGGGTCGAGTTTGGTTTCGCCGGCGCGCTCGCGGTAGGCGATCGGCTCCTCGCGGATCTCGTAGCCGCGCATCAGCGGCCGGATCAGGAGTTCGGCCGACAGCCCCGTGTTTTCGGTCCACCCGATAGAGTCGATCACTTCGCGGCGGTAGGCCCGCATCCCGGTTGTCGTATCGTGGACCCGCGTGCCCATCAGCACGCTCGCGATCGCGGCGAAGGCCTGATTCCCGAACCGGTTGAAGCCGGGCATCGCCTCCGCGCCGTGGTAGAGCCGGTCGCCGCTGACCACGTCCGCACCGTTGTTGATCTCGGCCAAGAATTCAGGAAGCTGCTCCATCGGGTAGGTGTCGTCGCAGTCGGTCGTGACGACCACCGGTCGATCCGGCGCGCTAATCGCCGCACTGACCGCGACGCCGTACCCTTGTGGCTCCTGTTCGATCACACGGGCACCGTGCTCACGGGCGATTTCGGGTGTTCGGTCCGACGAACCGTCGACACACACCACTTCGGCTTTCCCATCGGTGACCGCTTGGATATCGGTAACGACCGTCCCGATTGCCGCCTCCTCGTTGTAGGTGCCCATCACGACACTCACGTCCTCGAACGTGTAGGGGCCGGTGGTTTCGTCTGTCGTCTCCGTGTCTACCGCTGCACCGTTTGTCCGCGCGTCGACCCCCTCGGGATCGCGCCCTGCAACCTTGCTCATTACTGGCCAGTTTCCACTACGATGGTTTATATTTTTAGGTTTGCCTAAAATAGTGTGATATGGGAGACAGGACTGCCGGAACGGCTCAGAGGGCGGCGTCGACACTCTCGGCACACCGCAGCGCGAGGGCGGCGATGGTGAGGGTGGGGTTCATCGCCCCGCCAGTGGGGAAGACGGAACTGGAGGCAATCCAGCAGTTGTCGAGATCGTGGGTCCGGCAGTCGGCGTCGACCACGCTTTCGGTTGGATCGTCGCCCATTCGGGTCGTCCCCATGTGGTGGTAGGCTGGACCGGTGTCCTCGGGGCCGACCTGCCAGGTGATCTCCGCGCCGAGTTCCTCCAGGATGCGCTCTTGGATCTCGTTGGCGCGCTCGATCGTTCGCAGCGCGCGGTCGTCGACGGTCCAGTGGATATCCGGAACGGGGGTCCCGTGGTCGTCGGTTCGGTCCGGATCGAGACCGATGTAGCTGTCCTCGCTGGGCAAGCATTCGACCAGCCCGCCCATACCGATGTGAGTGCCGTAGTCGGATTCGAGCCGATCCAGTAGCTCGTCGCCCCAGTCGTCGCCCGTTAGCGCCGACTCGACCGGCGAGGGGCCGGCGTAGTTGAAGAACTCCAGTTTGAACGGGCCAACTGCTTCGTCGGCCTCGTCGTAGAACTGGTGGCTCTCGCTGGTGAGAAACCCGATATGGCCCTGCCGGGTCGGCTCGTCGAGCACCCCGCCGGTACCGGCGAACAGGTGGTCCATGAAGAACTTGCCGACAGCACCGCTGGAGTTCGCCAAGCCGCCGGGATACTGGTCCGACTCGGAGAGCAATAGCAGGCGAGGAGTTTCGACGCCGCCCGCCGCGACCACGAACTGATCGGCCTCCTGCCGAAACTCGCCGTCGGGCGTTGTGTACTCGGCGGCGGTGATCGAGTCGGCGTTGTGGGCGAGCCGCTGGACCGGCGCGCGGTCGACGACGGTCGCGCCCGCTGTCTCTGCGCGCTCGATATGGACGGTCGCGTCGTATTTGGCTCCCGACGGACAGACCGGCTGGCAGGTGCCGTAGCCGACACACTGGCTGCGGCCGTCGTAGGACTCGGAGTTCCGAGCGTTCGGCACCGAGTGCATCGCAATTTCGAGTTCGTCGCAGGCCTCCGCGAACAGCGAGTCGCTGTAGGAGGGCTGGAACCCCGGCATGGGGCGGGGCTGCTGGCGCGGCGGCGCGAAGGGGTTGTCGCCGCCCGCCACGCCCAACTCGTGTTCGACAGCGGCGTAGTATGGTTGGAGATCCTCGTAGTCGACGGGCCAGTCGACGCCCGCCCCGCGCTCGCTGGCGCTGTTGAAATCTGCCTCGTGGAGCCGCATCACCATCCCCTGCCAGTGGAGCGTCGACCCGCCGACGCCCTTGACGCGGGCATGATTTAATGGATAAAACCGCTCGCCGGAGTTCGAGTGGGCGTCCCGCTCGGGATCGCCCTCCCAGACATCGGGCCGGCTGTAGTAGGGGCGGATCGCCCGCTCCTGTCGGGCCAGCCGGTCGGTCGGGTCGAACCGCGGTCCGGCGTCGAGGACGACCACCTCGTGGCCCGCCTCGGCGAGCCGACTCGCCACGAGTGCGCCCGCCGGTCCAGCGCCGATCACACAGACGTCGGCCCCTTCGACCGGCGTTCTGTCGACCGATCCAACGCCGGTGTCGACGTTCTCGGCGGGGCTCACGCCCCCGGCCCCCGCTGATAGCTGCCGAGGCCGCCGGCGTGGCCCTGTGGGTTCTCGATGCCGACCAGTTCGCCGCCGGTCGGCGAACTGTAGAGGGCCAACAGTAGCTCGTTGACGATGTAGTAGCGGATCCGCTCGGCGGCAGTCCCCTCCGGGTCCTCGTCGGCCGCGGCCGCGCCGGTCTCCCGTAGCAGCGAATCGCGCTCCTCGAGTGTGAGCGTCGCGAAAGACCCGTCGTACCACGCTTCGGCCCGTGTTTCGAGGGCGTCGACGGCCTCCCGAACCCCTTCAGCGTGAGGACCGTCGTCGAGCCGCCCCGAGAGGAACCGGTCGACGAACTCGTCGATCCCCGTCACTGCCGACGGGTACAGCACTTCGGCGGCAGCGATCAACGTCTCGTCGACTGCCGTCTCGCCGGCTCCTTCCTCGCCGGTGGCGTACTGCTGGACCCCCACGGCCCCTGCAGTCCCGACTCCGAGAGCCCCGAGGGCGGCCACCGCATCCCGTCTCGTCAGCTCCATGGCCGGATTAGGCAAACCTAAACCTTATATCCGTTGGAATGGGATTCGGAGTCGACTCGCGGCTCGAATCCGACAGGGTTAGCCCCTCGGGCGGTCGACTCGCCGGTATCTCGCGTGTCGGCGTACTGCCCTCGACCACACCGGGCCGTCGACATCCGACGCTCTCGTTACCAATGACACGCCTCGACCGATTCACGGCCGCCGACGACGAACCCGATGCCCGCCCGCTCGGCCTGACGCTGTTGGCTGGCGCGGTTGCGGCGAGTATGATCCTCCCGCTGACGTGGCTGTTGTTCGAAGCGACACGGGTCGACCCGACGCGGGCCCGGGAGTTGCTCGTTCGTCCGGCGACCATCGAGACGGTCCTCAACAGCCTCCTGTTGATGGGCGGTGTCACCCTGTTTTCGGTCGGGATCGGCGTGACACTGGCGTGGCTGACCGTCCAGACGGATCTCCCGTTTCGTCGGTTCTGGTCGGTCGTCGTCGCCCTGCCGCTGGTGGTGCCGAGCTACATCGGAGCCTTCACGTTCGTCTCGGCGTTCGGCCCCCGCGGCGAGTTCCAGTCGATCCTCCAGCCGCTGGGCGTCGAGCGCCTGCCGGAGATCTACGGCCTGCCGGGCTCGATCCTCGTGATCACGCTCTACACCTATCCGTACGTCTATCTCACTGCCCGTGCGGGGCTGTTGTCGTTCGATACCACCCTCTTGGAGGCCGCCCGCAGCCTCAACCACGGTCGCTGGGCGGCGTTTCGGAAGGTGACACTCCCACACGTTCGGCCCGCTGTTGCCGCCGGAGCGCTCCTGTCGGCGCTGTATGCGGTCTCGGATTTCGGGACACCCGCGATCATGCGGCTGTCGGTCTTTACCCAGCAGATCTTCGTCGAGTTCCGGTCGTTCAATCAGGACTATGCGTCGCTGCTTTCGCTCCAACTGCTTGCCATCGTACTGGTCGTCCTCGCGCTCGAATCCCGGATTCAGTCCGGCGACACCGTCCACGGCGATGGCGCTGGCAGCGAGCAGTCGACCGGGCCGCTGATCGAACTCGGCGTCTGGCGGTGGCCTGCGACCCTATTGCCGGCGGCTGTGACGGGACTCGCACTGCTCGTGCCGATCTGGATTCTCGGCCTCTGGCTCGTTACTGCGGATCTCGCCGCCCGACCCGAACTCGCCCTCCGACTGGAGTACGTCACCAACTCCGTGGTGGTCGCCGGGGCGGCAGCGCTGTTGGCCGTCCTCGCCGCGCTGCCGGTCGCCTACTTCGCCGCACGCGACGACTCCGTCCTCTCGTGGCTCTTCGAGCGAACCACCTACGTCGGCTTTGCCGTCCCGGGGATCGTCCTCGCACTCGCGTTGGTCTTCTTTGCGACGGGCTACGAGACCGCCGACATTCCCTTCGCCCCGGCGCTCTACCAGACGCTTCCCCTGCTGGTGTTCGCCTACGTCGTCCGGTTTATGCCGCAGGCGGTCGGCTCGATCCGGACCTCGACGCTGCAGGTCGACCCCAAACTCGTCGAGGCCGCCCGGAGTCTCGGCACCTCGCCGGTGAGTGCCTTCCGCAAGATCACGCTGCCGCTGGTGACGCCGGGGATCGTCGCCGGGGCCGCGCTGGTCTTCCTGACGACGATGAAGGAGCTTCCGGCGACGCTCATTCTCCGCCCTACCGGCTTCGAGACGCTCGTCACTATCGTCTGGCGCGCCCAAGAGGGTGCGTTCTTCCAGTACGCGGTGATTCCCTCGGTGCTGTTGCTCGCCGTTTCGGGACTTTCGATGATCGTCATCCTCCGACAGGGCCGCGGCGGGCTGTAACCGGCGGCCGTCGACAGCCGCCGACCGGACAGTCGACTCCAACGTCGACTGCCCCCGACGTAGCTCGTGGTTCGAGAGCTCGAAAGCGGGATATCCCGGGTTACTGTCTCGACCAGATGGGCATTACAAAATACCCAGCCGACCAGCTCGTAGCTCGTCACGAAGCCAGCGATCCGGGCCACGATTCCAGCGACTGTCCCCGAAAGGAGGTCGCTGCCGGAGGGCTGTGTTGCTGTCATCGACTCATGATCCGGAGCGGGCCCTAAAACAACCACGACAGTTGATCCGAATTACCCCCAGTTGTCCCGCTCCTCCTCGAACCGGCCTGATATCCACGCTTTTATTGGTCGACAATATCTCACACACTGGCCGAAAGCCACAAGGATTTTATTTTGGCTAATTATATCTAATTACACGATGTCAGCAGACTTCCCCGACTATCTCGACGTCGACTACACCGACGGCGAAGGCGAAGACCCGGTCGACTATCCGTCGATCCCGGCCAAGATCGAGAAGGCGATCGAAGTGACGAAAGCGGGGCTCGAACAGTACGAGAACCCGGCGGTCATGTGGACCGGCGGCAAGGACTCGACGCTGACCCTGTATTTCATCAACGAGGTCGCCGACCGCTTCGGCTACGACAAGCCGACGGCGGTCTTCATCGACCACTACCAGCATTTCGACGAGATCACCGACTTCATCGAGCACTGGGCCGACGAGTGGGATATCGACCTCGTCTACGCCCGCAACGAGGACGTCGGCGCGTACGCCGACGAACACGGCCTCGAACCGGGCGACGACATCCCGGTCTCCGAGCTGTCGGAACACAACCAACACCACATTCGGGAGATCCTCGAATACGAGGACGAGACCTTCCCGTTCCTGCTCGATACCTACGTCGGCAACCACCTCTTAAAAACGGTCGCGCTCAACGACGCCCTCGAAGCCCACGGCATCGACGGTGTCATCTCGGGTGTCCGCTGGGACGAACAGGAAGCCCGCGCCGGCGAGACGTTCTTCAGCCCGCGTCACGACCCCGCCATCTACCCGCCCCACGATCGGGTCCAACCCATCCTTCAGTTCGACGAGGCCGACGTCTGGGAGACGTTCTGGAACTTCGTCGTGCCCGACTCCGTCGCGGCGTTCCCCGACGACGGCTACGTCCCGCAGTCGGCCGACGACCTGCCGGAGGGCGTCGACCAAGACGACGTACCGATCTCCCCCAAATACTTCGCCGGCTTCCGGAGTTTGGGGAGCGAAGTCAGCACCGAGAAGACGACCGACGAGCCTGCGTGGCTGCAGGATCTCGACAACACGACCGAACGCGCCGGACGCGCCCAGGACAAAGAGGACCTGATGGAGCGCCTGCGCGACCTCGGTTATATGTAGAGTCGGTCGACACACAACTCACTGCAACCTGTTTTCGGTACGATCCGTTTTTCCGGACAGCCGTTCTTCTCGCAGCAGTTTTTGAGACCAGTCGACAACCAAAGCCGGTATTAGCCTCGCCGGCCTCCCGTGTCGTATGACTGATGAGTGGGTCGGACTCTTTTCGGGCGGTAAAGACTCCTCGTGGGCCGTCTATCAGGCCCTCGAAGACGGATTGAACGTCACGCGACTGCTGACGGTCCATCCATCCGACGATTCGTACATGTACCACGTTCCCGAGACACAACTGGCTCGGCTCGCAGCCGAGAGTATCGGGATCGAGTTGGTCGAGGTCGACCCGGGCGACCTCGAAGCCACCGAGGCGGTCGACTCCGCCGCCCAGGGCGATGCCGAACTCGAACCCCTCGAAGCCGCCCTCACGGAGTTGGCCGCCGAGATCGACCTCGCGGGCGTGACCGCGGGTGCCATCGAAAGCGAGTTCCAGACTAACCGGATCCAGGGGATGTGCGACCGCCTCGGGATCGACCTGTTTGCGCCGCTCTGGCAGCGCGATCCCGAGCAGCTGGCCGCCGACATGTTGGCGGCGGGTTTCGAGATCACGATCCTGCAGGTGGCGGCCTACGGCCTCGACGAGTCGTGGCTCGGCCGGAGGCTCGACGCCGAGGCGATCGATGACCTCCGCGAACTCAACGACGAGTACGGCGTCCACCTGCTCGGCGAGGGCGGGGAGTTCGAGACCTTCGTGACGAACGGCCCGCATATGTCACAGCGGATCGACCTCGAATACGACACCGAGTGGAACGAAAACAGTGGCCGGATTCGGATCACCGACGCAGCCCTAGTCGACGAGTAGCTGTTCGGTCTTTCGGGTGGCTCCTGCTACTCCAGTCGGTATAAATCCATCCCCGAAGCCGGCGAATAAAATATCTTGCTTGTTTGGACGACGCCTACTGCTGGCGATCTTGCCCGCCGTCGGTGGCTGCCGGTGTCGTCCCGTTCGCCTCGGCGGCTGCCTGCGCCGCCCGCTCGGTAGTCTCGAAGGCAGTGGCCTCCTCGCGCAGTGCGGCGGCGCGTTCCGAGAGTTGTTGGACGCTCTGGGTGACCTCCGCCAGCGAGGCCGCCTGCTGTTCGGTTGCTGCCGAGACGTTCGCCGCATCGGTGGCCGTCTCGTCGCTTTGTGTGAGTGCTTCGTCGACCATCGCTGCGACCTCCTCCGACGAGGCTGCTTGGTCGTCGGTGGCACTCGATATTTCGGCGATACCGCTTTCGGCCTCGGCGATCGTGTCGGCGATCTCGTCGAATATCTCGATTGTCGTATCGATCGTTTCGGCCCCCTCAGCGACCTGTTCGGTCATCTCGTCGATGCTGTCGACGGTCTCGTCGGTGACTGATTGGGCTTCGGTGATCTGCTGTTCGATCTCGTTTGTCGCCGCCGAGGCCTCTTCGGCCAGCGATTTCACCTCGTTGGCAACGACCGCAAACCCTTCGCCGGCCTCGCCGGCCCGGGCGGCCTCGATCGAGGCGTTGAGCGCCAGCAGGTTCGTCTGGTCGGCGATCTCGTCGATCATCTCGATGATCCCACTGATTTCGGCCATCTTGTCGTCAAGCGTATCGACCTGATCGGCCACCTCACGCGCCCGATGTTCGATCGCATCCACCTGCGTCGTCGCCTCTGCAGCGTGTTCCCGACCCGTATCGCTCCGGTCGACCGCCGTTGTCGCTGTTGCCGAGACCTCTTCGGACGACGAGGCGATCTCTTCGATCGTCGCCGACATATCGCTCATCTCTCCGGCCACCGTCCGGAGCTGATCGTTCTGTGAGTCGGCACGCCGTGAGACGTCCTCGACCGACCGTGCGACGCCTTCGCCCGCCTGCTCGATCTCGCTGACACTGGTCGTTACCCCGTCGCTCGCCGCCGAGACGTCCGTCGCGAACGACTGGATCCCGACGACCGTCTCCTCCCACTCGTCGACCATTCTGTTAAACGACGCTGCGATGTCGGCCATCGCCTCGTTGTCGACGTCCTCATCGAGTCGTTGTGTCAGATCGCCGTTGGCGCACGCGGTGATGACGCTGCCGTAGGAGTCGGCCAGCTGGGAGTTGAGTTCGGCCATGTGCTCGCGCTGCTGTTCGACCTGTTGTCGCTGCTTTTCGGCTTCCCGACGCTGTTTTTCGGCCTTCTGGCTCTGTTTTTCTACGTCCGCTTTGGCCTGCTCGACGTCCGCGAGCTTGGCCTCGATCTCGTTTCGCGCGATCGCCAGTGACTGCCACTGGATGAGGATCGCTACCGAAAGCATGCTGACGAACACCGCGTGAATCCCGCCCCAGACAACCGGTTTTGCCATCGCTGCCGGGTGGTTGTACACGGTAAACCACTCGATCAGCCCGAAGACGCTGTGCTGTGTCGCGACGTAGCCGATCGCGACGCCGAACGGAACCCAATCCTCGTAGAGCGCAACGACACCGACACCGACGAAGTAGAGGAAATGCGCTTCGATAAAGCCGCCAGTAAAATACGCTAACACCGCAGCCGTGGTCATGAACCCGGTCGAGGCGAGCGATGTTCGTACCCGTCGAGGAAGCGTTGGCACAGCCGCAACGCCAAGCAGTACCGCAATCAGCCCCACCCCGGCCACCGAGTGGACTAGTGGGATCGACGGGAGTTCAGCGCCGGTTACTGACTCCACACCAGTCAGACGGCTCACCGCGAAAATAAACGGGAGGAATAGCGCGGTCGTTAGCAGAACGCCCCGGTGTCGACGCTCGAAAGCGGCGTCAGAGATCCGGCTCCCATCGGGGGTATTCGCGATAAATTGTCGTAGTTTCACGCCGATTTCAGATCCAGTGGTCGATACCATACGAGAGGGTAACATTATATGGGATGTTAAATCCCGCTGTATGTGAATTAAAAAACGCTTTCCTAGCTACAAAAACAGATATGTGGTGAAATATATGAATTACGTGTATAATTGCCGTTTTGTTGTTGTCAGGCTGCTCCGCTTGACCTGCGTGTTGCAGCTGGTGTTTATCCCGAAGTCCTGACAGATCTGTTTTCTTTGATCCTCTCCGGCGTCGACCGCAGCTGTCGCGCGAGGAGCCTGAACGTGTCCACGACGAGAAAATACAGCTGCCAGCCGCCGACGGCGGTGGGGAACCGGCGGTCGACCGGCCCCTCACTGGGCTCTTTCGAGGGCTGGACCGGACTCGGTAGGTGGGTGTTCGCTGTCGTCCCGCCCCCTCCAGCGCCGACCGTCTGCTGGCCGGTTCCGGGATCGCCGCCGCAGCCGTCGGCACGACGATAGCCTGCCAGCCCGACTCGACGAGCCGGAGGCGGTGCTCTTCGCCCGCCGGGGTCTGTCACGAGTCGACGGTGTCGTTCTCGACGGTGCCGGGCGAGGCCAGCCCCCGCCGACATCGACGTACGTCTGGACGAGCCCCTCCTGTGTCGACCCTCACGAGCGTTGGCGGCAGTATCGAACTCCCACATGTATGCCGTGTTACATTCGCAGGTCTGCAGCAAGCCCGTCGAGTCGGCTGGCGACCGTCGGCTTCGTCGACCGATTCAATAAACTGCCGATGTGTTTTTATCAATGGAATAAAAATTCACGGTATGCCAACGCTTCGCGATCTCGGCCTTTCGGAGTACGAGGCGAGAGCCTACCGCTCACTGCTTCAGACAGGCCCGACAACAGCCAAAGAGTTGTCACGAACGAGTGAGGTCCCAATGGGCCGGATCTACGACGTGTTGAACAGTCTCGAACAGCACAGTTTGGTCCGCTCGCAGGCGTCGGGTCGACCAAAAAAGTACGTCGCCGTCGAACCCGAAGCCGCCCTCGACCGACTGTTGGAGGGCAAAAAGCGCGAGCTCGACGAGCAGGCCGAACGGTACGAGGAGATCGTCGACACCCTTGTCGACGAGATCGATACCGGCGGGCCGGTCGAAGACAAGTTTTGGACTGCCGCCGTCGGCCCCGACGAGACGATCGAACTCCTGCTCGAACGGATTTCGGCGGCCGAGGAGGAGCTGATCTACGTCGCCGGGTCGTCGGCCTCGGGGATCGATATCCGCACGGTTACCGACCGCGTGGCCGACGAGCTAGAACGCGCTCTCGAACGCGGTGTCGACATCGATCTCCTGTTGACACCGTCGCTCGTCTCCCAGCTCTCGGTGGAAAACACCCAACGGTACTACGCCCGGCTTCAGCAGTACGATAACTTCGAGGTACGGATGCTCGACTCGGTCGACGGCACCTTCGCGCTCCTCGATAGGGTCGAGATCTGTATCGAGGTCCCGAACCCCCTGAATCCGACGGAGCTGTTCGCGATGATCAATGTCAAAGATACCACGTTCGCCACCGATATTCGCGAAGAGTTCGCCCCGCGGTGGGAGCGTGCGGACTCCTTCGAAGCCTAACGACGTCGCTCCTGCTGGGCCGATCAGACCTCGCCGTTGAGTTCGGCCCGGAGCTGGCCGAGGGTAACCTCGCGTTCGGCGTGGGCGTTGTGCTGGTGGATCGACTCGTCGTTGGACTGTTTGATCCGCACGACTGCCGAGTCGTCGAGATGACCGAACTCCTCGACGGCGCCCTCGGCGAGGGCGCGCACACAGTCTTCGACGAACTTGGCATCCGAGTGGGCCTCAAAGGTCATGTGGTCCTCGTCGGGCCGCTTGGCGAGGTTGTAGATCCGCGCGCTCATCGAGTCGCGGGCGATGTCGATGATATCCCGGAGGTCGACGTCCGGGCTCCCTTCGCTGGTCACGGTCAGGGTGGCGTGGCCGCGCTGGGAGTGACCCGGCTGCGGAACCCGGTCGAGGAACTCGTCGATAACCTCGCGGTCGACATCGAGATCCTGTAGTTCGTCGCGGGCGCGGGACTCGGACATTCCCTGCGAGCAGGGACAGACCGTCATCCCCGTCACCTCGGCACCGATCTCCTCGTGGGTGCCCTCCTCGGTGGCGGTCGCGCTGGCGACGATCGTTGCGGTGTTCTGGGTCTGCTTGTCGCTGGCCGGCGTTTGCTCTTTGGTGATCAGCTCGGCGGTCATCTGGACCTCCGCTGTGGAGGTGTAGTCGTGTTTGGCCAGCAAGCGTTCGGCGGCCTCGCCGCAGACGTCCTCGACCCGGTAGGCCTCGGCTTCGGTGGCCTCTTCGAGGATTTCGTCGATGACCTCCATGTTCCGGCTCATGTCGATCCCTTTGCGGCCGCCCGGCAGGTCGACGAAGACCTCGAACTCGGCCATCAGGACGATGGGTCGTTTCCCGTTGCGGGCGAGTTTGACGAGTTTTTCGACGCCTGTCACACCGACTTGGCTGAGCCCGACGGCGACCTCGGGTCGACTGGCCTGCACGTCAGGGAGCTGGTGACTCATTGTATGTGATAGGCGTGTGTGCTGATTAGGACTTTCGGTCGGCGAAACCACTGCAGCTACCGTTGCGGCCTTTCAATTAGCCACTGGCCGTCCCGTCGACCGATTTCAGGGCCAGTCCTCGCGGGTCTCTGCTTCGAAAAACTCCTCGTCGCTTTCGTCGTCGGCCAACTCCCACTCGGCGGCCTCGGCTGCCTGTTCGAGCGGCAGGTACTCCCAGCCGGTTTCTTCGGCGATCTCCTTGTCGTCCTCGGAGGTGCCGATGAAGACGTGGCGGTCAGTGTCGAACTGGTCGGCGACGTTCTCTAAGCTTTCGGCGACACCACGCGGTCCTGAGAAGAAATCCTGTCGGACGCGGTGTTTCCGTGTGAAGTTCGTCACGACGTAGGTCGGCTTCTCGCTGACGACGCCGACGTACTTGGTCCACTGTCGGGCGTCGTTGAAGACGACGTTGGGACTCGCCAGTGTTTCGAGCGCCTCGAGTTCGAACGCCAACGTCATCTCGCCGCTGTCGCTTCCTCCGTCCATAGACCGGTTACTCTACGACCGCCAAAAACCGCTTCGTTTGTGGGCTGGGGAGCGGCGACCGCTTGCTTACGGGTCGACGCCGGGCCGTTACTGCTCTTGGGTGGCCGCGATATCGTCGGCCGAGAACTCCTCGTTCAACAGGGCCTCTTTCTGGTCACCGACGAACGTCTCTTCGCGCATGAGCTGTTTGAGACCGCTCTGCGGGGCGAGATCGCCGATCAGGACGCCGCCAACGACCTTGCCGTCCTTGATGGCGACCCGCCGCCACTCGGTCTCGGAGTACTTCTTGGAGACCGACTCCTCGCCCAGCGTCGGGTGGCCGAACGAGAGGAACGGGAAGTCGAAGTGGGTAATCGAGTACGACGACACCCAGCGGAACGCGTCGCTT
>Ga0207753_1000316_pt1 | contig 19143 bp, 16 predicted proteins | sample PonA233FremontCA_2_FD_187273 | JGI IMG/M metagenome (GOLD analysis project Ga0207753, IMG submission 187273) | Salt pond sediment microbial community from Fremont, CA, USA - Pond A23 Sediment 3 (SPAdes) | ecosystem: Environmental > Aquatic > Non-marine Saline and Alkaline > Saline | place: USA... | reverse complement strand
CCTGCTCGCCAGCATCGCCGGCATTGCGCCCATGCTCGGCTTCTTCGGGACGGTGGTCGGCATGATCCGGGCGTTCCAGCAGATTCAAAACCTGCAGGGCAACGTGAATCCCTCTGTGCTCGCGGGCGGCATCTGGGAGGCCCTGATTACAACCGCGGCAGGCCTGCTCGTCGGCATCCTGGCGCTCTTCTCGTACAACTACCTCATGGGGCGCATCCGCCGCCTCTCGAACGACATGGAGCGCTCCGCGACGGACTTCATCGACCTTCTGCAGGAGCCGGTCTCGCCGGGGCGATCTGAAGAGGTGCCGTCGTAAGCCCGCTCCCGCGCCGCCCCTCTCGTTGACCTATTGCCCGCGCTGCTATGCCGCTCGACTTCTCCCCCTCCCGCGAGCCGATGACGACCTTCAGCCTCGCGGGCATGACGGACGTCGTCCTTCTGCTCCTCATTTTCTTCCTGCTCACCTCGAGCTTCATCCCCCAGATGGGGATTCAGGTAAACCTGCCCCAGGTGGACAGCGCGTCGCCTGTCTCGGAGCAGTCGATCACGGTGTCGCTCACGAAAGACGGCAACTACTACGTGGCCGGCTCGCCGGTGCCGCAGGCGCGCCTCGTGAGTGAGCTTCGCTCGCTCCGGACCGACCAGCAGTTCCTCATCATGCGGGCCGACCAGGAGGCCCGCATCGGCCAGTTCGCCACGGTCGCCTCGGCCGCCCAGGCCCTCAACATGCGCGTGCTGGTGGCCACAGAGCGGGCCGGGCGGTCGCAGTAGCCGCCCCCTCAATCCGGGGCCGGACTATGCCGTGGGGGCGCCTCGTGGAATGGTGGTGAGTCTCACACGAGAGTGAGCGCCCCAAACCGGGACCCGCCCGGGACCTGGAAGGGCATTTCTTATTCCTCGGAGAGACCGGACCTCATCGGAGGGGAAACTCATGTCCTCACCTGTTTTCCTATCTACGAGGGGCCGGAGGACAAGTGCTCTATCAATTTGGTGTCGTAGAGCTGGTCTTCCGTGCTCATGCACTGGGCCTCTGTGCCCTTCCCCCACGTCCATCAGCCGCGCAGCACAGAGATGAGGCGTTTTATGATGGAGGCGCCAGGGAGTCCACGGCAATCGCATCAACGACGAAACGTCCTACACCGTCGCTCTGAGCTTGGCTCAGCGCCCATCCAGCCCTGCGAAAAGGCCACACCGGCCGGATGGATCGGCTCCACAAGAGCGAAGCGAGGGCCGAAGGTCATGCCCTTGGGTGCTGACGAAGTACATCAAGTTTGGAGCGACGAAAGGAAGTGCATTTGGTCCTACATGCCCGAAAACAGGCGACCTGAGGGTCTTTCAACCAGGCTGCCATTTGATGCGATTGCCCTAACAGGGGGATCTCCCGTCTTGAACCAGAGGTTTAGTTTTGGTATTTTCAATATTCCCCTGTGATCTTCTTTCCGATGTGGGCCACACGTCCCTCTGCGTGCCATGGACCAAACTTTACGTCTCCCGAACCATGCCCAGATCATTGGGCCAACAACGGACTATGCCTACAAATGGGCCCTGAACGTGGGGTTGTCGGACGAAAAAGCCCTCCGTCTAGCCCTCGCCGTCGACGAGTTGGTCACCGACGTCGTGCGATTTGCCTTTCCCGGCGAGGACGGCACCTTTGAGATGACCTTCCGGGCAGACCTCTCCACCGCGGAGGTCATTATCCATGAGCGTGGAGAGCCTTTCGACCCGTTGCGCCACCCATACGACCCGGCGCGGGCCGTTGAAGAGGACAACTTTGAGGGCGCTGGGTTTGCCGTGGTCGATCACTGTGTGGACGACTTCGCATTTCTGAACCGGGGACGGGAGGGAAAAGAGTTCCGGATCGTCCAGCACATCGAGTCGGAGCACATTGCTGACCTTCATCCCACAGAGCAGCCGGACCCGGACGCCGACCGTGAGGACGTGGCCTACACCTTTTCGCCCGTCCGTCCCCGGGATGCCGAGGACATTGCCAAACTCATTTACAGAACGTACGGCTACACCTACGTGCGGGAGGACCTCTACTACCCGGAACGCATCGAGCGGGCCCTGAAACAGGGTGAGAAATTCGGGGTCGTAGTGCGGAGCAACTCGGGGCGGGCGGTGGGGTATTTCGCCGTGCTCCAATCGCAGGACTCCGACATTGGCGAAGTGGGGGAGGCGGTGGTGGACGTGAACCACCGCCGGCGTGGCCTCATGAAGCGGATGCTGCGTTCGCTGATCGATCTGGCCAACGAGCGTGATCTGAGCGGGGTGTACGGGGAAGCGGTCACAGTGCACAACATTAGTCAACGGGTGAACCACCACTTCGGGATGATGTCCACGGCACTGCTGCTGGGCCTTTTCCCGCCTCAGCGGTTCCGATCGCTGTTCGACGAGCGCACACAGCCGATCACTGTTGTCATCGACTTTCGGCCCTTGGTGCCCTACGAATCAGTCACGGCGTATCTGCCGGCCCGCTACGCCGACCTCCTGCGACGCATCTACGCGGCCCTAGACGTTGACAGCTTGCAGGTTCCGCCGGCGTCCAGTGCGACGCCGCGCGACGGATTAGCGGACACTACTGAAATGGACGCCCGCATCCGATACAACTTCAATCACGTCGTCTTCGTGGTTGAAACGGCCGGCCAGGACCTTTTGGAACAGGTGCATCAGGCACTCGACGATCTGGAGGCCGAGAACATGACCACTGCCTACGTGGACCTACCGCTCGACGACCCGGACACGCCCGCCGCTACGGACCTTCTGTGTGAGTACGACTTCGTCTTCGCCGGCCTTATGCCCCGCTTTCATGAGGAGCGAGATTATCTGCGCCTGCAGTCGCCCCTCGTTCAGCTGGACCCGGACGGCATTGAGGTGTACTCTGACCTTGCCGCCGATCTCAAATCGCACATCCTCAGCGAACTGTCATGGACCCCGAACGACACGGAGACACCCTCACCGTCCGCCCGCGGCGCGACTTCAATTTGATGGCGGTCCGTCACCTCAAGCATCATCTCGGAGACGCAACCCGTGTCCGCATCGATCTTGCCCGGGCGCAGCTGGTGGATACGGAAGCTGTGATGGCCCTTTTTCGGCTCCAGAAGCGCGGCGTGGACGTACGCCTCCTAGAACCGCCCCCCATCTTCTTTGAGCTGCTGAAGGTGTTGGAGCTTGAATCGGCTTTTGACCTGGAGCGTCTCGTGGAACGAGAGCAGCCATGAGGCCGAAGGAGGCGCAGCGACGCCTTCCACTGGTCGGTCGGGGGGCCGAACGATGTGGCCCGTCGACCGTGGAAGCGTTCAGCTTCTTTCGGTGCCCGCTGACTTGTCCCTCATGCCTTCCCCACCGCCCGAGATCGGCCCCGGCGTTCCCACCGACGCCCTTTCGGCGTACGTGCACGACCATGCCGACGACTACGTCGATCTTGTTCGTCGACTTGCCTGCGTCGAGTCCCCCACTGCAGATCCGGGGGCACAGTCTCCGATCCAGCAGTGCCTGGCGGACGCCTTTGCCGACCTCGACCTCACAGTAACGCGTCTCCCCGGGGCGGACACTGGAGGGGCCTTGTACGCCCGTCCTTTCAGCCCGACGCCTCCGTACCAACTGCTTTTGGGACACAGCGACACGGTCTGGCCCCACGGCACGCTCGAAGAAATGCCAGTAAGCCGCGACGGGAACCGACTTGAGGGACCCGGCGTCTTCGACATGAAGGCGGGCCTCGCCTCGATTGTGTTTGCGCTGCGGGCCCTCCGTGCGCATCGCGTGAGGCCCGCAGTGTGCCCGCTTGTGCTCGTAACAAGCGACGAAGAGATCGGCAGTCCGGAGTCGCGCTGCCACATCGAGCGCCTGAGCCACCTCGCCGAGCGGGTGTATGTATTGGAGCCGGCCCTCGGCCTCGATGGCAAGATCAAGACGGCTCGCAAGGGCAGGGGTGAAATCACGATCCGGGTCCGACCCATCGACTCGTCCACGGAAAGCAACGTCGCCTTGGTGCTTTCTCGCCTTGTTCAGCGGCTCTACGAGTTCCACGAGCCGCAGCGCGGCATTACTGTTAATGTGGGCACGATCGACAGCAACAAGACCGACGACGAGGCGGATCGAACCTACGGACAACTGGTTGCGGACGTGCGCGTGCCCACCCTCAACGCAGCCGCCACCGTGCCCGCGGCGATTGCAAACCTCGAGGGCCATACCTCAGGCGTTGCGGTGGACGTGCAGGGAGGCATCAACCGGCCGCCACTGGAGCGAACACCGGGCAACCAGCGACTGTGGAGGCGCGCTCATCGGCTCGGCCAACACCTCGGTCTCGACCTAGAAGAGGGGCGGGCCGGTGGCGGCTCCGATGGCAACTTTACCAGTCAACATACCCCTACGCTCGACGGACTCGGCGCTGTAGGGGACGGAGCCCACGCCGCCCACGAGCACATTCGCATCGACGAGACCCTGGAGCGATGTGCTCTTCTCGCATTGTTGCTCTGTTCTCCCTCGCTGGCCCACGAGGAGCCCTCGTGACACGCGACTGGCCCCACACACTGCGAGATGTCCTTCGCCCCGCCGCCAGGCCCAAACATCACTGCGTGGGCACGGCCCGCGTGTCCCCGTGTGCGGATGGTTCAGTCGACCGCGGCGATTTTTCCCTGCCCCATTTGGACCTGCGCAGAGCCATGGGGGGCTGTCTAAAAGGACGTCCTCCGGCGTTCTGAGACTGCGCCGGAGGCGAATGAAATTGCTCTTCCCGACGGCGGGCTCGTCGAACAAAGACGCCGAACGGGGGCGTCATCCATTCCACCAGTCGCGATCCAGGGAGCGGTACTGAATGGCTTCCGACACATGTTCAGGAGAAATCGAAGAACGCCCCTCAAGATCGGCCACGGTGCGGGCCACCTTCAGAATGCGCGTGTACCCCCGGGCGCTGAGGCCGAGCCGATCCGAGGCCGTGCGCAGTAGGTTTTGCCCCGCGTCATCGAGCGCGCAATGGTCCTGGACGCGTCGCGCATCCATCTGGGCGTTGCTGTAGAGATCCGCCACCGTTTCGAACCGTTCCGACTGTCGCTCTCGCGCCTGCATCACCCGCGTTCGCACGGTGGCAGACGACTCGCCGGTCCGCTCGGCACTCATCTCGTCAAAGTCCACCGGAGCCACCTCCACGTGCAGGTCGATGCGGTCCATCAGGGGACCGCTAATCTTTCCCAGGTAGCGCTGCACCTGAGCGGGTGTGCAGACGCACTCCTGATTCGGGTCGTTGAGGTGCCCGCACGGGCACGGATTCATCGAGGCAATGAGCATAAAGCGGGCCGGGTAGGTCACCGTCGTCTCCGCCCGGCTGATCGTAATGCGCCCCTCCTCCATCGGCTGGCGAAGCACCTCCAGAACCCGTCGCTGAAACTCAGGCAGCTCGTCGAGGAAGAGGACGCCGTTGTGCGCGAGGGAGATTTCGCCGGGGGTTGGGTGGGCACCGCCTCCGCAGAGGCCCGCGTCGGAGATGGTGTGGTGCGGCGCCCGAAAGGGCCGTGTCGCCAGAATGCCGTGGTCGGCCGTAAGCTCGCCGCTGACAGAGTGAATCTTCGTCGTCTCGAGCGCCTCGTCTGTGCTGAGCGGCGGCAAGATCGTGGGCATGCGGCGGGCGAGCATGGTTTTGCCCGAGCCGGGCGGGCCCACCATGAGGGCGTTGTGTCCCCCGGCGGCCGCGACTTCGAGGGCGCGTTTCACGTTTTCCTGCCCCCGCACGTCGCTCAGATCACGGCGGTACTGACGCGCCTGGTCGAATATGGCCCCCAGATCGTTCGTGTACGGGTCCGGCGTCGCCGAACCGCGGGGGTCCCGGAGGATCTCGAAGGCGTCGGTGACCGTGTCTACCGGGTAGACCTGGAGGTCGTCCACCACGGCCGCCTCCGCGGCGTTCTCGGCGGGCACGAGCACGCCTTCGTACCCTTCCTCTCGCGCTTTCATCGCCATCGGCAGCACGCCATTGACGGGCCGCACGGTGCCGTCCAGGGCCAACTCGCCCGTGAGCCAGTATTGATCCAGCACCTCCGCGGGAACCGTGGTGCCACTGGCAGCCACCCAGCCCACCGCCATCGGCAGGTCGAACGCCGCACTTTCCTTCGGCACGTCCGCCGGCGCAAGGTTGATGGTGATGCGCCCCCACTCCACGGGAATGTCATTGTTTTCAAGGGCGGCACGCACCCGGTCGAAGCTCTCCCGCACCGCCGCCCGCGGCAGCCCCACGACCGAAAGGCCCCGCATGCCGGAGGCAACATTCGTTTCAAGCTCGACCGGCAGGGCCTCGACACCGTGCGTCGTGCTGCTCCAGACCTGACTCAACATAAGACGCCCGGGGCGTCGGTTCGGGGGCGAGCGGCAGGGTACATAGACACATCCACTCCGCGAGGCATAACGTTCGCCCCCGTACTGCCACTGCCTTTGCATTTCGCCCTCAGGAACGCGAATTGCCTGCCCGACCGCACTGCCTCAGCGGCCAAGTCAAGTTTGAGGACTTTTTGGCACCGCGTGGTCCACACCAAGGCCCCGCGGCACGAGGCGCTTTTTTTGTGCCCCGTGCCGGTGTCCTCGGGAACAGATTATGACGATCGGGAAGAGTTGTCCTTGGGAAGCACTGTGCTGTCAAGGCATAACCGTGCGTGGGCCATCCAATAACCGTGCGTGGGCCATCCACAGGTCAGCCCACTTGGACCTTCTGGACCTACGTCACGATCATGGTGCCCTGCATGGTGGCCCAGTGGCCCGGATACGTGCACACGTAGCCGTACTCTCCCGGCTCCGACGGCGTCGTGAACGTCACCGAGACCGTCTCGCCCGGCTTCGAGATGTCCGTAGACGCCAGGACCGCCGGGTGGTCGGGCACATACTCGTTCGATGCACCTGCTTTCACGCCAGCCTGACCAACTTCCTTGAAGAGGTCCTGCTCCGGCGGCTCGTTCATCACGAGCACGTTGTGCTGCATCGAGGGGCTCGACGCAGTGTTCTCAAACACCAGTTCGATCTCCGTGTCCGCCGGCACCTCGAACTCCGTCTCTTTGTACTTCATCTGGTTGCCCTGCGGGTGGATCGTCACCGTCTGGGCGCCGCCTCCGCCCGACTGCCCGGACGCTTGGCTCGCGGACTCGGAGGAGGAACTGCCTTCCTCTTCGCCTCCGCCCCCACAGGCCGACACCAGCGACCCGGCACCGAGGCCCGCAATGCCGACCACGCTTAGGCGCTGTAGGAAATCACGTCGTGAAACATCCTGTTCGTTCGCCATAGTAGAGCAAGATTTTGGTTAGAATACAGCCAAGAGGTACTAAGTCGTCACGGGTTGAAAGCCCACCACAGTCACGGGGTCCTACCCGCGATTAAAACACCGCGAAAAGCAGTTTACACGATTGCGAAAACTATTTCGGACCACATTGATGTCTGCCTGTTTTTTGGCCGCAACCTGCGTGGGACTTGGGATTTAAACGAGCGGTACGCTGAGAAGCAAGAAGCAGGAATTCAACGATTTCCCAGTCTTTGTTCAACCCATTTTTGGGGATGTGTCGGTGCCCCCCTCCACAGTCACCTGCCTCCCGCCCTCCACTTCTGAGCCCGATTAAATTTCCCATGCGCTCAGCGTTTGCCTATTCTGTCGCCCTCTTGGGGCTCGCCGCTTTGGTCGGCCTCACGGCCTCCGTCCACTCCCCGCAATACGTGGGGCGCTTCTCGGACGCCGAGGCCGACTCCAGTGGGCACCCGTCTGGGTGGGAGACCATCCGCTTCGGGGACGTGGAGACGGAAACCCAGTACCGACTCGTTGAGCGGCCGGTCGAGGACGGGTCCACCACCGTCGTTCGGGCCGTCAGCGACGGCGGGGCCGCGGGACTTGGGCGGACGGTGCGCCTCAACCCGCAACGGTACCCGATGCTGTCCTGGCGTTGGAAGGTGACCAATGTGCTCGACGAGGGCGACGCCCGAACGAAGGACGGCGACGATTATCCGGCTCGCCTCTACGTCACCTTCGACTACGACCCGAGCAACTTTGGGCTGGTCGATCGCGCCAAGTACGAAACGCTTCAGGCCCTGGGATACGATCAGATTCCGACCCGGGCCCTGAACTACATCTGGGCGAGCCGGGTCGACCAGGACACGATTCTCCCTAATGCGTTTACGGATTGGGTGCGGATGATCCCCGTTGAGAGCGGCTCGACGAAGGTGGGGACCTGGGTTCGCGAGCGTAGGGACATCCGTGCGGACTACCGCCGGGCCTTTGGGGAGTCTCCGCCGCCCATCGACGGCGTCGCCATCATGACCGACACCGACAACACCGGCGAGGCGGCCACCGCGTACTATGGCGACATTGTGGCCCGACGCCCTCCCTCGATCCAGGATCCGGACCTCGACTGGTCGGACCTGAACAATTGAAACCGCCCGGTCGGGTCGGTCAGCGTGGCCGTCTCCCAGAAGACCATCTGTCCCGGCACGCCCAGGGCGACCGCGACGCTGTAGGCGCGCGCGACGGTGATGGCAAAGGCTACGAGCGTCATCATGCCGGGCGTTTGCTCTCGCCGGTCGTCGACGAGGCACCGTCGGCATCGGTGGAACGAGTGCGACCCTGGGCCATGGCGTAGTTGGGTGAGCGAGCACGTCAGCGAGAGCGACGTCAAGTCTCTATGGGGCGTGCAACGGCCCCCATCATCCCCCACACGAGATCAAAGCGGTATCGGAACGCGACGGGCACGTCGAAGGCGGCGTTCTCCAGCATCGTTGTCAGGGCCGAGAGGGTGTAGCACGTTTCGTACGCCGGGTCGATATAGCGGAGCACCCGGTCCATGACGCGGCACGTCCAGTAGTCCCGGCACCAGTCGAGAAGCACGAAGCGCCCACCGGGCCGAAGAACCCGGTGCACCTCCCCGAGCACGGCGGAGGGGTGGGTGAAGTAGTGGAACGTGTTGGCACAGGCCACGACGTCGAACGTATCGTCGGCGAACGGCAGCTCGTGGGCGTCGGCCCGCTCGATGCGCGTGTTCGGCACGTCGGCGAGTTTGTGGCGCGTCCGCTCAACCATGTTCGGGGCCAGGTCGACGCCCGTCAACGCGGCCCCCGGCACGTCGTCTGCAATGCGACGCAGCAACTCGCCGGTTCCGCAGGCCAGGTCAAGCGCCCGGATGTTCGGCTTCACGTCGGCCATCTGCCGCGCCACCGGCAGCGTCTGATCCAAGTAGCGGGCCCAGAACCAGTCGTAGACCCTCGCCCAAGCGTCGTACTGGGCCGAAACGGACGAATCTTGACGGGACGAATCAGTCATCGGGGGCACGTCAGAGCAAGATCAAACATGGCAAACCGTGTGCGAATCAGCGCCAGACGCGCACCCCAACGACGAGAGCCCCGCTGTTGGGGGCGCCCCCCGCAAGATCCGCGGTTTTTCCGAAGGTCCAGTCGTGCGTGTAGCCGACGTAGGGGGCGAACTTGCGGTGGAACTCATAGCGGAGCCGGACCCCCAGTCCGAGGTCGTTCACGCCCGCCCCCACCCCCCACTCAGGCACGTCCTGCAGGGCCGCGCTCGCCTCCAGCTCCGACTCCAGCTTCAGCCGCTGCGTAAAGAGGACATGGTAGGACGCCGCAAAGCCCGCGGACACGTTCCCCTCGTGGCTCACATACAAGGTGGGCTCCACCTCAAACTGGTACGGGGCCAGTCCCTGAAGTCCCACCGCGAGATGAGCGCGCGTCTTGCCGCCCGCCTCCCACGCCCGGTCCACGCGCACCCCGGCCACGGCGTCGAAAAAGGGGCTGACGAGTCGTCCGTAGAGGGTTTCGAGCTCGACCTCCCCCTCGCGGTGCAGGGTCGACTGTTCGCCCTCCGCGCGAATCCAGGCCCGGTTCATGTCTCCCCCAATCCAACTGGTAGCCTCCAGGCCGATCGGCCGGCCTTCGGGCTCAGGAACGTATTCCAGCTTGTGAAAGAGGACGAAGGTGCGCAGCTTGTCGTCCAGGGTCTGGGCCTGGGCGGTCGGTGCCGTCCCCCCAGCGAGGAACGCGGCCGCCAGGAGGAGCCCGAGGGTGTACTGAAAGATCCGCATCATCATGAGTCGGTGCTTGTCAGAGAATGGGGAGCATGGCGTAGAGCGAGTTAGGTTGGGAGGTCATAGTAGAATTCCTCCTCGCTCTGGGGCGCCGGTTCCACGTAAAAGACCCGTGCCATTCCCGCATCCATGTGGTAGAGGATGTGGCAGTGGAAGAACCAGGGGCCCTTCTCGTGCCCGTCGATGAGGAGCGACACCCGTTCGGCGGGCTTCACGGTGATCGTGTCGAGGAGCGGCGCCCTCTCGCCGTGCCCGTTCTCCAGCTCCATAAACTGCCCGTGCAGGTGCATCGGGTGGTTCATCATGGTGTCGTTCACCATCGTGAGTCGCACACGCTCGTCGTCCTCAATCCGGATGGGATCGGCGTCGGAGAACTCCACGCCATTGATGCCCCACATGAAGCGCTCCATGTTGCCAGTGAGGTGCAGCTCAATCTCGCGGTCGGGCGCACGGAACGCGTCCTTTTCGTCGAGCGACTTGAGCTGGTCGTAGGTGAGCACCCGCCGCCCGTCGTCGCCGAGCCCGATTCCAGGCTCGTGCAAACGGGACTGAGTCATCATCGGCAACCCGGCCTCGGCGGGACCGTGGTCGTCGTCCGGCTCGTGCATCACCGGCTCGGGAAGCGTGCCGGGCGGGCGCAGACCGTCGGAATCTCCGGCGTCCATTTCTCCGTCCATCCCGCCGGTTAGGTTGCCCTGGTCCGTACCGCCCTGGCCCATGCCCTCCATGGATCCGTCGCCCATTCCGTCCATGCCCTCCTCCCCCATGCCGCCCATCCCCATCGCGTCCATCGTGAGGGTGGGCCGCTCGCGCTGCTCAGGGACCGGGCCCTCCATGCCCTCCCGCGGAGCAAGCGTGCCGCGGGCGTAGTGGCTCCGGTCAATGGACTCGGCGAAGACGGTGTAGGCGCGGTCCTCGGTCGGTTCCACAATCACGTCGACCCGCTCGGCCGTTCCGATGCGGAACTCGTCGGTGGTCACCGGCTCTACGTTCTGCCCGCTCACCTGCACCACGTCCATCTCCAGGCCCGGCACCCGCACGTCGAAGATAGAGGCCGCGCTGGCGTTGATCACCCGCAGGCGCACCCGCTCGCCCAGATTGAAGAGGCCGGTCCAGTTCGCGGCCGGCGCCTGCCCGTTCATCAGGTAGGCGTAGGTCGGCGCCCGGACGGCCGAGAGGTCGGTCGCACTCATCCGCATCCGGTCCCACTGCAGACGGTCCTTGAGGGTGCTAAAGAACCCCTCCTCCGCAACGTCCGACCAAAACTCGCCGACGGTCTGCTGTTGGAAGTTGTAGTAGTGCTCTCCCTTCTTCAGATTCGCCAGGATGTCGTGGGGATCCTCGAAGGTCCAGTCCGACAGGACGACCACGTGCTCCCGGTCGTAGTCCTGCGGCTCCTTGCCGGCGGGGTCGATGACCAGCGGCCCGTAGTGGCCGAGTTGCTCCTGCAGGCCGGAGTGGCTGTGGTACCAGTAGGTGCCGTGCTGGCGCACCTCGAAACGCGCCTCGAAGGTCTCCCCCGGGGCCACGCCCCCGTAGTTCACCTGGGGCACCCCGTCAAACTGGTTCGGCAGCAACAGCCCGTGCCAGTGGATCGAGGTGTCCTCGTCCAGCTTGTTGTGGTAGCGCAGAATCACCTCCTCCCCCTCCTGCAGGCGAACCAGCGGGCCCGGCACGGTGCCGTTCATCGTGATGGCCGTTGCGCGCTGCCCCTTTACCTCAAAGGGCGTTCGGGCGATGGTGATGTCATACTCGACGCGGTTGCCGTCGCGCCGGGTGGGCTGCAGGCCGGTGAGTCCGCCCTGGACCGCTGCCCCGGACGCGTGAACCCAGCCGGGCAGGAGTGTCTGGAGGCCGGCCATGGCGGTGAGAGTCCCGGCACTGCGCAGGAAGTCGCGTCGTGAGACGGAGGACCGCTCTGAATTGGAGGAGGCGTTCGGCTTCGGTACAGGAAGAGTGTTTTTCGAAAACATGAGACAAGAGTCGGGAGGGGTAAACAGCCGAAGATGAAGGGGCATGAGTGAGCCCAACACAGGATCTCCCCAAAGGCAAGATCCGAGCTAGAGACTGTTGGAGGCAGGCGGACCGGACCGACACTGTCAACGGCGGAACTGCCTCCTCCCAACTCATTCAAGCCACACCCCGACGTGGGCGTGGAGACGATGGTCCTGCCGAAGCGCGGGCCCTGTGGAAACGAGAGAAGTTGCGGTGCGCTTTCGAATTGCATCAGACGAGCGGACGGGCTGATCACCGCCCCCCATCATCAAGGGATCGACCGACGGGCCCCGTTCGGTGTGGGCCCCCTGGTTGAGAAGGGGCATCAGGCACGCGGCCGACGGTCCCATGTCCCCGTCGCAGTGCTGGTGCGTCTCGGTGCCCCCACAGTGCCCTGCCCTCATCGACCCGGATGACATACACGCCGCCTGGGCCAAAGGCACGCCCCACCCCAGCACAAACAGCACGGCAATCAGGGCCGCGCTGAGACGATAGGTCGGAGAAGCGTCGGTCACGCTGAATCAATCGATTTCTTGATAGGGATGTGGTACGTATAGGGGGTGGGGGTACGTGTTCCTGAACGCAACCGTCTGGGGATTTCCACGACGGGTATACCTTTTCGCTCTTCAGTAGCACCCTGCAGGTGTTGCGGTGCCGTCGAAATCAGCGCCAACGCTGACGTAGGGCCGCATGGTGATGCGGCCTTACTGCCGCACAGAGGCGGGTTTCTGACAGAAAGAGGATCGTAAAATCCCGCCGAATACCGGACGTTGGCTTCTGCACTGTTCTACACAAGAGCGTACCTTTTTAGAGACAAGCGGCTCGTTCCCTCCCGTCGTTAATTGCCAGTGGCCGTCGTCACCGTCAGCGTGCCCTCCATGCCCATCTCGTAGTGCTTCTTGCCCCCTGTCGTCTCGAAGCACGCGATGGTGTACGTGCCGGCCTTCTCGGGTGGAAGGGTGAACGTCATGGTGCCACTGCCGCCGGGCGGCAACTCAAAGACGTTCCCGTGGCCGCCCTCCTCTTCCTCGTGCTCCTCTTCCTCGTGCTCCTCTTCCTCTTCGTCGTGACCCTCGGTCTGCTTTCTCTTCTCGATCGAGACGCCGCTGAAGAGGTTCTGCTCGAAACCGTCCTTGCTTCTCGCAATCGTGTCGCCGACGACGAAGTAGTGCTCGACCGCTCCGGTGTTGGTGAACGCGAGCGTGACTTGCCGGCCGGCCGGGATGGTGAGGGTATCGGGGTCGTAGGCAAAATCTTTCATCGCGACCTCGATGGTGTCGGCCGACGCTGACGGCGTTGCAGGGCTTGACGAGGTCTCCGCTGATTGTCCGTCGCCGCCTCCACAGCCAACGCCAACGGCGGCCATTCCCGCCAGCAGGAGTACGCCAACGAATCGGCGACCGGGAAGAGTCAAAGAACGCTGAGTCATCGCAGGGGACATTCAGGATGATTAGGATTCACGTGAGCGGACGGGCACACACTGAATTTGAGAAAGTCGGGTTCCGGGACCCTCCGTGGCAGGGCTCGCAACGCATTTTACGAGTCGATTCTACGCCGCTGCCGGAGCGGTCGCTTCCAGAGTGGACGCTTCGCCCCCAACGGCCGCCTCCAGCCGCCGCAGCCGCAGCGCATTGCCCACGACGAAGAGGTCGGAGAACACCATCGCAAGGGCGGCCAGGGCCGGCGACAGCAGGAGGCCGAATGCCGGGTAGAGCACGCCCGCCGCCACGGGGATGAGGAGCACGTTGTAGGCAAACGCCCAGAACAGATTCTGCTTGATGTTGCGCATTGTCGATTGCGACAACGACACTGCATTGGGGACGCCGCGCAGGTCGCCGGCCATGAGGACGATGTCGCCGCTCTCGATGGCGACGTCCGTCCCGGTGCCGATGGCAATGCCCACGTCGGCCTGGGCCAGGGCGGGCGCGTCGTTAATGCCGTCGCCCACGAACGCGACGGTTTGGCCCTGCTCCTGGAACTGCGTTACGGCCTCGGCCTTGTCGTCGGGTAGCACCTCGGCCTGCACGCGGTCAATGCCGAGCTCGCGGGCGATGGCCTGCGCCGTCCGCTCGTCGTCGCCCGTAATCATGGCGATCTCGATGCCCAGTTCGTGCAGGGCGTCGAGCGCAGCGGGCGTCGAGTCCTTGATCGGATCCGCCACCGCCACGACCGCCGCGAGGGTGCCGTCGACCGCCACGTAAAGGGGCGTCTTGGCGGCGTCGGCCAGCTCGTTGGCCGTGGCCTCCTGCCCGTCCAGCGACACGCCCAGCCGGCCCATGAGACGCGCGGCCCCGATGGCGACGGTGTGCCCGTCAACCGTGGCCTGTACGCCGTGGCCCGGAATGGCGTTGAAGTCCGTGGCGCCCGGCCAGTCGAGTTCGCTGTCTTCGGCGCGAGACACCAGCGCCTCCCCGATCGGGTGCTCGGACTGCGTCTCGACGGCGGCAACCCAGCGGAGCAGATTGGACTCCTCAAAGTCGTTCTGCACGAGGAAGTCCGTCACCTCGGGCCGCCCCTTCGTGAGCGTGCCGGTCTTGTCGAAGGCCACCACATCGGCGCCGTGGAGGGCCTGGAGGGCCTCCCCCTCCCGCACGTACACGCCCAGTTCGGCGGCGCGGCCGGTGCCCACCATCACCGAGATCGGCGTGGCGATGCCCATCGCACAGGGGCAGGCGATGATGAGGACGGAGACCGCCGTCACGAGCGCGAAGGTGAGCACGGGGTCCGGCCCAAACACCAGCCAGAGGCCGAACGTGAGGGCCGCCGTCGCTAGGACGAAGGGCACGAATACCTTCACCACGCGGTCGGCGAGCGACTGGATGGGGGGCGCAGAGCCCTGGGCCGCCTCCACCATCTCCACAATTTGGGAGAGGACCGTCTCCTCCCCCACACGGGTGGCGCGGAAGGTGAAGCTGCCCGTCTTGTTGATGGTGCCCCCCACGACCTCGTCGCCCTCCCCCTTGCTCACCGGGTCGGGCTCGCCGGTCACCATCGACTCGTCGACATACGAGGAGCCATCCACCACTTCGCCGTCCACCGGCACCTTTTCGCCGGGCCGCACCCGAACCACGTCGCCCGGCCCCACGTCGCGCACGTCCACCTCGACCGCCTCCCCGTCGCGAATGATCCGCGCGGTGGTGGCCTGCAGGCCCAACAGCGAGCGGATCGCGTCGCTGGCGCGCCCCTTGGCGAGCGCCTCCATGTAATTGCCGGCCAGAATCAGAGTGATGATCGTCGCGGCGGCCTCGTAGTAGACGTGAACGGTTCCCTCCGGCAGCACGGTCGGGAGAAAGGTCGCCACCACCGAGTAGCCGTAGGCCGCCGAGGTCCCAATCATCACGAGCGTATTCATGTCGGGGGCGCCGCTCTTGAGCGCAGGCCAGCCGTGCCTGTAAAAGTAGCGCCCCGGCCCAAACTGGACCACCGACGTCAGGGCAAACAGCACGTAGTACAACGTCTGCGTGGACACCTGGTCGGTGATCCAGGCCTCCATCGCCGGGATGTGCATGAAGCCCATCTCCAACACGAATACCGGAAGGGCAAAGGACAAGGCCCAGAGGAACCGGCGCTTCATCGACCGCTGCTCCTCTTCCCGGGCTTGGCCCTCCACGTCGGTACGGTCGCCCCCATCCTCCGCCTCGACCACCTCGTAGCCGGCATTACGGACAACCTGCGCGAGGTCCCGGAGCTCCGTTGCCCCCGGCACGTAGCGCACCGTGGCGCGGTCGGTGGCGAGATTCACGGTCGCCTCCAGAACGCCCCCCACCGCGGCGAGGGCCTCTTCAACGCGGGACACGCACGACGCACAGGTCATTCCCTGCACCGTAAGGGACGTTTCGGCGGTGCGCACCTCGTAGCCGCTGTCGGCGACGGCCTGTGCCAATTTCTCAACCGGCACCTGTCGCCCCTCTTGGAGACCCACCTGGGCCCGCTCGGTCGCGAAGTTGACACGGGACTCCGCCACGCCATCAACACCCGCAAGCGCCCCCTCCACGCTCTTTGCGCAGGAGGCACAGGACATGCCCTTCACGGGCAGTGTCAACTGACGCGCGCTTTCATCCAAGACGTCGCCCTCTTCGCTTTCAGAAGAAGCTGGCTCGACCGCACAGGCCTCCCCTTCTGGCGACGGGTCGTGGGACGGGACCTCTCGAAGCGGCGTGTCGGTCTCGGGAAAAGGTCGGCTCATGGAAGGATCTGTAGGGCCTTTGGGACCGAGGATGTCGGTGTTGGTATAGGGTACCCCCCTATACCACAACCATGCTGGTACGTTCCATTCTTGCTCGGGCGTTGCGCCCGCCCGGTGTTGTTCTGCCAAGAACCCGTACAGCCCGGAACCCGGCTGCAGGAGCGCCAATAGAGCACTTTCCCTTCACGCCTGGGTTTTTTCACCCCCCTCGGTCCGCATTCTCCAATCGGTTTCCCCTCTCCCATTTTCTCGTCCCCATGATTGAAGTCACGATTCTCAACGCCCAAGAGCTCGCCCGCCGCCAGATGGGGGCCCGTGCCGCCCAAGCCTCCGGGGCCGGGGTCGATATCGAATCGGCCGTGCGCAACCAGATGGCCGATCACCTGGAGGAGGGATTTCAGAGCCGCGGCATTGAGGCCTACGTCGACACGAAGGGGGCCCGGAAGTTGGAGATTACCGTTGAGGACGCCACGGAAGCCGCGTGGCAGCAGGGGTACCTTGCCTGGTTGGTGGCCAAGTTCGTCCCGAGCACCGTCGAGCAGAACCTTGCCCCGGAGGTCCGCGACCGCCTCAACGAGCAGGGCATTGAGGCGGAGGTCGAGGTGGAATAGCGCGCCGTTTCCCGACCGGTCTGTGAAGTCTCGTCGACTGTCCAACGGGTGACGTCTCGGTGGTTTTTCCTTCCCTCCCGGACTTCTCAACTCGCCTTGAGGCCGAGGAGTGGATGGACGACTTTTCGATCACGGACGCCCGCCTTACGCAAGCCCTCCGCGACCTCCGACGGGTTAACTGGTTGCTCGGAGGGTACCGGGCAACGGATCGCGTCCTCGACCCGGTGCTGAAGCGCCACGATCGCCTTCGCCTGCTGGATGTGGGGTGTGGAAGCGGAGACCATCTGGTCCACTTGGCCCGGCGAGGCGAGCGCTTCGGATGCTCCATACACCTCGTTGGCGTTGACGCCAACCCCGTCACAGTAGGCCATGCCCGGGCCCATCTCGACCGCCAACTTACTCCCCGTCTCCGGACCCGGGTCCACGTCGAGGTGGGCGATGCTCAGGCCCTTTCCCACGACGCCGGGGCCGTCGACATCGCCCACGCGGCCCTGTTTCTGCATCACTTTCACGGCCCCTCGGCGGTCCGGGTGCTCTCGGAAATGCAACGGGTGGCCCGGCACGGCCTTCTCGTGAACGACCTGCACCGACACCTTCTCGCCTATGTGGGGATCTGGGGTCTCAGCCGCGCCCTGCACCTCGCCCCGATGGTACAGCACGACGGCCCGGTGTCGGTGCTGCGTGGCTTTCGGCGGCCGGAGTTGTGCGCGCTTGCCCGGGCCGCCCGGCTGCCCACTCCGTCCGTCCGGTGGCACTGGGCCTTCCGGTGGACCTTGTCGACGATTGATCCGACCCCGTGAGGGCACCACGCCGGAAAACATTTCCATTCTGTGACGGACGGCCCGTCGCCCGCCGGGAGCCAGCCCGCTCGCTGCCGGTTTGGAAAGTCCCTTTATGCTCGTCTTCCCGAATCTACCATGGCCTACGACGCACTTGTAATTGGCGGTGGCTTGGCCGGGTGCAGCACTGCACTCCAGCTTGCCCGCGAGGGCCACGACGTGCTTCTGGCCGAACAGTCGACCTACCCGCGGCAGAAGCTCTGCGGGGAGTTCTTGTCTCCGGAGGCGCAGTCCTCATTTCGGCGTCTGAGTGTGCTCAATGACGTTCACGCCGCGGGAGCGGAGACCATCGATCAGGCGCGCCTGACCACCTCCAGTGGAGCTGCAACATCTCAGGCGCTTCCTGATGCGGCCCTTGGCTTTAGCCGGTACCAGCTCGACCAATTGCTCTTCCAAAAGGCCTGCACGACGGGGGCCGAGGGACGCCCCGGCACCCGCGTCACAGACGTAAGTGGGAACCTCCAGGATGGATTCGTAGCATCCGTCGGTGGAGACCCTGTGGAGGCCCGCCTCGTCTTGGGGGCGCACGGCCGCCGAAGTCGACTGGACCGGTCGTTGAAACGGCCCTTCTTGTCGGAAACCACGCCGTACGTGGCCTTCAAGGCCCACTACGCCGGCCCCGCCGCGGCGGACCTGGAAAACACAATTGCACTTCACAGCTCTCCGGGGGCGTACTGCGGGCTGTCCCCGGTTGAAGAGAACCGCATCAACGTCTGTTGGATCGGGCGCACCGACACCCTCAAAGACGCTGGCGGAACGCCGGAGGGCATGCTTAACACCACCCTGCGCCAGAACCCGGCCCTGGACGAATTGCTTGGTGGACTCACGCGTGTGAGCGACCGCTTCGAGGCGGTGAGCCAGGTCCCCCTCATGCCGAAATCCCGGTTCGCAGATGACGTGTGCATGATCGGGGACGCCGCGGGCATGATTGCCCCGCTCTGCGGCGACGGGATGGCGATGGCGCTCCGGACCGCAGACCTAGTGAGTCCGCTGGCGTCCGACTTTCTCAACGGGCGGCATCCGGCCCACGCGTTCCGGACGAGCTACGAAACCACCTGGACCGACACGTTCGGCCAACGCATGCGGTTGGGGCGGTGGATCCACGCGGCGGCATTTCGTCCAGGGGCCGCCTGGACCCTGGTCCAGAGCTGTCGGCTGCTCCCGCCGCTCGCGCAGTGGATCATCCGTAGCACCCGGGGGCGGCAGGCGCCCCTTGCCGGTGCAAGTGCTCCGCAGTGAACACGTTTTCCCAAACGAGATGGGGCACCCGTACACAGACCGGACTTTCTACCGGGCCGCCGCCCGACGGAGCCGGTCGTTGAGTGCTCGCCCTAACCCGTTGGGCCGCACGGTCTGCGCATAGATCACCTCAATGTCGTTCTCGTCGCAGACCCGGAAGATGTGGAAGAGGTCGTGGGCGTAGGCCTGCACATCCTCTTCGATGTACACCGCCCCCAGAG
>Ga0207753_1000314_pt1 | contig 19223 bp, 16 predicted proteins | sample PonA233FremontCA_2_FD_187273 | JGI IMG/M metagenome (GOLD analysis project Ga0207753, IMG submission 187273) | Salt pond sediment microbial community from Fremont, CA, USA - Pond A23 Sediment 3 (SPAdes) | ecosystem: Environmental > Aquatic > Non-marine Saline and Alkaline > Saline | place: USA... | reverse complement strand
CGGGATCACCAGCGGCGGCGCAGACGCCGTCCTCACCCAGAAGGGCGTCGCGGGTCGTGTTCACCCCCACAAAAACGGCAGCGGCTACATCGTCCACGTCAACGGGTCGACTGTCATCGGCCCCGACGAAAACGACAAGCGCATGACGTGCTCGGTCGAGGAGGCGATCCGAGCCGGTGCCGACGCCGTCTCGTTCCATATCAACGTCGGCTCGAACTACGAGCCGAAACAGATCGAGGATTTCACAGCACTGACCGGCGAGGCGTCCCGCTACGGGATTCCCGTGTTAGCCATGGCCTACGCCCGCGGCCCCGGCATCGAGGGCGACGAACCCGAATACCTGGGCCACGCCGTCCGGCTGGCCGAGGAACTCGGTGCGGATGTCGTCAAAACAGGGTACAGCGGCGACGCCGAGAGTTTCCAACACGTCTGTGAGTCGACGGGCCTCCCGATCGTAATCGCCGGTGGGAGCCGCGGAACCGACGTCGAGACCGTTGAGATGGTCCGCGGGGCGATGGACGCGGGGGCGGCGGGCGTCTCGATGGGCCGGTCGATCTTCCAACACGAAGACCCAGAGGCAATCACCCGCGCCGTCTCGGCAGTCATCCACGACGATATGGACGCCGAAGACGCGCTGGTCGCCGCCGGACTGACTGTCGAAGCCTGAGGCTGCTGTCGTTCTTCTCCCGAACGTGGCTGCCGAGCCGACTGTGGTTCCGTCACGTTCAAGCCGTCCCGCCTTGACCGACAGGTAATGACGCGAACGGTTTGGCTGAAGGCCGACGACACGGTCGGCGACTGGGAGACACGCAAGCATCGAATCACCGCGGCAATCGAAGCCGGTGTCGACTGGGTACTGGTCGACGAGGCCGACATCGGCCGCGTCCGCGAGCTCGGCGACATCAACGTCGCTGCCTTCCGGTCGGACGCCGACATGGTCGACGAAGACGACACCGAGACGGCGGTCGCCGACGCCTACTTCGTCGGCAAGGACGGTGAGGGCGACGGGACGGTCGACCTGCCGTCGGACTTCTCGGGCTCTGCGGATCTGACAACGCTTCGCCACAGCGACAACCGCGCACAGGGGGCCTACGTCCGGATCTTCGATCAGGACTACGAGGCTTTCGCCGAGGAAGCCGCCTACGACGCCGACTACACCATCGTCATCGGTGAGAACTGGACGATCATCCCCCTCGAAAACCTGATCGCCCGGATCGGCGAGGAGACCGACCTCCTCGCAGGGGTAACGACCGCCGACGAGGCACAGACCGCCTTCGAGACACTCGAACTGGGTGCCGATGGGGTCCTCTTGGACTCGGACAACCCCGACGAGATCCGCGAAACCGTCGAGGTCCGGGACGCCGCCGAACGCGAGACGCTGGATCTTCAGTACGGCGAAGTGTTGGCGGTCGAACGCACCGGGATGGCCGACCGGGTCTGTATCGACACCGGGAGCCTGATGGACCACGACGAGGGGATGCTGATCGGCTCGATGTCCCGTGGACTGTTCTTCGTCCACGCCGAGACCGCCAAATCCCCCTACGTCGCTTCCCGACCGTTTCGGGTCAACGCCGGCGCGGTCCACGCCTACGTTCGCACCCCTGACGGCGGCACGAAATACCTCGCCGAGCTGAAAAGCGGCGACGAGGTCCAGGTCGTCGACACCGACGGCAACACCCGCGAGGCGATCGTCGGTCGCGTCAAGATCGAGAAACGACCGATGTTCCGGGTCGGGTTGGATGTCGACGGCGACCGGATCGAAACGCTGCTCCAGAACGCCGAGACGATCAAGGTCGCTACCGCCGAGGGCCGGAAAGCCGTCACCGATCTCGAAGCCGGTGACGAAATGTTGGTCTACTACGAGGACGTGGCCCGACACTTCGGTGAAGCCGTCGAAGAAAGCATCATCGAAAAATAGATTTTCGCGTACTACTCAGTACACTATCACTGTTCTTTATACTGCATTAGCACACAGAGTGGTGTATATGATCGGGGTATCCGACACCCAGCCGACCAACGACGAGTATCCCGCGGCTGGACCCTGTCTCCTCGGCCCGATCACCGACGAAACGGCGCGCTGTCGTGCCGCTTCGGTCGCCCACGCCCTTGCGACGAGCCGCGATCTCGACCTGTTGGTCAGTACGGCGCTCCCGTCTGACAACACCGCACTGTTACCCGAGAGCCACCGGGAAGACAACTGCTCGACGACAGCCGGCGTCTACACCGAGGCGACACTCGACCCGGTCGTCAGCCAGCACAACCCCTCGACGCTCGTCGTCAAGCGGAACACCGAACAGCATCTGTTGGACGAACTGTTTTCGGACCGTGCCGAGCGACTCTCGGCGAAAACTGACGTGTTGACCGTCGACGGCCGGGGCCAGACCGACCGGATCGCCTCGATCCTCGTCCCGATCGCCGGCGGCGACCACAGCCAGTTGGCCATCGAAACCGGCGTCGCCCTTGCCCGCGCCAACGACGCCGCGGTCGACCTGTTTCACGTGATCGAAGACGACAGCGACGCCGCCCGTGACCGGGGCCAGACGCTCCTCGATTCGGCGCTCGCTTCGGTCGAGACGAGCGACGACGACCGGATCGAAACCTGGCTCTACGAGGCCCCCGACGCCTCCGAAGCCATCACCGAGCAGTCGGCCTACTACGATCTGACGGTGATGGGTGCACCCACGGACAGCCCGCTCGAACGCTTCGTCTTCGGGTCGACCTCGAAACAGGTCCAGCGCGATGCCGACTCGCCCGTGATCGTCGCCCACGCGAAGAACACGGAGTAACCGTACACCACGACAGAGACGGACAGTAGTCACAGCCTACCAGTAGCGACACGAGGTCGACTGCCGATATCGGACCGTTAGTCGCTGGCTACGCTACCGGCAAGCTCGTCTGCGATCCCCGTGTAGCCGGTCGGCGTCAGCGCGAGCAGTTCCTCGCGGACCGACTCGTCGACATCGAGTGACTCGAAGAGGTCGTAAAAGTCCTCGATCGTCACCTGCTTGCCGCGGGTGAGTTCCTTGACGCGCTCGTAGGCATCGGTGTCGCCCTCCCGCCGGAGGACCGTCTGGACCGCCTCGCCGATGATCTCGGGGGTCGACTCCAGTTCTTCGGTCATCACCTGCTCGTTGGGGACGATCTTGTCGAGTCCGGCGGCGGCCTTCTTGTAGCCGATCAGACAGTGACCGAACGATGCGCCGATGTTGCGCTTGACCGTCGAATCCGACAGATCACGCTGGAGTCGGGAGGTCGTGATGTAGTCGCCGAGGAAGGTGAGATCCGAGTTCGCCTTCGAGAGGTTGCCTTCACTGTTCTCGAAGTCGATGGGGTTGACCTTGTGGGGCATCGTCGACGATCCTGTCTCGCCCTCGACAGTCTGTTGGCCGAGGTAGCGATCCGAGATGTAGAGCCACATGTCCCGGTCCATGTCGATCAGGACGTTGTTGACCCCGCGAAGTGCGTCGAAGACAGCCGCGAGATCGTCACAGGGGTTGACCTGCGTAGCGAGATCGGTGTGATCGAGGCCGAGATCGGTGACGAAGGAGCGAGAGAACGCTGGCCAGTCGACATCGGGATAGGCCGCGTGGTGGGCGGCGTAAGTGCCCGAGGCTCCTGCAAGCTTGCCCGAGAGGGCATCGGCTGCAGCCTGTAGTCGGGCGACAGCTTTGCCAAGTCGGGAGGCGTAGACGGCCATCTCCTTGCCGAAGGTCGTCGGCGTCGCGGGCTGGCCGTGGGTTCGGGCGAGCATCGAAAGGTCGGCGTGTTCGTGGGCGAGGTCGACCAGTTCGTCACGGAGCGCCTGCAGTTCGGGAACGAGCACGGTTTCGACGGCGGGTTTGACCAGCAGTCGGTGGGCGAGGTTGTTCACGTCCTCACTGGTGAGGCCGAAATGAATCCACGGGTAGAGTCGTTCGGCGTCCGAGACGGCGTCGGCTTCGTCGAGTCGGATGCGAAGGAAGTACTCGACGGCTTTTACATCATGGTTAGTCGCCGAATAACCATATGCACCGTCGACTTCGAGCTCCTTGATCAGGCGAGCGTCATCGGCGTCGAACGCCTCGTAGGTCTCGTGGAGCGTGGTCGACTCGGCGTCGGTGAGGTCGATCGGGACCGCATCGAGATCGACCAGCGCGAGCAGGTAGTCGGCTTCGACCTGCAGGCGAGCGCGCATGAGGCCGGACTCGCTTGCGTAGGGGCCGAGCGGTGCGGTCCGGCGGGCGTACCGGCCGTCGAGCGGCGAGACCGCCGCCAGCGGGTCGGATCGCGGAAGTTCGGTCATACCCGACACTGGTAGTGGTGCTCGCAAAAGAATGTCGAAAGAAACCCTCAGTCCCGTGCATACTTTCCGGTACGTTTCGCCGCTCCACGGGAGATATATCCGTGAACGTGTATACTCCCTCGTAGTCGACCGCAACTGTTTTTCGGTCGCCGTGGGTGGCTCACGTATGGTCAAAATCGCCGGTTTAGCCAGCAATCGCGGCCGAAATCTGCTGCATATCGCCGACCGCGCCCCGGGCGGCGCGGAGCTGTCTATCGTGTTGACGAACGAGGACGGAGCCCCGGTCATCGAAGGAGCCTCCGAGCGCGGGGTTCCGACCGAAGTCGTCAGCCGCAACGAGGGCGAGTCCCGCGAGTCCCACGAGCAGCGCATCCTCGATACGCTGGAGGGGTACGACTTCGATATCATCTGTCTCGACGGCTATATGCGGGTCCTCACCGACGAGTTCGTCGACAACGCCCCGACGACGCTCAACATCCATCCCTCCTTGCTCCCGGCGTTCCCCGGCATGGACGCCCACGAGCAGGTTCTCGACTCCGGGGTCCGGATGACCGGCTGTACGGTCCACGTCGTCACCGAAGAGGTCGACGCCGGACCGATCGTCACCCAAGAGGCCGTCCCAGTCTACGAGGACGATGAAGCCGCCGATCTCAAGGACCGAGTGCTCTACGAGGCCGAATTTACGGCCTACCCGCGAGCAGTCCGGTGGTTCGCCGAGGATCGCGTGACTGTCGACCACGATAGCGAGACGGTCGAAATCGAGGACGACACCGGCGGGGGCTTCCCACAGCGGCGTGTCGTCTCCGACGACCTCGATAGTAGCCTTCGCTATGGCGAAAACCCCCATCAGGACGCGGCTGTCTACGCCGACGCCGCCTGCGAGGAGGCTAGTGTCGTCTCCGCGCCACAGCTCAACGAGGGCGCGAAGGCGCTGTCGTACAACAACTACAACGACGCCGACGGTGCGCTGAACCTCATCAAGGAGTTCGACGAGCCCGCCGCCGCGGTGATCAAACACACCAACCCGGCGGGCTGTGCGACCGCCGACTCCATTGCGGAGGCTTACGACAAGGCCCTCCGGACCGACGCCAAAAGCGCTTTCGGCGGCATCGTCGCGCTCAACCGCGAGTGTGATGCCGACACCGCCGAACAGGTCGTCGACTCCTTCAAGGAGGTCGTCGTCGCGCCGGGCTACACCGACGCGGCCCTCGACGTGCTGACCGACAAAAAGAACCTCCGCGTGCTCGATGTCGGCGAACTCGGCGAGGTTAGCGAGCGGCTAACGGAAAAACCGCTGGTCGGTGGTCGGCTCGTTCAGGAGCGCGATCTCGCCGCTCCGACCCGCGACGACTTCGAGATCGTCACCGAGCGCGAGCCGACCGACGAGGAACTGGCGACGATGGAGTTCGCGTGGCAGACGCTCAAACACGTCAAATCCAACGGGATCGTCTTGGCCTCGGGGACCGAGACGGTGGGGCTCGGCGTCGGGCAGGTCTCCCGTGTCGACGCCGTCGAACTCGCGGCGAAGAAGGCCGAGCGTGACGCCGACGGCAAGAGTTCGGCGGGTGCGGTGATGGGATCGGACGCCTTCTTCCCGTTCCCGGATGGGATCGAGGCTGCGGCCGAGGCCGGTATCGAGGCCGTGATTCAGCCCGGCGGCTCGGTGAACGACGAGGACGTGATCGAGGCGGCCGACGAACACGGGATGGCGATGGTGTTTACCGGGATGCGGTGCTTCCGCCACGACTGAGCGGAGCGAAGGAGTTGCGGAAGTCAGTGAACGAGCGAAGCGAGTTCACGCGATTTTAGACACGATTGAGCGGAGCGAAAGCGTGTCGGAAAGCAGCGTGTGAGCAGAGCGAACACGCACGCTTTCCGGCATGACTGAGCGAAGCGAAGGAGTTACGGAAGTCAGCGGGTGAACGTAGTGAGTCCGCGCAATTATAGACACGACCGAACGGAATGAGGGAGTGTCTAAAGCCAGTCGACGATTGGAAAACCCGGGAGACGATGCTGTCGCATCGAGTCCCTATTTAATTATTCGGCCTCTACTTTTATATCGTCCAATATGTCGGTCGACGACTGAGCGAGGAGTGGTGGGCTCCGTCGGGCTGCCCGATCGCAACCCTGAACGCGGTCGTTCGCGGTCGACGCCGAAACGCAGTCAGTCGTCGGCGACTTCGGGTCGGTCCCGATCCGAGAGGTAGCGTTCGCGGACGGTCTCGAAGTCGTCATCGTCCTCGGTGAGGTCCTCCCACGCGGTGAGCCCCCGGCTCTCGGGGGTGCCCGGAATCGTGAGATCGAGAACGAAGCCGATGAGCCCGCCGACGGCGATCCCGGTCGTCCCGACGACGAACAGGGTCTGAGCGACCAGTTCCGTGCCGAGAACCACACCGAGCGCCGGGACGTCGGCGAGGGCGGCCTGAATGGCGGCTGCACCGGCGTCACCGGCGAGGTTCGAGACGTACGAGGGGATCGACAGCCCGCTGAGAAGGGTGATGCCGACGATGAACACGTTGCGGTTCTGGTTGAGGTCGACGTACTGGAGCTGTGAGATACCGACGCCGATGATCTGTCCGAACATCACCAAAAAGAGGCCGCCGACGATGGGACTCGGGATCGTCGTCACGAGCCCGCCGACGAAGCCGAGGAAGCCGGCGGCGAGCATGATGACCGCCCCGACTTGGACGACGTAGCGCGAGGCCACGCTCGTGATCCCGATGGCACCGATGTTCTCCGAGTAGGAGGTCGAGCCGTTGCCGGTGCCCATGATTCCAGCGAAGACGTTGCCGATCCCCTCCATGCCGAGGCCGTGGTTGATCCGCTGGGCGCTCGGAGCTTTCTCGCCGGAGATCCGCGCGACAGCGTAGTAGTCGCCGAAGCTCTCGATCATCGAGGCGACGACGCCCGCGAAGATGCCGACGATGAACGCGGGGGTGAACTGCGGCATCCCCCACTGCAGTGGGACGATCGGCTGGAGCAGGCTCGTCTCGGTGGCCTGACTGAGGTCGACGAACGCGCTCGATCCACTAGGAATGACGCCCGCGATCGAGAGCACGGCAGCGATGAGCCACGCGCTGGCCAACCCGAGCAAGACCGGATACAGTTTGAACAGCCGACGCCGTTCGCTGAGATACTGCGAAAAGCCGATAATCAACACGAGTGTGAGACCGAACAGCCAGATGCTCTGCATGCTGGGGTCCGTGATCTGTGGCACGTTGAACAGAGCGAGCCCGATCAGCGCGATCACCGGCGCGATGACGACGGGACTCAAAAACCGTTTGAGGTAGCCGAACAGCCCCAGATAGCCGATGAGAACCTGGAGCGCGCCCGCGACGATCATCGCGCCCTGTAGCTCGACGATCATCGTCTCCCAGCCACCGCCGGAGGAGGCGACGACGCCGACGATCGCCAACGCGGGCGCGAGGATGGCGAAGCTGGCCCCCTGAACCAGCGGGTAGCGGTTGCCGATCGTCGTCTGGGCGAGCGTTGCGATCCCCGAGACGACAAAGAAGGTGCCGACGAGCCGGGCTGTCGGTCCGGGAGGCATCCCCATCGCGCCCGCCAACACGAGCGGGACCGCGATGTTCGACCCGATCATCGTCAGATAATGCTGGAGCCCCAGTGCGATCGACTGGCCCATCGGTGGTTTCTCCTCGATTCCGTACTCGACCATCGTCTGGTCGGTCGTCTCGTCCGGTGTATGCTCGGTCACAGTGAATCCCTACTACAGCTGTCCCCATTGCGAGCCGCGTCGGTGGCCCGATACGGGAACGTTGTCGCTCTAGTTGTGTTGTAATTTGTTTCCGTTTTATAATACGTTTCGTTTGGATTGTCAAAAATATAGCCGAAATGTCAGGGTATCGGACGTGTACGGATGATTCGACAGCGATTCGTCCACGACGGTGAGATGCAGGGCACGGGTATTGGCTTCGAGTACCGCAGTCGACGTGGCTGTCAGCAGTGAGCGCCGATCACGGACTCGCGGTCGACACGACCGTTCGGGTGTCAGTTTCCACCGAGCAGGTGCTGTTTGAGAACCCGGGCCGCCCCACGGCGGATCGTCTCGCTGGCTGTGGATTTGTCGACGCCCAACGCCTCGGCGACCGCTGCGAGCGTGCAGTCCCGCGGCACCTCGAAGTAGCCTCGTCGCAGAGCGACGGTCAGACACTCCCGCTGGCGGTCGGTGAGCAAGTCGGCGTCGTCGTCGGTATGGACCAGCGACAGCAGCTCGTAGGAGAGGCCGCTGTCATCGAGGGCGTCGCCGAAGGCGTCGAACTGCTCGCGGCTCGCCGTCAGGCCGAACTCCATTGCGCCGTTGTCGACTGTCAGCGGGAACTCCGGCGGCAGCGACGAGCCCCGCAGGAACTCGTAGAGCCCCTGTTCGCCGGTTTCGTACTGAACGATCGCTCGCCGGTCGCCGTGATGAAGCTGATCGAGGGCACGAATGTCGGGATGGTCCCCCATGGCGTCGACGATCCGCCCGGGATCGTCGGCCACGACCTCGCCCAGTTCGAGCGCGCCGTCGCCCGTCGGCACGCCCGTAAGCAGCCGGAACGTCGCGGCCGGAAACGCGGTCGACAGCTCGCTGACCCAGATGTCTGTGGGCAGGGCCATCCGAAACCGAGCCCGGATCACCGTCGAAACACCCCGGTTCGCCCCAATCGCTGAGTTTTCATCCTGAGAGCACATTAGTAAAGAGTCAATAAAACCGTTAGCGACTGCCTACCACGCTCGGTACTGGCAGTTACTCCCCTCGTGAGCGACCACCAAGCCACAGTCGACCCATGTACACCGTTCCGAACCCGACCGACACGATGAGCGCCAGCAGGACGCCGAACGCGAGGTAGCCGACGATGGGATCGGCGTACGGCAGGATCACGTCCGTCGGCGGTTCGACCGCCCACGGGCTGAGATGGAAGTACCAGAGCATCACGGTACTGAAGACGAAAAAGCCGGTCCAAAACCGGCTTTCGGCCCGGTCGGTGGCCGTCAGATACAGTCCGACCGCGATCACCGGATAGATGACGAGACTGTACGTAAACGGCGTCACGTCGGGGATGATCGGCCAGCCGACGTGGTTCCCGCGGACGATGTGGTCGACGTGATGGGCCGCCCCGAGCAGTGCCGGGAGCGCGACGAGGACGGGGAACAGGGGTGTGAGTCCCTGCTGTTCTGCCGGCGTACTGCTCCGCAGCGCGTCGTCGAGTTGTTCCATAGAGAGACGTTCGTGACTGTCTACGAGTGAATTTGCCCAACACGTTAGGTTGGCCCGTTGCTCGTCGACCGATCGCTGCTACTGTGGCCCCGTTTTCGGACCTCCTTCGGCTGGGGGTTACATATGCAGGTATGACATTAAGGATGAACGAACGGGTGTGTCTATACGAATGCGTTGTATAGTTGGCGCACGAGAGGTTCGCGTACCGCCGGCTCGGGGGTCGACTCACGCTTATCGGTCGGTCATGGGTCGTCGCCGATGAGTGTCGATGCCCGGGAGGAATTAGAGCCGTCGTTGCTCACCGAGGTCGACGTGCTGTTGGTCGACGACGACGAGCAGTGGGCGCGGGTGACCGCCCGACTGCTGGAGGCCGACGACGAGGCCTTCGCGGTCGAGACGGCCCACAGCCTCGCCGAGGGACGCCGGCGGTTCGAGGAGCTCGATCCCGACTGTCTGATCTGTGACTACCAGCTCGGCGATGGAACGGGGCTCGCGCTGTTGGAGACTGTTCGTGAGACCGCCGGCCGTCGACCGTTTATTCTGGTGACCGGCCGGGGTGACGAACGGGTTGCCAGCGAGGCCATCGGCCGCGGCGTGACCGACTACATCCCGAAGGAGCGCGACGATACCGACGCGACGCTGCTGGCCAACCGCATCCGGAACGCGGTCGTCTCGACGCGGGCACGCCGCCAGCTCGACCGCGAGCGTCGTGGAAAGGCCGCCACGCTCGATGTCCTCGCCTCGACGACGAACGTGGCCGACCTATTGGGGGAGTTCTGTCGGATCCTCGTCGACGACCACGGCTACGCCGGGGCGTGGATCGGCGCGGTCGAAGACGACGAGATCGTCCCGCAGGCGGTCGCGGGCTGTGAGGGATATCTCGATGCGGGTACTGCCTCGGGCGTCGTCACGGTCGACGACGATCCGGTGGTCAAAGCCGCGCTCCGAGACGAGCCACTCGCGGCCTCGATCGCCCGTGTCGGCAAGGTCGACAGGAGCGGTCCACAGGCGGCCACCGGGGTGGGCTGGCAGCAGCTCGCCCGGGATTACGGCTTCGTGACCGCCGCGGGCGTGCCGATCCGACAGGACGGGATCCGTATCGGTGTCCTCGGCGTCTATCGGTCGGCGGGCCAATCACCGCTCGGCGAGCGACAGTGGAAGCTGCTTGACGACTACGCCCGGATCGTCGGCGATGCACACCGGACCGCCGAGTTGAAACGGTCGCTGCTCTCCGACCAGTCGGTCCGCCTCGACATCGAGATCGCCGACACGACCGCGCCCATCGCCGAACTCACCGCCGAGTTGGGGCGGGGCATCCGGGCGGCGGTCCCCTCGACGATCGAACAGGACGACGGCACCACACTGTATCTGACGCGCCTGTCGGCGGTCGACCCCGAGACCGTTCGGGCGGCCGCCGCGGCCTGCGACTCGGTCAGGGTCGGCGAGATCGCCACCGATGGCGATGGCGTCCGGTGTGACCTCTACAGTTCGGTCAAGACGCCCGAGGACGTGCTGGCGGCCCACGGCGCGCGCATCGAACGAACCACTGGGAGCGATGGCACGGTGACGGTGTCGGTGTCGCTCTCCGACCACAGCACCGTCGGCACCGTCACCGAGGCGCTCAGAACGGCCTACAATGAGGTCACCGTGAGCACGCTGTGGAACCAGCAGGATCGCGAGCCCGCGACAGCGTCGACCGACCGACTCGAACCGCTGACCGACCGCCAGCGGACGGTCCTGAGCCACGCCTACTTCGACGGCTACTTCGAGCAACCACGCGGCGTCAGCGCGACGGAACTCGCCGAAAAGTTCGACCTCTCGCGGACGACGATCACCCAGCACATGCGGGCCGCCCAACGGAAACTGTTCGACCAACTGTTCGATCGCAGATAGCTGTCGGGAACCCCTGGGGGTCGGAGCCCGTCTCCGCCGCCGACACACCAGCCTGCGGGAGCCGAAAAACGTCACTGATCCGTTCCGGTCGACACGACTGGTTGCACATGGAGGTATTCGATTTATTCTCGGGGCGTACCACTATCGAACCGGGAGTGTGGGTTGGGTACCATCCGGGAGAATGGTACGCTACTGTAACGGGGAACTCGGGCAGCGTTTCACAGACGGCCCCCAACGTCTGCCCTTACGGCCCTCCACTCGTCCCCGCGCACTGCCCTTCGCCGAACGTTTGTTTCGAAGTCGCTGACCTGTCGGTGGTTCGTTTCAGAGTCGCTGATCTGTCGGTGGTTCGTTTCGAAGTCGCTGACTGCCGGGAGTCGGGGCGCTACTGCGTCGTGTCGACCTCGAAGCACGCTCCCCCAGAGTCGTCATTACGGACGTCGATCGTCCAGCCGTGGGCTTCGATGATCGTCCGCACGATCGCGAGGCCGAATCCGGAGCCCGAACCGGTGCTCATCCCGTACTCGAAGATCTTCTCGCGTTGTTCCGGTCGGATCCCGGGGCCGTCGTCGGCGATGTAGAACCCGTCGTCGAACGAGCCGACGCGGACCGTGGTTGCGGCCTCGTGTTCGGCGTCGACCGCCCGGAGGCCGTGGGTGACCGTGTTCTGAAAGAGGTTCTCGAAGACGCGCTGGAGTCGGCTGGGATCGCCCTCGAGCGTACAGTCGGCTTCGACCCGAAGATCGAGTGGCCCCGTCTCGACCACGTTCCACGCGGACTCGGCGATCGGTTGGAGTTCACAGGCTTGAGAGCCCTCGACATCGGTACTCTCGCGAGCCAGCCGCGGAAGGTGGTCGGCGAACTCTTTGAGGCGCTCGTGGGTGACTTCGAGATCCGACAGCCACTGCTCGACTGTCGAATCGGGGTCGTCGAGATCCGACCGTAGGAGCCGGGTGAGTTTTTGCGCCGTCGATAGCGGCGTCTTGAGGTCGTGAGAGACGATCTGGGCCAGCCGTTCGAGCTGTTCGTTCTTCCGTTCGAGCCGCGTCGTCTTGGTCGACAGCTCCTGTTGGCGCTCCTTCCGTCGGGTGATATCCCGGACGTAGCCGATGAGCCCACCGAGGAGCGGATCGTCGAGTTCGTTGCTTCCACGGACTTCCATCCAGCGATAGCGTCCGTCGACGGTTCGAGCGCGGTACTCGATCTCGATATCCGTCGCGGGGAACTCGACGGCGTCGGCCAGCATGGCACCGATCCGCTCGCGATCGTCGGGATGGAGGTAGGAAAGCGCGTCCGTGCCGATCACCTCGTCGGGGTCGTATCCTAACACGTGTGTCACGCCTTGGGTAACATCGAGGATCGTCCCCGCTTCGTCGACGACGGTCACGTAGTCCATCGACCGCTCGAAAAGCCGCCGGTAGTACTCTTTGGTCTCCTCGACGGCCCGTTCGGCCTCCTTGCGGTCGGTGATGTCGGTCTTGATACCGAGCATCCGTTCGGCCTCGCCGTCGGCGTCGTACTCGACGATACCACGGGCCTCGATCCACCGGCGCTCGCCGTCGGGCAGCTCGATACTGAAATCGAACTGGAGCTTGCTGTCGTCGGCTATGGTTTCGGTGACAGCCTGCTCGAACCCTGCGAGGTCCTCGGCGGAGAGTCGGCGTTCGATCTCCTCGTAGGTGCCGGGGAAGCCGCCGGGGTCGTAGCCGAACAGTTGTTCGCAGGCCTCATCCCAGACGAGCTCGTCGGTGTCGAGATCCCACTCCCAGACGCCGGTGTCGGTCTCTTCGAGGGCGATTTCGAGTCGTGTGGTGAGCGCTTCGAGTTCCTGTTCGCGCTCCTTTCGCTCCGAGATGTCCCGAACGTTGGCCACCAGTCCGTCGAGCAGTGGGTCGTCGAGATGGTTGCTCCCTTTGGCTTCGAGCCACCGGTAGCTGCCGTCGCTGGTCCGCGAGCGGTACTCGACGTCGACCGTGCCCTCGGGGTTCTGGATGTTTTGGCCCATCGTCCTCGCCAGCTGATCCCGGTCGTCGGGATGAACGAGGTCGAACGCGTCGGTGCCGATCAGTGCTTCGGGCTCGTATCCAAGGACGTGTTCGATACCCTGTGTGACGTCGTCGATCGTTCCGTCCTCGTCGACGACGAGCACGAAGTCCGAGGACTGTTGGAAGAGCCGTCGATAGTACTCGTTGGTCTCCTCGACGGCCTGTTCGGCCTCTTTTCGCTCTGTAATATCTGTGTTGATACCCAGCATCTGGTCGGGTTTGCCATCCCCATCGTACTCGACGATCCCGCGGCCCTGTACCCAGCGCTGCTCGCCATCGGGCCGTTCGATGCGGTAATCGGCCTGATACTGCTGGTCGGTTTCGATTGCTTCGGTTGCCGCCTGTTCGACAACCGCGAGGTCGTCATCCGGAACGTGTCGAGCAAACGCCTCCCAAGTGCCGGGGAACTCGCCGGGTTCGAGGCCGAACAGTCGTTCCGAGGCCTCATCCCACTCCACTTCGTCGGTCTGTAGATCCCAGTCCCAGACCCCGGTATCGGTCTCTTCGAGGGCCAGTTGCAGTCGCGTGGTGAGCGCTTCGAGTTCCTGTTCGCGTTCCTTTCGCTCGGAGATGTCCCGGACGTTCGTTATGACGCCGTTGATCAGTGGATCATCGAGATGGTTGCTCCCACGGCCTTCGATCCAGCGGTAGCTCTCGTCTGCGGTCCGGACCCGGAACTCCACGTCGAGTTCGCGTTCCGGGTTCGAAACCACCTCGGTAAACGCCGCTTTCGCCCGCTGTTCGTCGGCCGAATGGACGTTCTGGAAGACGTTCCAGCCGATTACGTCCTCCGGGTCGTACCCTAACACGTTCTCGACTCCCTGTGTGATATCGCGGACTGTCTCCGACTCGTCGACGATAGCCACGTAATCCGAGGAGTTCTGGAAGAGGCGTCGGTAGCGCTCCTTGGTCGCTTCGAGCGCCTTCTCGGCGGCCTTTCGCTCGGTGATATCCCGAAGAACGATGATCGTCCCCTCCGCTCCGTACCCGTATTCGAGGGGTGACGACTGTGTGTCGAAAACCCGAGTTCTATCATCCGTCTCTATCTCGACCGTCACGCTCTCTGTCTCGTCGATCACGGGAACCAACTGGGGGTTCGTCCGTTCCAACTCGCCGCGACCCATTCCGGCGTCGACGCTGAACAGCTGGCGTGCAGCGTCGTTGTGATCTGCGACGACATCCGCCGAGTTCAGAACGATCACGGCTGCCGGGATCGCGGTCATGATGTGCTCCCGCGAGGCCGGGAGTCGTTGGAGGAACCCATCCCGATGGATCAAGACGACGAACAGCAGCCCCGACAACGTCCAGCCGATCGGCGTCGGATCGAAGTACGGAGGAACCCATCCAAGGACTTTGATCGCTCCGAGACACGACACGATGACCGTCGAAAGCAGGATTATGGCGGCGTGGAGTTTCCGATTCCACTGTGTCGTTCGCAACAGCTCTCCGAAAACCATCCCCGCAGACATGATCACCAGCGAATACCCCACGCCGACGGTAACGAGCGGACGAATCGATCCGGGATTCGCGGGGATGAGGATCTCGTCGGTCAGATGCGGATCCTCCATCGTATAAACGAGGTTCTCCGGGTTGATCCATCCGAAGATGAATAACAAGACGGCGGGCACGAAGAGCAACAACACCGCCTTCGGCGGTTTCTTTTTAAACACGAACTCGTAGGAAAAGAGGAAATAACAGATGCTCGCTGCCGGAATCGTGAATATAAGCACGTTCGTCAGGGCGAAACGGAACTGTGGCACGTCGACGAGGGCGATCAGCCCGAACGACAGCGACCAGACCATCCCGCAGGCCATCGCACACTGAAACCACACCACTGCTGGCTGCTGTCGCGCGTTCCGAATCCAGTAGATCGCGAGTAGCGGTGGAAGCCCACCTGCCACCATGAGTAATCCGGCAGTAGTTGGCGTCAGAAAATCAAGCATGAGCTATATTTCGTTTATGAATGGATAATAAATAAAATTGTTCACGTGACAGCCTCGGGACTCCCCGGTCGGAGGTGTCTTCGCCCCGACACCGGTAACAAGTGGTCGGCTACTACGGGTATCACCTGAAATCGGGCGTCGACCAGCAACGGCGGGCTCGCTACGCCACAGCGTGCGAAATCGGGTGCTCCGTCGTCGGGTTAGAGGAAGTCTTCGATGGCGTCGGCGACTTCCTCGGGGGTGTCACCGACCGGCACACCTGCGTCGTTGAGCGCGCTGATCTTCGACTCAGCCGTTCCCGTCCCCGACCCCGAGACGATGGCTCCGGCGTGGCCCATCCGTTTCCCCGGCGGCGCGGTCCGCCCGGCAATGAAGCCCGCGACGGGCGTGTCCATGTTCTCGGCGATGAATTTCGCCGCCTGCTCTTCGTCCTCGCCGCCGATCTCGCCGCACATCACGACCGCGTCGGTGTCGGTGTCGGCCTCGAAGGCTTCGAGGGCGTCAACAAAGGAGGTGCCGATAATCGGGTCGCCACCGATTCCAATCGCCGTGGTCTGGCCGATGCCGCGCTCGGTGAGGTTCGAGACCACTTGGTAGGTCAGCGTCCCCGACCGCGAGACCAGCCCGACGTTCCCCGACTCGAAGATGTTGCCCGGCAGGATGCCGAGTTTGGCCTCGCCGGGGGTGATGATGCCCGGACAGTTCGGACCGAGCAGTTTGGTGTCGACCTCTCCCAGTCGCTTGTTCACTTTGGCCATGTCCTGCGTCGGGACACCCTCGGTGATGGCGACGACCAGTTCGAGGTCGGTATCGAGGGCCTCGAAGATCGCATCGCCCGCGAAGGCTGGCGGGACGAACACGACCGAGGCGTTGGCGTCTTCGGCTTCGACGGCTTGGTCGACCGTATCGTAGACCGGGACGCCGTCGACTTCTTGGCCACCCTTGCCGGGCACTGCGCCCGCGACGACGTTCGTTCCATAGTCGAGCATCTGCCCGGTGTGGAACTTCCCTTCGCCGCCGGTGATTCCCTGCACTACAACTCTGGTGTCGTCGTCAACGAAAATACTCATTGGGCCACCTCGTCGGCGTTTTCGACCGCACGCTGGACCGCGTCCGCAAGCGTCGCTTCGACCTGCACGAGGTCGGTATTCAGGATCTCCATTCCCTCCTCGGCGTTGGTCCCCGCCAGCCGGACGACGACCGGTTTGGGGATCTCGTCGAACTGTTCTAAGGCTTCGTTGATCCCTTTCGCTACTTCGTCGCCGCGGGTGATCCCGCCGAAGATGTTGAAGACGACGCTGTCGACGTTCTCGTCGGAAAAGACCATATCCAAGGCGTTGGCCACGCGGGCGGCCTTCGCGCCACCGCCGATGTCGAGGAAGTTCGCGGGGGTTCCGCCGTAGTAGTCGACGAGGTCGAGGGTGGTCATCACGAGGCCCGCGCCGTTGCCGATGATCCCTGTGTTGCCCGAGAGTCGGACGTAATCGAAGCCGTACTCGCCGGCTTTGCGTTCGAGATCGTTCTGGTAGGCGTCTTCTTCCATCTCAGCGAGGTCGGGGTGTCGGAACAGCGCGTCCTCGTCGATGTTCATCACGGCGTCGGCAGCGATCACGTCGTCGTCGCTGGTGATCATGACGGGGTTGACCTCGATATCGCTGGCGTCGTTCGATTCGTAGAGGTCGTACAACGTCGAGAGGATCGCGGTGACATCGCGGGCGTACTCCGCGGGCACGCCAGCGTCGTAGACGACCTTTCGGGCCTGATACGGGTGGAGGCCGAAGGCGGGGTCGATGTGTTCTTGGGCGATCGCGTCGGGGTCCTCCTCGGCGACCTGCTCGATGTCGACGCCGCCTTTCGTCGAGACCATGGCGACGGGTTCGCCCTCGCCGCGGTCCATCGTCACGCCGACGTAGTACTCGTCGACGAAGTCGACGCCCTGTTCGACCAGCACCTGGTCGACGGTGTAGCCCTTGAGGTCCATGCCCAGAATGGCCTCGGCGGCCTCGCGGGCTTCGTCCTCAGTGGTTGCGATCTTGATCCCGCCGGCCTTGCCGCGGCCGCCGACGTGGACCTGAGCCTTGATCGCTGCCGGATAGCCGATCTCGGAGACGGCCTCGAGCACGCCGTCGACGCTGTCAGCGAGGTGAGATTCAGGTACGGGAATCCCTGCGTCCGCAAAGAGTTCCTTTGCCTGATACTCGTGAAGTTTCATCATCCACACAGCGGCGTGACAGACGCTTAAATCCCGTCGGTTTGGCTCAGTCGACCTGTTCGATTCTCGTTTCTATTCTCGGTCGACTGTCCACTCAAGGCGAGTTTCAGACACGATTACATGGTGGCTTCGTTCGACTCGAGTGACTCTCAGGAGTCGCTGAACAGCGGCTTTTGGCCCTCGGCACGAAGATGAACTATGGCATCGCAGATCCTCGTTCCCATGGACGGCTCGCCGCTCTCGAAGAAGGCCTTCTCGGTCGCCCTCGAGGAGTACCCCGAGTCGGCGATCAAACTGCTCCACGTTATCGATCCGACCGAACCCGGGTACAGTTACGTCTCGCTGGATATCGACGCCTACGACACTCCGCGGCACGGCAGCGACGAGTGGTACGACCGCGCCGAGGGCTTCGCCGAGGAGCTGTTCGACGAGGCCCGCGAGCAAGCCAGCGAGTACGACGCCGAGGTGACCACCGAGACGCGGGTGGGGCGGCCCGACCGCGAGATCGTCCGCTATATCGAGAGCCACGACGTCGACCACGTCATCGTCGGCAGTCACGGCCGCGACCGAGAGTCGCTGACGCTGGTCGGCGGCGTCGCCGAGGCGGTCGTCTTCCGGTCGCCCGTGCGCGTGACGCTCGTGAAATAACGAGGCGTCAGTCGACGGTCGACCACTCGCGGAGGACGCCGCCGCTCCCGACGAGCACCCCGACAACTGCGAGGAATCCACCGCCAACGACGGCCGAGTTGACGCCCTTGTAGTTACAGCCGTCGGAGTACGTTACATCCATGCTGGCTACGTCGACGCGCTCGATGGAGTACGTCGGCTCGTGATCTTCACAGAAGACTGCCGTTCCGCCCGCCACGAACCCGAAGGCGACCGCCGAAAACAGCGACAGACAGAGCCCGACGCCGAACAGGAGGACACCGACGCGTTTGAGTCCCATACGAAACGTAGCTCAACCGACAGTATATTCCTATGGGTTCAGCGATCGGTCGACCGCTCCTGGAGGACACCGACAAGACCCACAGCGAGACCCGCGAGCGCGACGTACGAGCCGGCAGTCATCACCGGATTGAGTGTGTAGCCGTTGCAGCCGTCGGAAATCACGACCCAGAACCCATACGAAATTCCGGCGAAGCTGTAGTCGGGTTCGTTGCCCGGACACGCGACGAGTGTGTGTTGTAGGACGACCCCGTCGACGACTGCCGACACCAGGGCCACAGCTAGCCCGACCCCGAACAGGAGGACGCCGACACGTTTGGGTCTCATAGCTACCGATTTGTAGCTATTTTTAAATGTGCTTGGGTTCGGTCGACGCTCCGATTTATCAGTCGTCGACCTCGGCGTACCACCGGACGAGACCACACTCGGGGCAGATGTAGGCCGAGACGTCGAGCGTCTCTTTCGCGCCGAGCGAGCCGAGGAGCCCCGCCCGGGGTTCGTCAGTGCGGAGGCGGACTTTCTCGTGGTCGAGGGCGGTCATGGGGGTGGCCTGTTCGAGGTCGACGCCGCAGTCGGGACAGCGGGGGTCCATGGGGAGGGCGTCGGGTGGAGTGGGGGTAGGTTTGTGGGTGCCGGTGGGAATCGAAAAGGAAGGACTAATTAAATCCGCGGTCCGAGATACGGG
>Ga0207753_1000313_pt1 | contig 19334 bp, 18 predicted proteins | sample PonA233FremontCA_2_FD_187273 | JGI IMG/M metagenome (GOLD analysis project Ga0207753, IMG submission 187273) | Salt pond sediment microbial community from Fremont, CA, USA - Pond A23 Sediment 3 (SPAdes) | ecosystem: Environmental > Aquatic > Non-marine Saline and Alkaline > Saline | place: USA... | reverse complement strand
TCGGCGAGGCACTGCGACGGACCGACGTCGACCGCGAGTCGATCGTCGTCGCCACGAAAGGCGGCTTTCTGCCGTTCGACGGCGAGCGGCCCGACGACCCCGGCTCCTACATCCGCGAGCAGTTCGTCGAGCCGGGCGTGGTCGACCCCGCCTCGCTGGTCCGGGGCAGCCACTCGCTGGAGCCCGGATTTATAAGCGAGATGGTCGACCGGTCGCTGTCGAACCTCGGGGTCGAGACCATTGATTGTTACTACCTCCACAACCCGGAGACACAGCTACTCGACGTCGACCACGAGAGCCTCTACGACCAGCTCGAAGCGGCGTTCGAACTGCTGGAGCGCCGCCGGGCGGCCGGCGAGATCGGTGGCTACGGACTGGCGACGTGGCAGGCGTTCCGCGTCCCACAGTCCCACCAACAGTACCTCTCGCTTCCGGCAGTGATCGAGCGCGCCGAGGCCGCCGCCGAACGCATCGGCGTCGAGAGCCACGGCCTGCAGGCGATCCAACTGCCGTTCAACGTCGCAATGGCCGACGCCTTCACCGTCAACTCGCAGCCAACCGACGGGGGGCCGGTCAGCGCGCTCGAATACGCCCACGAGTCGGGGCTGTCGGTCGTCACCAGCGCCTCCATCGGACAGGGCGATCTGGCGGCGGCGATCCCACCCGCAGTCGACGCCGAGCTGTCGGGCGATACCGCGGCCCAGCGAGCGATCAACTTCGCCCGGAGCGCCCCCGGCGTCACCACCTCACTGGTCGGCATGCGCTCGGTCGACCACGTCGCCGAAAACGTCGCCGCCGGGACGTTCGATCCGCTCGGGGCCAGCGCCTTCGACACGGTGTTCGAGTAGTCTGCAGCGACGGTCATCAACAGGAGAATTAAGCCGACAGGAGTTCCAGAGGCGAACGAATGCGACTCGCACTGATCGCCCACGATAAGAAGAAAGACGATCTAATGGCGTTTGCGACCGACCACGAGGAGACACTCTCGCAGGCCAGCCTGATGGCGACCGGGACGACCGGCGAGCGGTTGATGGAAGTAACCGACCTCGACATCGAGCGCAAGGAGTCGGGGCCACTCGGTGGCGATATGCAGATCGGCGGCGAGATCGCCGAAGAGACGTGTGACGGCGTGATTTTCCTGCGTGATCCGCTGACCGCACAGCCACACGAACCCGACATCAGCGCGCTGCTTCGGCTCTGCGATGTCCACGACATCCCGCTGGCGACGAACCTCGCGTCGGCCGAACTCCTTATGGACCAGTTTTTCGAATAGTCCGTCGAGCCCCACCATCTGAGCCGTCGACCAGTCAGTTCACCGTGGTGTTTAACAGCTACCGCGAGAATCTAGCCGTATGGTCCCGCGGACACCCGTCATTGCGGTCGTTTGCTGTCTGCTCCTCCTGTCGACGCCGGTCGCGGCTGTTGTCGCCGCACAGACAGCCAACGCCACAGAAAACGGGTCGACCGACGGTGCAACCGCGGGCGGCAACGCCTGTTTCCCGGGGGAGGGCTCCGAGTTCACCATCGGCACGCAGGGCCCCGAAATCAGAATGGTGCTCCACCTCTCGTTGCTGACGAACCTCGGCGGCCCGGGCGCGATCGGCATCGAGCTCGCAGGCTCGATCGATGGCCCGCCAATTATCGAGCTCAAAACGGGCGTCGTCTTCGAGGGTATCGAGAGCCTCACCGCGTTCCTCAACGACCCCTTCGGACCGTTTTCGATCGCCTTCGACTACCAGTTCGAGCTGCCGATGTTCGGCTCCGGATACGACTACGATGAGAGCGACCCGCCGATCGATGGCCCCGTCGGCGACGCGAACTGTACGTTCGCCGGATAGTCTTTTTAAACGGTCTCAGGAAGTCTCCGCGGGGTCGACCACGCGTTCGTCGATCTCGTCGACGCCGACCCGATCACACAGGTCAGAGAGCGGACACGCTTCGGGACCGTCGAGACAGGCCGGTTTGCGGGCGGTGCAGTACTCGCGGCCGAACTGGATCATCGCCGTATGGCCGAACCCACATTTCCCGGCTGGGAGGCTGTCTTCGAGAGCGGCCCGGACCCCCTCGTGGTCGGCCTCGGGGTCGGCCAGCCCCATTCGGCGGGCGATCCGATGGACGTGGGTGTCGACCGGAAACACACCCCCGCGGCCTCCGGCGAACAGCAGCACGCAGTCGGCGGTTTTCGGGCCGACGCCGTGGATCTCTAAGAGCCGCTCGCGGACGGTCGACGGCGGTTCGTCTTTGACGAACGCATCGAACTCGGTAGCACTCCCGAACTCCTCGCGGATCTCTTCGGCGGCGTCGATGATCACCTCCGACTTCTGGTTGTACAGGCCCGCGCCGCTGATCGTCTCGGCCAGCGTCGGCTGCTCGGCGTCGGTCAGTGCTGCGACCAGATCCGAGTCGCTGTCCCCATAACGGTCCATCAGCGCGTCGTGGGCGGGCTGACTGGCTTTGTCGCTGGTGTTCTGGCTCAGGATCGTCCGCACCAGACACCCGAAAGCCGCACGACCGCCATAGGCTTTCTGCCAGTAGAGTTCACCCAGTTCGTCGACAACTGCCTCGGCGCGTGTCCCGGCGGTCGAAGGGTCGAAGCTGACCTCCCGGCCACCACCAGCGACACCACCACTGATATTTTCGTCCGGCTCATCAGCCATACCTGAACGGCGGTCGACCACACTGAAAAACTGTCGTGTGGGCCGCCGCACCAGCGACGAGAAAGCACCGATGACGCTACAGACAGTCGCGGCGACGCGATTGCGAGTTTCAACCCGATCTACGGGAGGGGATATCGGCGGCCGCACTCGATGCCCTGTGCCTCCATCACGCGCTGCCGGGCGGCCCACATAGGCGGCTCTCCCACGAATTCAACCGCGTCCTCCAGTTGGAACGCCCCCCAACCGCGCTGCTCCGACTCTCGGTGCTCCACCGAGTCCTACTGCCGTCCGGTTGACCGGCCTGAATCCCCGTCCGGCCGACCGGAAGAAAGATCCATCATTGCGTGTCGACTACCGCATGATAATGCGTGACCGATTTTCCTGTTGGTACCGGTCGGCCCGACGCCGACTCCGGGACTTCGAGCGGCGGGAGGTCCGGGCGGTTCGCCACTGGTTGGCAGACCCCGAAAACCTGCTTCATCTGTCGGCGCTGGTGTTCGTCCCGCTGCTCGTCGGCGGCGTGACGTGGCTCGCTAACGTCTCGCCGGTCGTCTCGTTCCTCGTGTATCCACCGCTGGCGGCCGGTGCCTACACGCTGTTTTCCAACCCGGGTGGTCGCTACGCCTCGCCGCGGCGGTTCGTCGGTGGCATCTCGGCGGGCGCGATCTGCGGCTGGCTCGTGTTGGCGCTTACCGGGGAGTACTGGACCGCCGCAGCACTCGGCGAGCTGCGGGTCAACGCCGGAGCCGCGGCCCTCGGGATCTTTCTCACCGGCGTCGTGACGTGGGCGCTGTCGCTCGAAGAGCCGTCGGCGTTTTCCTCGGCGCTCCTCGTGTTAGTCACCGGCTCCGAGCAGCTGACCTACGTCGGCGGCATCATCGTCTCCAGCCTCATCGTCGCCGGCGTGTTCGTCCTCTGGCGTCGACACTTCTACGAGGAACGGGCCCGCTACCTGTTTCAGTCGACCCACGGCGACGATCAGGTGCTGGTCCCGATTCGGGACAACAACCCCGAGTCGCTGGTGCTGTTTGCCGCCCGACTCGCCGCGGCCCACGAGGCGGGGAAAGTCGTACTGATGCGGACGGTGAGTCCGGAAACGATCGCCGAGACCGAATCCAAGGTCGAAGCCGAGGTCGAGGCCACGACGACCGGCGCGGTCGCCGACGAGGAGGTAACCCAAGCAGCCGAGGCCCAGATTACCGATCAGCTCCGACGACGGCTCGAACGGCTCCAGGATCTGGTCGTCTCGACGGTCGACGTTCCCTGTGAACTCGTGGTCGTCGCCGAGGACGGCTCGGCCGGGGAGACGATCCTCCAGACCTCCGCCGCCGAGAACTGCGATCTGATCGTCAGCCCCTACGAGGCCGAGGAGGGAACACCGAGTCGGTTCGTCAGAACACTCCTCGACGGCCCGACCGACACTGTCGTCTTCCGACCGACGACCGGACGAACCGAGTGGCACCGGCTGCTTGTTATGGTCCGCGGGCCGGGCGAACAGGCCAACACGATGCTTGATTTCGCTCACCGGCTGCTGACGACCGGGACGATTTCGGCCTGCAGCTGCGTCGACTCCGACGCCGACCGCCGAGGGGCCGAAACCATGCTCAACAACCTCGTGGAGTCGTTCGACGCGCCGATCGAAACCCGGATCGGCTACACGCCCGTCGAGGATTTCCTCCATACCAACGCTTCACACTACGACGTGGCCATCGTCGGCGCGAGCACCGACCGTAGCGCCGCCTCGCGGTTCTTTTCGACGCCCACCTTCGAGCGGATCCACGACGTCGACTGTGATCTGGCGATTGTCCACCGAGGACGGTAGTGCGGTCTCGACTGTCGATACCCGTGGGCCGAAAAATCACCGAGACGTATCTAGCGAGGATCCCCTACGAGACCCCAACAGCGATCCATCCGTCTGTATCGTGAGACTAGCGATTCAATATATCAGTATTTGATTTATTGGCGGAGAATCAGTCGACTCGTCGGGCTTTTAGGGTCTGCGGGTCTTCGCTCTGTATGGTTCAGAACGTCGCGGCGTTCTTTCGGGACCTCGAACCCGAGGATTTCTATCTGCTGTCGGGGATCGAGCAGGGGATGCGCTTCTCGGAGTGGGTCCAACGCGAGAAACTGCCGAAGTATTCGAGCCTCACGAGCGAGGAGATCGACTACCGGATCGACCGCTGTATGCAACACGAGCTCGTCCAGCGGAAGACGATCCAGTACGAGGGCTACCAGCTCACCTTCGAAGGGTACGACGCGCTTGCCCTCCGGAGCTTCTCGGAGCGCGACACCATCGACGGTGTCGGCGCACCACTGGGTGTCGGCAAGGAAGGCGACGTTTACGAGGCGATGTCGTTCCAGCCGCTGGCGCTTAAATATCACCGCGAGGGGTATACGAACTTCCGGGCGGTCGACCGCGAGCGGGAGTACACCTCGGATCACAACCACGTGTCGTGGCTCTACACCGCCCGGAAAGCCGCCGAAACGGAGTACGACGCCCTCGAAGCGCTGTACCCGGATGTGTCGGTCCCGCGGCCGGTCGACCAGAACCGTCATGCGATCGTCATGGAGAACCTCGACGGCGCGGAGCTCTCGCGTGCGCGACTCGAATCCGAGCAGGTGGTTGGTGTCTTGGAGCTGATCCTCGACGAGATGGCCGCAGCCTACCAGAAGGGGTACGTCCATAGCGATATGAGCGAGTACAACGTCTTCATCGACGAAGACGGAATCACCATCTTCGATTGGCCGCAGGCAGTCCCGACCGACCACCAAAACAGCGACGAACTGCTGGAACGCGACCTGACAAACATCTACAACTACTTCAAGCGGAAGTATCCCACCGAAACCCCTGATGCGGTCGATTTAGGGGCGCTAGCCGATGATATCACGGTCGACGAACTCGGTTCGATCCGGTCGTACAGCAGTTGATAAACCACATTCTGCGATAGCAAATCCGACCTCGATCGATCCAGTCGCGAACAACGAAGCAGCTACAGACGACGGCACGGTGCTAGCGGCAGGATCGCTCGGTCGGCTTCTCGGCCCGCCGGTCGAATGTGTCGAGGATCGGTTTGGGGTCGGACAGCCGCGGCAGGCGGAGCGTCTCGCCGTCGACGAGCTCGACGACGACCGTGTGAGTACCGAGGAGCCTGTCGAGCCGGTCGCGCTCGACCCGGAGGTCGGTCTCGTCCCACGCCTCGACGCGCCACAGCGCCTGCCCGAACAGCCGGTCGACAGCGACGATGGCGTTCCCATCGGTTCGGTAGGCGACGGCCCCATAGCGGAGCCAGTAGTCGACCGATAACAGTCCGACCGGGACGACGACCGCAAGGGCGACCAGCAGCGCGACGACATCCCACACCTGTCCAGTGGCGAACAGTCCAGCGATGGTCAACACGAAGACGCCGACCCACGCTGAACCCGGTCGACGCCAGACGTTCGCCAGTCCGCCGACCAGCCGCCCCCGGCGATCGGGTCGGACGTGGTCGACCGCGCCCGAAAGCGTCGTCTCGACCGGCTCGACGGTCGGCGGCTTGTAGGCCCACCCCCACAGGATCTCGGTCGACTCGTCGAACGCCGTGAGGCGGTCGACGTAGACGCCCGCCAGATCGAGGCCGAATTTGACCGCGACGATACCGACGAGCAGGGGCGTGCCGACCACCGCCGCATCGAGTTCGGAGAGAGGCGCGTCAGACGGGAGGTCGCTGACGAGCGCGACAGCCATGACCGTGAACAGCCCGCCCACGGCGAGTGTCATCCCACGGACGAACGCGCCCCGGAGAGCGGTCTGGGCGCTGTGGTCGCGGTACGCGCCCTTATAAAAGTAGTCGACGGCCGTCTCCGCGCTCTCGCTGATGAGGATGCCGACTGCGGCCAGCATCACGGTCCCCAAGGTGGCCTCACTGAGGGTCCCGTCGCCGACGACACCGACGGTGAACGCGCCAACGAGGAACCAGAGAACCGCCAGCAACGGCACTGCAACGTGTAGCACCACGAGGCTTGACAGACGGACGGCCACGTCAGTTCGTGGGATCCCAACCGACGCCGTTCGGTGAGCCAGCGCACCGAGGACCAACGGATCGCCGTTGAACTCAGAGGGTCGACCGGCGAACAGTGCCCGGACGACGGCAAGCAGGCTGAGGATTCCGAGTTCGAGCCAGTAGAGCAAGAGGAGCGCGGCCGCGTCCCAACCGAGGACGACAACACCGATCAGCGGGAGTCCGTTGCCGACAAGGACGGCGATCAGTTCTGGACGCGACATCGACTCCGAGAGCCGGTCGACGACATCGAGAGCCATCGTCGGCCACTTCCGTCGGATCGGATTAATGTTTACGGGATTAGCGGGGGAGCAGATGGATCGCCTCCGGCGGGATCGTCAGGCCGACGGTCGACCCGGGCTCGGTCGACAGTCCCTCGACAGCCGCCGGTCGAACGGTCGCCACAAGAGGCTTGCCGAGCCCCGCGACCGAGACCAACACGCGGTACTCAGTGCCCTCGTTGAGCCACTGGTCGACCGTTCCGGTGAGCGTGTTCGTGGCTTCTGTGTCGACCCCACCGGCAGCGTGCACCCCCACTCGGGTGGGATGAATACAGGCTGTCACCGTCGACCCGGTCGGCGTCCCCACCGTCTCGGTCGACCGCAACGCGAACTCGCCGATCCGAACCGTCGTCCCATCGACCGAGTCGGTAACGGTCGCCGGCAGGACGTTCTCGGTGCCGGTGAAGGAGGCGACAAACCGCGTCTCGGGGCGGGAGAGCACACGCGAAGGCACATCGATCTGCTCGACGGCTCCATCGCGGATAACAGCCAGTCGATCGCCGAGGGCCGTCGCGGTTCGCTGGTCGTGGGTGACGTAGATGACGGGGATGTCGAGGTCGACGAACAGGGCGTGGAGTTCGCTACGGAGTCGCCGACGGATCGACGTGTCGAGGCTCGACAGCGGCTCATCGAGCAACAGTGCCCGCGGCTCGGCCGCCAGCGTCCGGGCGAGGGCGACGCGCTGTCGCTCGCCGCCCGAGAGCGTCGACGGCTGGCGGTCGAGGAGGTCGGCGATCTCGAACGTAGCCGCGAGTTCGTCGACGCGGGCGGCGTCGGTCGCCGCGTAGGCGATGTTCTCGCGGGCGGTTAGATGGGGAAACAGCGCGCCGTCCTGAAAGACGAGCCCCGTCTCCCGGTCGGCGATCGGGCGGCCGTCGAGCCGCCGCCCGTGCAGCGAGATCGAGCCCCCGTCGGGGTCGACGATGCCCGCGATCAGCGACAGTAGCGTCGACTTCCCGCTGCCCGAGGGACCGAGCACCGACAGCACCTCGTCGCCGACCGTGAGGTCGAGCGGGCCGAACTCGAAGGCGGTGTAGGTTTTCGAGAGATTGGTGAGTTCGAGCATGGGCTATTCGAAGGGGTTCGAGCCGAGGGTATTGAGGACGACGAGTGTGACGACGGCGATGCCGACGAGGACGACCGCAACAGGAAAGGCGTTGTCGAGACCGAGGGTCGTAAACGAGACCCAAATCTGGACCGGCATCGTCCGCGGGTAGTACGCCAGCATGATCGTCGCGCCGAACTCGCCGATAGCGCGGGCAAACGCGAGGGTGATCCCCGCGAGAATCCCCGGCCACGCGATCGGGAGCGTGATCCGCCGAACCGTCGTCAACCGACTCTTGCCGAGCGACTGGGAGGCGGATTCGAGCGCCGGGTCGACAGCCTCGAAGGCCGCCTTCGCCGTAATGACGACGAACGGCGAGGCCACAAAGGTCTGGGCCAGCACGATCCCAGCGGTCGACCGCGTCAGGGCGATCCCGTTTTCGGCCGCCAGTCGACCCAGCAGCGTCTCTGGACCGACGATCGTGAGCAACAGCATCCCGCTGACGATCGGCGGCAGCACCAACGGGAGGACGACGACCGCGGTCGCGAGCGTCTGTTTTGGCCCCTCGGTGCGGGCGAGCCAGTAGGCCAGCGGCAGGCCGAGCCCGGCAGCGATGGCCGTGCTCGCGGCCGACGACGTGAGCGACGTGCTCGCCGCCGAGAGCACGGTCGGCGAGGTCAGTCGCTGGGCGACGACGCCGAGCGGCTGGCTGGTGACAAGCGAGACGAACGGCAACAGGTAGTAACACAACAACAGCGCCCCGAGCAGATAGCTAACCGAGAGCCAGTCGACCCGCCGGGCCGACTCAGTCTGTGACTGTCTCGGGAACATTGCCACTGTATCGGGGATAGTCGTCGGGGACAATAAATCCGAACTCCGAGAGGTAGTCGCCAGTAACGTGGGCCGCGAACACATCGCGAACCGCCGGCGAGTGGTGGCGGATCGCCGACCCGTAGCTGATCGGCCCGCCGGTGACGACAGTGCCGCTCGGAAGTTCGTAGCTGGGTCGGGCGTAGCGGTCGGCCAGCGTCGGATCGCTGAGGTCGATCGCAGCCGGGAGTTCGAGAAACTCGTAGTCCCGGTCGACGACCATGTTGCGGTAGGTCACCGCGGCGTCGATCGACCCCGTCTCGAACTGGCTGACGAGCTGGGTTTCGGGATACAGTTGTTCTTGGCTGGGGATCGACTCGCGGAGGTCGACCGCGGTGTCGTAGTAGTCGGTCGCGAGTTCGAGCATGAACAGCGTCCGGTAGCCCAGCGGGTCGAGCGCCGGGTCGGTGCGGCCGAGGGTCACCGCGCCGTCGACCAGTGGCTGGTACCAGCCATCCGACCCGGCAGCGGCGAGCCGCTGGCCGCCCTCGGTGTCGGGGTTGTAGGCGACCACCAGCGAGTTGGTGGCGAACTCGGCGAGCCACGGCGAGTCGAGCGGCGCGTCGAACAGCACCGTGTCGGCCAGCGAGAGGATGTCGGGGTCCCGCTGGCCCTCGTCGACAAGTCGGGCAGCCGCCGCCGAGCCGCGGGCTTCGACCTCGATGGTCGCCTCGACGTCCGGCTGGAACCCGTTTTCGAGCGCGTTGTGGAGACTCCCAGCGGCGAGCAGCGAGACGCGCTCGGGATCGCTCCCGGTGACGCCAGCACAGCCAGCGAGTCCGGCCATCCCGGCACCGAGGGTCGACAGCAGCGACCGACGGTCGACCGACCGAACCACCGATCGACCGTCGACCGATGGCGGCACACCAGGCATGGTAGAAGGCGAGCCTGTGTCAGTAAGAAGCCTGCGCAGCCGGGGTCTTAGAGGAAGCCGCTACCGGACATCACGAACAGCGCAGTGGCGATCAGGGCGAACAGCACGCCGACGCCGTGTTTGAGGATCTCGGTGTCGAGCGTCGAGGAGATGTAGGGCGCGATCTGGCCGCCGGTGACGGTCGCGGGGACGGTCCAGACGACGACGTTCCACGGCGTCGACGCCAGATCCATCGTGTGGCCGCCGACCAGCCCGCCGCCGAAAACGTGGACCACCGACGCCAGCACCGCGGTCATGGCAACGACGATGTGGTTGGTGCCGATGGCGATCCGGACCGGCACGGAGGTCCGAAGCATCGAAATAATGCCAAGCTCGCCAATGCCGAACCCGGCCAGTCCCTGAAAGACGCCGCCGATACTGTAGTTGCCGAACCGTTCGAGATAGCCGCCGCGGGTGTAGCTGTAACTGCTTCCGTCGCGGTCGACGCGGGTGACGACGCCGTCGGCGTCGGTCGTGACACCGGCCGAGCCTGGTTTGTCGGCGTCGTCCGGGAGGTCGGGACCGCCGTCAGCCTCGACAGCGACGCCCTCGCCCGCATCGGCATTGTCCCCGGCGGGATCGTCGTGTCCCAGATCGGCCTTAAACAAGAGAACCGATGCCGAGATGAGCGCAACCGCCAGCAGGAACTGGAACACCGGCTCCGGGATCATAAAGGAGAGCAGGGCTCCGCCGACCACGAAGGGGATCGAGCCCCCGACGAGCGTCAGCGCCAGCCGCCGGTCGACCAGCCCGTGTTGGATGAACGCGAGGGCGGAACTCGACAGGCCGAACGACTCGCTGATGAGCCCGATCTTGACGATAGTCTCGGGAGACAGCGGCGGCTCCAACAGCGTCCCCGGCGAGAGCTGGACCGCCATGATCGGATACAGGAAGATCAGAAACGGCACGAACAGCGCCGAACCGCTGATCCCCACCGTGTTGACGACGGTCGCTCCGAGCAGGAACACTGGGAACAGCCACCAGAACTCCATCCAGTAGCCGTTTCCCGCCGCTTCCGGAAGCGGCGCTGCGAGGAGGACCCCGACAACAAACAGGAGGGGTGCGAGAAAGACGAACACGTACTGGTATTCGAGAAACGTCCGCTGGAGCCCACCGGACGACGAAGACGAACTCATTGGACGGTGAACTCTCTTTTTCGAGTTCGATAATAAAAATTCTCGTTCGTGAAAAACGTCGATAAGAATTGTTATGAAATACGAGAATAATAAAAACACCTGCCGGAAGCCGGACGAAACTGTCGACCTGCCCACGACACGTATTCAGACCTCATATTTATTATATACCCTGTGGTAGATACTATCACAATGAGCGTCGACAAGGGACGTCTCGACAGCGAGGCACAGCCCGCGTACCGAACTCCCGAGGCGGAGGTCGACAGTACCGGCCTCGTCGGCCGCCTCAAACGCCATTTCGAGGTGTGGTCGCGCCTGTACGTCGAACAGCGTGTCGCTGCACGAACCGGCCGCACGAAGTGACGACCGACTGTTTTTGTTGACTACGTTCTCCGATCCGTTTTATACTGTTTATGTGAGACGGTTCCCGCCTCGACCGCCGACCGGTGGGTGGTCAAGCGTTGACATTCTACAATAACCCCTATCAGTCCCCGAGCGTGAGCCGGACCCGGTCGGCCTCGATGGTCTCCAGGAACGCGCCGTAGCCGCCGACGGTGTAGGTGCGGCCCTCCGCTTCGACGGTCAGGCTGTGTTCGACCGGAAAGGAGTTGTTGGTCGGCTCGACGAGACCCTGGGTGACGTCGACGACACGGCAGTCGAGTTCGAGGTATGCGTTGTCGGCGGTGGTCCGGCCCTCGATGGTGGCCCGGAGGTCGGCGTCGGCCCGGAGCCAGAGCGTCGCCTGAAAAATACTGTGCCAGAAGTTCTCGTGGGAGGTGGGAAGTTCGTTCGGGTCGGCGACCGCCGCCTCGCGGGCGATGGGCCAGTAGTTTCCGAAAAAGGAGGCGGCGACGACTGGACCGAGGTGTTGCTGGGCGAAGACGATCGCCTGCGTATCGCTGTGGGCACTCGAGATCATCTCGATGGGGGCGATCACGCCGACCCGGCGGTCGACGGTCAACATCGTGGGCATCGTCTCGCTCCAGACGCGGGTGACGCTGGCGAGATCGGCCCACTCGGCGGGGAGTTCGTCGGTGCCGGAGACCAGCAGGACGGTCAACACGCCGCGGTCCCACGCGGCTCGCAGGGCGTCTTCGACCTCGTCGAGCACGTCGAGTGGAACCGACAGCGTGAGTTCCTCATCGGCACCGTCGATGAACGACCGGATCCGTTTGAGGACGGTGACGCGGCTTTTGACCACCTCGAAACAGTCCGTCGAGGGTTCGGTACGGGTGTGGCGGGCTTCGAGGGCGGGCCGCATCGCCTCGGCGTCCCGCACGAGTTCGTCGACGACCTGATCCGGTGGGAGCGCCCGGATCGTTGTCGGGACAACGTGGTCAGTGACCTCGACAAATCCCCGGTTGGCGAGCGCCTCGCTGACACTGTAGACGTAGCGTTTGGAGACGCCCGCGACGTCAGCGATCGTGCTGGCGGTTGCCTCACCGTGTTCCAGCAGGGTGAGGTAGGTGTCGACCTCCTTCTCGGAGAGGCCGAACCGCCGTAGATGGGCGCGAAGCGTGGCGTCATCCATACGCCCTCTGCTCGGCGACAGTACTTAAAACAGGGGCCGAAATCGACCGACGACGGCGTTTAGGCTGACCGACAAATAACGACATCGTCGACGAGCAGATGGGTGTCGCCATCGGGGTCGTCCTCCGTGTCAGGACCGTCCTCCGCGTAGCGTTTGCGAAGCGGACTCCCGGTCCGAAGGTCGGTCGACCCTACTGCTTCGGGCAGACTGACTGCCTGCGGTTCGTCGCCGAAGTTGAGCACGACGACCAGCCGATCCGTCCCGTCGTCGCGGGCGAAGGCGGCGACGCAGTCGGCTCCGGCGGCCTCGCCGCTACCGTTTGCGGCCACGATTTCAGCGGTGGATTCGTCGGTGTCGCTGTCGGTGTCAGCAGCGGCCGTGGGCTCGCGCCGCTCGGCAACGTCGACCGAGAGCCGTTCGACGCCGCCGTTTTTCACGACCGGATACTCGCGGCGGAGCGTCGACAGCGACCGGTGGAACTCGGTGAGGTCGGCGTCGCCGTCGTGCCACCGCATTGGCCCGCGCTTGTCGACCATCCCGCGTTCCTGCCCGTAGTAGATCATCGGCGCACCGGGGAGGGTGAACGTCGCGGCGGCGGCCGCCCGGAGCGCGCCCTCGCTGCACTCTTTTAAATAGCGGGTCTCGTCGTGGTTCTCGATATACCGGAGGTGGACCGCCGAGGAGGGGAACCCCTGCCAGACGGCGTCGTCCAGTGCGTCAAATAGTTTTTCGGCGGGCGCGTTGCCGTGGCCGATGTCGCGGAGCGCGCCGTAGAGGGCGGTGTCGTAGTGCATCTGGAACTCCGCCTCGTGGTAGTGGGGGTCTCGGGGAATCGTCTCATCGAGGAGCAGGAAGTCGCCGGGGACGGTCTCTCGGACCTCCTTCCAGAAGCCGTGGGGGACGCCCCACGCCACATCACACCGGAAGCCGTCGACCACGTCGGCCCACTCCTCGACGACGTCGAGCATCCACCGCCGGACGGCCAGCGAACCGTAGTTGAGATTCGGAATCCGCTGCCAGTTGAAGTAGAACTCGGGAGCGTCGTCGCCGGCCCAGTCGACGCCGGTGCCGTCCCACGACTTTGGGACGCGGTTGTAGTAGTCGGCATAGCGGTCGACGCCCCCAGCGTGGAGTTGGTAGACCGAATGATCCCGCGAGGTGTGGTTGATGACGAGATCGAAGACGACCCGGATGCCGGCCTCGTGGCAGCGCTCAACCAGCGATTCGAAGGCCGCGCGGCTCCCCAGATCGGCGGCGGTCTCGAAGTAGTTCGTGATGTGGTAGCCGTGGTCGGTCGGGCTGGCCAGCACGGGCGTAAGCCACAGGCAGTCGACCGCGAGCGACTGGAGGTACTCGACGCGGCGTTCGATCTCGGCGAAGGTGGTCGGCAGCGTCTCGCCGGTGAAGGAGCGAACAAATATTTCGTAGACAGTCGGCGAGGCGGCCCACTCCGGTGGGTCGTTGGGTCGCTCGATGGAGAGCGACTCGCCGTTGTGGATCCTCAGCGAATCCGACACCGAGCGGCGCTCGCCGACGGTCACGGCGTGAATCCGGAGCGTTTCGGGCACCGACTCGACCGGGACGCGGAGTTCACGGTCGGTGATTTCGACCACGGAATCGGGCAGCCAGTCGCGGTCGTCGACCACGAAGTCGACATCGAGATCGGCGTCAGCGTGGTTGGTATCGGGAGCGGCGGTGGCGGTCGCCGTGACGACGAGTGTGTCGTCGCGGATCTCGCCGTCGAGCCGACACCGGGGTCGGCCCGGACCGGGGACGGTGACGGCGTCATGGATCTGCTGTGTGAAATCGTCGTTTACACAGAACGCATACGGGTGGGTGCCCGGCGGGAAGTCGAGATCGGCGACGAAGCGATCGTTTGTGCGCGTAGGCCGGGTGCGACCGGCGACCTGTTCGTTGAACGGGCCGACGACCGACATCGAGTCGATCTCGGTGACGGAGTCGGGAAGCTCCGAAAAGGGGAGTTCGACCCGTGTGCTGTGGCGTTCGTCGGGATAGGCCCGCACCGTCTGGGTGTGGGTCCCGTCGGGCGATTGGAGTTCAAGTCGGTAGTGCCCGGGGGTGTCGGGGGCAAACTCGACGACTGGCCCATCGTCGACAGTGGCACTGCTGTCGGCGGGTGATTCGAGCAGCATCCACCGGTAGTCGGCGTCGGGGTCAGGGGCTCGGGGGGCGAGTTCGACGCTCTCGCCGACGGCGACGAACCGTGGCGGACCTGGCGCGTCCATACGTCCAACCCGGAGTCCAACTGTCTTGACTGTTGTCGTTGGAATAAACGTGTGAGATAAAAATACACCAAGAATTAATAGTCCGGGGAACAGGAAGATAGCTGTGCAACTACGTGACGCACTCGATGATTTCAAGGAGTCATCGGGGACTACTACCCGTTTTCCGGGCGAACGGCGGACGATTTCCGGCCGTTTCTCCGGTGACGGCCGTCGACTGATTCACGTCGACGGGGGCAATCTGCGGGACTTCGGCTATCCACTCTCCGGGCTCACGGGCATCGAGCGGTCGCGGTTCGGACTTCGTGTCGACGGGCAGCCGTTCTGGTTCGACGAGATGGGCTCCGTCCAAGAGTACTACGAGGCGACGACGCTCGTCGAGACGGCCTACGAGACACCGTTCGGGCTGGTGACCCAGCTCGATCTCACGGTGGGCGATGCCCACCTCACCCGGTTCGATACCGCTGAGGCCGACTTCGGCGGGAGCCACGCCGAGCTGATCGCCTACGTCTCGCTCGCGCCGGAAGGCCAAGACAGTCAGGTCGGCCAGCTCCACCACGAGGACGTCGTCGAGGTCTACCACCTGCGGGAACACGACTTCGTCAGCTCGACGACCGGGTTTGCGGGCGTTCGGGGGCAGATCCCGGTCGCCTTCGAGGACTTGCTCGACGAGGAGCCGACCGAGTATCCGCGTCCGGCCAGCGACCACCGCTACTCGGAGGACCGGCTCAGCGGCGATTTGATCTGTTCGCTCCCGCTTGACGAGGGGTCGACGACGCTCATCACGCTGCTGACGGATCGAACCGAAACCGAACGGAGCGCGGCTCTCGATCGGCTCGGGGAGCTCCGCGCGGAGTTCGACACCACGGCAGCGTTCAGGGAGGCTGCCACTGCGGCGCTGCCGACGGCCGCCCGCGAGGACCACTCGGAGACCCTCCGAGAGTCGGTGAGCGCGGACGTCCGGGTGTTGTCGCTGCTTCGAGGCGAGACCGGACTGCGGATCGCCGGGCCGAACTTCGACCCGTACTACCGCTACTCCGGGGGGTACGGCTACACCTGGTTCCGGGACGACGCCGAGATATCGCGGTTCGTCTTCGAGGCGGACAATCACTTCGACCTCGGACTCGACGAGTGGCACGCCGAGAGCGCTCGCGCCTACTGCGAGACCCAGCGCGACGACGGTAGCTGGCCTCACCGCGTGTGGCCCCACAACGGCGCGCTCGCGCCCGGCTGGGCCAACGCCAAACTCGAAGCCGGCAGCGACGACGACTATCAGGCCGACCAGACCGGCAGCGTCATCGCCTTCCTCGCCAACTACTACGCCGCCGGTATCGAGGACGACGAACTCGAAGCGCGGGTCGACGACACCCTTGAGGCCGCGCTGGAAAGCCTCGATGGGACGCTCGAAGCGGACGGTCGACCGATGGTCTGTCAGAACGCCTGGGAGGACGCAATCGGGCGGTTTACCCACACCACGGCGACGTTCCTCGAAGCCTACAGCGCGCTGGCCGCAACGGATCTCGATATTGCGGACCACGCCCACGAGCAGGCAAACCGGGTATACGAGGCGATCAACCACCTCTGGCTCGACGATCGTGGGATCTTCGCGCTGCGCGAGCATGGTGGCGGTGGGCTGGATCGGCGGGCCGACTCGGCGACCCTCGCGTTGGTCGGCGCGCATCGTGCCTACGACAAGATCGAGCCGGTCGACGACTACCGACTCGACCAGCTCGATTCCCACACCCACACGATCATCAAGGCGCTGTGGCACGACCCCGAGGAAAGCGAGATTGCAGGCCTGTTCCGCTACGAGGGCGACGGCTGGCGGCAGGCCCACCAAGACCACGAGAAGATCTGGACGGTGTCGACGGGGTGGGGGGCCAACGCGGCCGCCCAGTTGGGCGCACTGCTGGCGGATCACGACGACTCCAGAGCAGTGGAGGCCGCCGCGCGAGCGCGGGAACTACTCGAACTCGTGCTGCCGAGTGGGGTGCTCTGTGAAGAGACCAGCTACCTCCCCGAGCAGTTCTTCGACACCGGCGAACCCGACAGCGCGACGCCATTGGGGTGGCCCCACGCGCTTCGACTGGCAACGGTCGCGCTGATGGACGAACGCGGCGTGCTGTACGCGGCGCACAAGATCGCCGCCGACTGAGGCCGAAGTCGACTGCGTTCCATCCGTGTCACTGATCCTCGTGGCTCTTGCAACCCGAAGCCATTAAACGGGTCTCGACAGTAGAACGGCTAACTCGCTGGCAGCGGGCCACCAGTGGGCACCCGGTTCGCCGGGACGAAATGTGGTCGACCTCTTCGACTGAATCGCAAGCGCCCGAGGACTAACAATGGCAAAAAGCGCATACTCGCACATTCGAGACGCATGGAAAAACCCCGGCGAGGGCAAACTCGCCGAACTGCAGTGGCAGCGAAAACAGGAGTGGCGGAATCAGGGCGCAATCGAGCGCGTTGAGCGACCGACTCGCCTCGACAAGGCCCGCTCGCAGGGCTACAAGGCCAAACAGGGCATCGTCGTCGCCCGTGTTTCGGTCCGCAAAGGTAACGCACGCAAGGTGCGACACAAAGCCGGTCGACGCTCGAAACGGCAGGGTGTCAACCGCATCGGTCGCCGGAAATCGATCCAGCGCATCGCCGAGGAACGGGCCTCCCGGAAGTTCCCCAACCTCCGCGTGCTGAACTCCTACTGGGTCGGCGAAGACGGCTCCCAGAAGTGGCACGAAGTGATTCTCGTCGATCCCGAGCATCCCGCCATCGAGAACGACGACGACCTCAACTGGATCTGTGAGTCCCAGCACAAGGGTCGGGCCTTCCGTGGCCTCACCAACGCCGGCGACACGGGCCGCGGCATGCAGAAACGCGGTAAGGGTACCGAGCACGCCCGACCGAGCGTCAACAGCGACCGCAACCGAAGCAAGTGAGCTAACTGGGACCGCGAGTCCCACAACGCAGTCGACTTTTATTCGTTCCCGACCCACTACAGCTATGAGCCTCTCACTCGATGCGACCCAGTTAGACCGCTACTCGCGGCATATCATCATGGACGAGATCGGTCCCGAGGGGCAGGCAACACTTCTCGACAGTCGTGTCCTCGTGATCGGTGCCGGGGGGCTCGGCGCACCCGTAATACAGTATCTCGCCGCCGCCGGCGTGGGCACGATTGGCATCGTCGACGACGACACCGTCGAACGCTCGAACCTCCAGCGACAGGTGATCCACGCCGACAGCGACGTTGGCACACCGAAAGTCGACAGCGCGGAGGCGTTTATAAATAATCTCAACCCCGACGTGAGCGTCGACACCTACGAGACGCGGCTCTCGAAGGCGAACGCCGCGGATATCACCGCGGGCTACGATCTGGTCGTCGACGCCTCCGACAACTTCCCGACGCGGTTTCTCGTGAATGACGTGTGTCGACTGGCCCGGATCCCGATCAGCCACGGCGCGATTTATAAGTTCGAGGGGCAGGTGACGACGCTCGTCCCCGAGGGGCCGTGCTACCGATGTCTGTTCCCCGAGGCTCCTGAACCCGGAACTGTACCGGACTGTGCGACGACCGGCGTCTTGGGTGTGCTGCCGGGGACGGTCGGCTGCTTGCAGGCGACCGAGGCGGTCAAGCTCCTCTTAGACAAGGGCGAGCCGCTCGTGGGGACGATGCTGTCGTACGACGCCATGGAGTTGGCCTTCGAACGGGTGCCCTACCAGTCACGTGAGAACTGTCCGGTCTGTGGCGACGACCCGATCGAATCGATCGAGAGTATCGAATACAGTGGTGGCTGTCAGGTCAGTGGGGGCGTCGACTCGGATCGGGCTGCCTCGCAGTGAGGCAGGCGAGATGAGGTGTTTTCAAGTATTCGCCCAGTATTATCCCGACATGGCCAAGATAAGCGTCGAAGTGCCGGACGAACTCTTAGCGGACCTCGACAGCCACGTCGGCGAGGACAAGAAGTTCGTCAACCGCAGCGAGGCGGTTCGGGCGTCGATCAGGAAAACGCTGGACCAGTTGGACGATATCGACACGCGGCGGGGTCGACTGGATGACGAATAACCTACTTGCGCCGGGCGAGTCGACCGACCGACTGGCGGTCGGCCAGATCGGTCTCGTCGGCCTCTTCGTCACCGCGCTGGTGACGGCCCAGCTGACTGCAGCCAAGCTGTTGGCCCTGCCGCTCCCTGTGGAACTCCCGCGAATCGGCGCGCAGATCGTCCTGCCGGGAGCCGCCCTCGCCTACGCGCTGACGTTCTTCGCTTCCGACTGTTATGCCGAACTCTATGGTCGACGCGCCGCCCAGATCATGGTCAACGTCGCCTTCGCGCTCAACTTCGTCGTGCTGGGGCTCGTCTGGTCGACGCTTCGCGCACCCGCGGTCGATCCCGCCTTCGCCGAGACGTTTGCGGCGGCGCTCGCGCCGAGTACGAACATCGTCCTCGGGAGCCTGCTGGCCTACGTCGTCAGCCAGAACTGGGACGTGGTCGTCTTCCACTGGATTCGGGACTACACCGCCGGACAGTACCTCTGGCTCCGGAACATCGCCTCGACAGCCAGCAGTCAGGCCCTCGACACCGTGATCTTCGTCGTGGTTGCTTTCGTCGCCGCGCCAACGCTGCTGGG
>Ga0207753_1000311_pt1 | contig 19382 bp, 20 predicted proteins | sample PonA233FremontCA_2_FD_187273 | JGI IMG/M metagenome (GOLD analysis project Ga0207753, IMG submission 187273) | Salt pond sediment microbial community from Fremont, CA, USA - Pond A23 Sediment 3 (SPAdes) | ecosystem: Environmental > Aquatic > Non-marine Saline and Alkaline > Saline | place: USA... | reverse complement strand
ATCCCCCGAGCCTCGTCCCAGTGGCGGGTCTCCTGTTCGACGACCCGGCCGCGCTGGACCGCGTTCCTCTGTCTGGTGACCTCGTAGGCCAGCGCCTGCTCGGCGCCCTTGTGGCTCGAGATGTTCTTGACCTCGGTCCGGTTCGCCGACGCCAGCGCGTCGGCGCCGATCTCGTCGCCCGCGCCCGCCTCCGATTCGGGGACCAGAGAGATGTTGGCGTCGATCCGGAGCGACCCGTCGCGTTCGGCGTCGAAGACGCCCAGATACTCGAGCACCTCCTCGAGCTTCGCGAGGAACGCGCGGGTCTCGGCTGGGCTCCGGAAGTCGGGGTCGGTCACGATCTCCAAAAGCGGGGTGCCCGCGCGGTTGTAATCCACGAGGGTGTACTCCGCGGTGTCGATGCTGCCGCCCTCGTGTCGAAGGCTTCCGGGATCCTCCTCCAGGTGGGCGCGCTGGACCCCGATCTCGCGGCGCTCGCCCTCGACGGCGACCTCCAGCCGCCCGTCGCTGCAGATCGGCGCGTCGTACTGGGTGATCTGGAAGTTCTTCGGCAGGTCGGGGTAGTAGTAGTTCTTCCGGTGGAAGCGGGTCTCGGCGGCGACGTCGGCGTCGAGCGCCTGCCCGACCTTCACGGCGGCCTCGACGGCCCCCTCGTTGACGACCGGCAGCGCGCCCGGCAGCCCCAGGCACGTCGGGCAGGTCCGAGTGTTCGGCTCCTCGTCGTCGACGGGTTCGGTCGAGCACCCGCAGAAGATCTTCGTGTCGGTTTCGAGCTGGACGTGGACCTCCAACCCGATGACGGTGACGAGATCACCCTCGGAGAGCGCCTTCGCGGTCATTACTGCGTGGTTCGGTAGGCCGCGGCTAAAGCCTGACGGGACCGCCACCTATCAGTTCCGGGGTAGGTGTCTGACGTACGTTTATGTGGCCGGAGCCGACCTATACCTCGTATGACCAATCGTGTAGACGAGCTGGAGTCGCAGGTCGAGACGCTACAGGCCACCGTCGACGGACTCACCGAAGAACTCGTCGAGGCCAAAGAGCGGATCCGGCTCCTCGAGGAGTCGGTCGACGTGGACCTCACGACCGGGACCCGGCCGGTCGGCTACGACTCCGACGCCAGCGCCGAGGGCCGCGCCGCCGACGCCGCGGGGGGAACGGCGGCAGCCGACGGCGACGCCACGGCCGACGCCGGCACCGCCGAGACCGGCGACGGCTCCGGTCCCCTCGCGGAGTCGCCGGCCCAGGCCGCGTCCCGCAGCCGGACCTCCGACACCTCCGCGGACGACGCCAGCTTCATCGACGCCGACGCGGAGTCGGGAGCCGGTCCCGGAGCGTCGGCCGCGGCCGACGCCGGCGCGGACGCGACCGCACCCGGGGGGTCGCCGCCGGCCGGAACCGCGGACGGCGACGGGACTAAGACGGACGGGGCCGAGGGTGACGACGAGGCGACGACCGAAGACGACGACATCATCGTCGCGTAACCGGGCTCACCGCCCCCGAGCAACCCATGCACATCAACGAGCTCGTCCTCGACAGCTTCAAGAGCTTCGGGCGGACCACACGAATCCCCTTCTACGAGGACTTCACGGTGGTGACCGGCCCGAACGGCTCCGGGAAGTCGAACATCATCGACGGCGTGCTGTTCGCGCTCGGGCTGGCCCGAACGCGCGGCATCCGCGCGGAGAAGCTGACCGATCTGATCTACAACCCCGGCCACGCCGACGGGAGCGGCGACGCCGGGGGCGGGGGCGACGGCCCGCGGGAGGCGGCGGTCACGGTCGTGCTCGACAACGGCGACCGGACGCTCGACCGCTCGCAGGTGGTCAACGCCGCCGGCAGCGAGGACGTCGGCGACGTCGACGAGATCACGGTCAAACGCCGCGTGAAGCAGACCGAGGACAACTACTACTCCTACTACTACCTCAACGGTCGGGCGTGCAACCTCTCGGACATCCAGGACCTGCTGGCGCAGGCCGGCATCACGCCCGAGGGCTACAACGTCGTGATGCAGGGCGACGTGACCGAGATCATCAACATGACGCCCCACGAACGGCGGGGGATCATCGACGAGATCGCGGGCGTCGCGGAGTTCGACGCGAAGAAGCAGGACGCCTTCGAGGAGCTCGACGCCGTCGAGGACCGGATCGGCGAGGCCGACCTCCGGATCGAGGAGAAGGAGACCCGGCTCGACCAACTCGAAGACGAGCGGGAGACCGCCCTCGAGTACCAGTCGCTCCGCGAGGAGCGCGAGGAGTACGAGGGGTATCGGAAGGCGGCCGAACTCGAGGACAAGCGCGAGGACCTCGCCGAGACCGAGGCCGAGATCGACGGCATCGAGGCGGAGCTCGAGGCGGAGCGGGCGGAGCTGGACCGTCGCCAGGGTCGCGTGACCCGGCTGGACGACGAGCTCGACGCGCTGACCAGAGAGATCGAGCGGAAGGGCGAAGACGAGCAGTTACGCATCAAAGCCGAGATCGAGGAGGTCAAAGGCGAGATCGACCGGCTGGAGAACGCGATCGACGCCGCCGAAGACCGGATCGGCGAGGCCGAAAGCGAGCGCCGGGAGGCGTTCGTCGAACTCGACAGAAAACAGGAGCGGATCGACGACCTCGACGGCGAGATCCGGTCGGTGAAGATCGAACAGGCGTCGGTGAAGTCGGAGGTTGGCTCGCTGGAGACGGATCTCGCCGAGGTCGAAGCCGAGATCGACGACGTCGACACCGAGTACGACGCGCTGAAGACCGACCTCGCCGACCGGAAGGCGCGGCTGGAGGAGCTGAAGACCGAGCGGAACGACCGGCAGCGGGAGGCCGACCGGCTGTTGGACGACACCCGGCGGCGCGCCTCGGAGATCTCGGAGGCCGAGCGTCGGGTCGCGGAGCTGAGAGAGACCCTGCCCGACCTGCAGGCGGAGGTGTCGGACCTCCACTCGGAGCTCGACAAGGCCGAGAAGAACCGGGACAAGATCGAGGGGATCGTCGACGACCTCCGGGCGGAGAAATCCGAACTGAAGGACGGGCTCGACGAGGTGGTCGAGGAGATCCAGTCGAAACAGTCGGAGTACGCCACCCTCGAGGCCCGCGCGGGCGACGACGGCGACGCGTCGTGGCCGCGGTCGGTCACCACGATCCTGAACGCCGGGCGGGCGGGCGTCCACGGCACCGTCGGACAACTGGGCGCGGTCGACGGCGAACACGCCACGGCGTGTGAGACCGCCGCGGGCGGCCGGCTCGCGCACGTCGTGGTCGACGACGACGGCGTCGGCTCCGACTGTATCGACTACCTCAAATCCCGCAACGCCGGCCGGGCGACGTTCCTCCCGATCACCGAGATGGAGAATCGCGGGCTCCCGTCGCTCCCGACCCATCCCGGCGTGGTCGGTTTCGCGCAAAACCTCGTCGACTACGACGCCGAGTACGAGTCGGTCTTCTCGTACGTGCTCGGGTCGACGGTCGTCGTCGAGGACATGTCGACCGCCCGCGACCTGATGGGCGACTACCGGATGGTGACGCTCGACGGCGACTTGGTGGAGCGCTCCGGCGCCATGACCGGCGGCTCCGGCGGTGGGTCGCGGTACTCCTTCTCGAAATCCGGCGGCGGGCGGCTGGAGCGGCTGGCCGCGGAGATCGAGGAGCTGGAGGACCGCCGGCGGAGCCTCCAGGCGGAGATCCGCGAGCTCGACGAGGACATCGACGACGCCCGCGGCCGGGCCGCCGACGCCCGCGATCGCGTCCGGTCGGTCGAGGCCGACATCGACGACGCCGAGGCCGACGTCGAGGCCGCGGAAGCGGAGATCGAGGGGAAGGAGACCGAAATCGAGGAGCTCCGCGAGAAGCGCGCGGAGGTGGACGCGGAGATGCAGGCGATCGACGACGAGATCGACGAGTTGGAGCGCGAGATCCGGGAGGTAGAGGCGGAGATCGACGAGCTCGAAGCCGAACTCGCCGACTCGAAGATCCCCGAGCTGACCGCGGAGGCCGACGAGATCCGCGAGGAGATCGACGAGAAGGAGTCGCGGATGGACGACCTCGACGGCCGGCTCAACGAGCTGGAGCTCGAACGGCAGTACGCCGAGGACGCCGTCGACGACCTCCAGGGTCGGATCGAGTCGGCGCAGGAGCGGAAAGCCGACGCCCGCGACGAGATCCGGGAGGCGGAGGCCGGGATCGAGGAGCGGGAGGCGACGCTCGACGAGAAGCGCGCGGCGGTCGAGGAACTCGAAGCCGAGCTTGCCGAGCTGAAATCCGACCGGGAGGACCTCCAGGCCACGCTCCGGGCGGCGAAGACCGAGCGTGACGACAAGCGCGACGCGGTCGACCGGATCGAGTCGGAGCTCGACTCCCTCCGGGAGGCCGCCGAACGGCTGTCGTGGGAGGTCGACGAGCTGGAGGCCGAGGTCGGTGATTACGACCCCGACGCGATCCCGGACCACGACGAGCTTCAAGCCGAGATCGACCGGCTGGCCGCGGAGATGGAGGCGCTGGAGCCGGTGAACATGCTCGCGATCGAGGAGTACGACGAGGTGGCGTCCGAACTCGACGATCTCCGGGAACGCCGCGACGTGCTGGTCGACGAGCGCGACGCCATCGAGGAGCGGATCGACCGCTTCGATCGGCAGAAGAGACGGACGTTCACGGAGGCGTTCGACGCGATCAACGCGAACTTCACCGACATCTTCGAGCGGCTCTCCGACGGCACGGGCGAACTCCACCTGGAGGATCCCGAGGACCCCTTCGACGGCGGGCTGACCATGAAGGCCCAGCCCGGCGACAAGCCGATCCAGCGGCTGAACGCGATGTCCGGCGGAGAGAAGTCGCTGACCGCGCTGGCGTTCATCTTCGCGATCCAGCGGCACAACCCCGCCCCGTTCTACGCCTTGGACGAGATCGACGCGTTCCTCGACGCCGCCAACGCCGAGCGGGTGGGGGAGATGGTCGACGACCTCTCCGCCGACGCCCAGTTCGTGGTGGTGTCACACCGCTCGGCGCTGCTCGAACGCTCCGAGCGCGCCATCGGCGTGACCATGCAGGGCGACAACGTCAGCGCCGTCACCGGGATTCAGGTGGGAGACGCCGCCGAGGACGCGGAGGTGCCCGCGGATGACTGACTCCGCCGGGGCGCCGCCGCCGGCGGGTGATGGCTTCCCCGGTGGCGTCGCCGCCGGTCGCGACCCTGACGGGAGTGGCGACGGCGACGACGCGGTCGAACCCGTCGAAGTCCTCGTCCAACTCGCCGAGGACGGCGAGATCGACCCCTGGGACGTGGACATCGTGCAGGCGACCGACGCCTTCCTCGAACGCCTGGAGGAGCGCGACCTCCGGACGTCGGGACGGGCGCTGTTCTACGCCGCGGTGTTGCTTCGCATGAAGAGCGACGCGCTCTTAGACCCCGACGAGGACGACGAGCCCGAGCCCGAGCCGTGGGAGGCGGCCCTGGAGGCGCCGGGGGGCGGCCCGATCACCGACCACGACGCCGGGGCGGCGGGCTTCGATCCGGTCGACGCCCTGGAGGCGGAGATGGACCGCCGGCTCGAACGCAAACACGCCCGCGGCACGCCCGAGACGCTCGACGAGTTGGTCAGGGAACTCCGGGAGGCCGAGGGGGAGTCGTGGTGGAAGCGTCGCCGGGAGTACGACACCGCCGAATCGCCCCGCGGGGGAGAGCGCGGCACCCAGACCCTGGATTACCGCTCCGGGGACGCACACAGGGGCGACGCGGAGCCGACCGCCGCCGACGTGACCGACACGGCCCACGCGGAGGACATCGAGACGTCGATCGCGGCGGTCCGGGAGGCGATCGACCCCCACTACGACCGCGGCCGCGACGAGGTGCTGTTCGCGGAGGTCGAAGACGCCGCCGCCACGCCCGTCACCACCTACCTCGCGCTGCTCTTTCTCTCACACCGCGGCGTGGTGACGCTCCAGCAGGACGACCTCTTCGGCGACCTCTGGATCCGGGATCCCGGGGCGATCGACGGGGACGACGACGCTGACGCGGCAGTCGAGAGCGGCGGCTCGGCGACCGGGACCGACGATCCGGCGACCGAAAGCGGCGACTCGGCCGACGAGCGTGACGGTCGGGAGGGTGGGTCGGCCGGAGAGACGGTCCCGCCGGCCGCGGACGACGACTGATCACCCGACGTAGTCGCCGATCACCGGCTCCAGGTCGGCTTTCGTCGACTCCGGAATCGCCTCGTCGGGCGTGTTGATCGTATGTTCGAGCGCGGAGTGGCAGTTGCACTCGTGATCCTCGGGGATCGCGTCGATCGCCGCCTCGACGGTCCGTTTGATCGCGGTCTCGTTCTCGGCCGCGTTCTCCAGGACTTCGGACAGGCTCACCTGGCTGTCGGCCTTCCACACGTCGTAGTCGGTGACGCCGGCGATCGTGGCGTAGGCGAGTTCGGCCTCCCGGGCGAGTTTCGCCTCCGGGATCGTGGTCATCCCGACGACGTCCCACCCCTGCGACCGGTAGAACTCGCTCTCGGCGCGCGTCGAGAACTGCGGCCCCTCGATACAGACGTAGGTCCCCCCGCGGACCACGTCGGCGTCGGTTGCGCTCGCGGCGGCGTCCTCGAGGATGCCGTTGAGTTCGGGGCAGTACGGCTGCGCGAACCCCTGGTGGACCACGATCCCGTCGTCGAAGAAGCTCAGGTCGCGGTGTTTCGTGCGGTCGTAGATCTGGTCGGGGAGCACCAGCGTCCGTGGCGGCAGCCCCTCCCGGAGGCTGCCGACCGCGTTCGACGCCAGCACGTGGGTGACGCCGAGTTGCTTCAGCGCGAAGACGTTCGCGCGGTACGGCAGCGTCGTCGGCGAGTACTGGTGATCGACCCCGTGACGGGGGATGAACACGACCTCCCGCCCGGTGTCGCCGAACTCCCCGACCGTGGGCGGCGCGGAGGGGCGTCCGAACGGCGTCTCGACGTCGACCTCGCGGGTGTTCCGGAGCGGCAGCGCGTCGTAGATCCCGCTCCCGCCCATGAATCCGATGGTCATACGTATACCCCGAGGGCGGCGGCGATAAAACGTGACGGTGAGTCCGGGAGGTCGGTGTCGCAGCAGCCGACGATCACACCACGACGCCGGATCGGAGGATCGCGATCACGGCCGTCAGCGTGACCACGGAGGCGAGCGTCGTCGCGAAGATGGCGGTCGAAACGAACTCCGTGACCGGCACGCCCGCGACCTCGCCCTCCGCGAACTCCCCGACCAGGATGACCGGCGTGACCGCGGAGGGCATCGCGGTTTCGAGCACGAACGTGCGCGCCACTGAGGGGTCCGAGAACCCCACCGCGAGCGCGACGCCCGCGCCGATGACCGGCGCGAGAACCATCTTCAGCCCGACCGCGCCACCCACCGCCGACAGCGTCGATCCCACGTCGGTCCGCGCGAGTTGGATCCCCACGAGCAGCAACATCACGGGGATCGCCGAATCGCCCACCAACTGCAGCGTCGACATCGCGGTCGACTCCACGGGCGGGACGACGCCGAGCCACCGCGCCACGAGCGCGGCGACGACGGCGTACACCAGCGGCACGCTGAACACCCGCCGGAGCCCGTCACCCACGCCGCCGGCGCTGCCGCGCCCGGCGACGTACACCCCGACGGTGTAGATCAGAACGGCCTGTACCGACAGACACACCACTGCGGTGGCGCGGCCGGTCTCGCCGAACGCGAAGTTCGACACGGGGATCCCGTAGTTCCCGGTGTTGGGGAACGCGGTCACCAGGATGACCGCCGCGAGCGCCGTCCGCGACGCCCCGACCACCCGACCGGCGGCCTCGGCGACCAGGATGGCCGCGGCGTGAAACAGGACGACGGCGGCGGTGATCCGCGCGAGCGTCGACCCCGCGAGCGTCGTGGTCGCGAGGCTGTGGAAGACGAGTGCGGGCGCGAGCACGTAGACGACGATCACGTTGAGCGCGTCGGTGTCGACGTCGCGGACGGAGCCCAGCAGGTAGCCCACGCCGCCGACCGCGACGATGGGGAGGATGGCCGTCGCGAACACCGAGAGCGGGGCGACCACACCGGCGGGAGTCGACGTCGCCACTCAAGCGCTTCGATCCGATACGGGAACCGCGGGACAGCCGCGGGCCGACGGATGGATCGCCGGCTGCTCGACGTGTGGACGGTGGACGCTGGCGCCGGAGGGTGTCCCGACGCTGTACGTCTGCTCGAATCAGTTGTACGGATTGTCCGCAGTGTTCAGCCGGGTGACCCAGTCGAGACTGTCGAAGTCGTCGTCGAACGAGTAGAGGTACTCGATCCCTTCGCGTCGCATATACGCGGCGATGGTGGCGTCACCGAACGAGAAACCCTCGTGGGTATCGAAAAGCTCCACAGCGTTGGTAAAATCCTTCTGAGCGCAGTGGACGAGTTCGAACCCGGCTGATTCGGTGAGTCGGTGCTTCAGATCGACGGCGATGTCGTGGCGCCGCCGTTTGTGGATCCAGTTCAGCGACTCCAAGAGCACGTAGTCGGTGACGCGACCAGTGGGGAGGTCGCCTCTGTCGATCGCGTAGACGATGTCCTCAGCCCGCTCGTGTCGGATATCCGAACTGGTGTCCTTGTAATCGATCAGGATGTTCGAATCAACGGCAGCGACTACCATTCAGCTGTCCTCGGAAAACGCCGGATCCTGTTCGTACCCGGCCAAGTCGTGTGTCTCCAAGCCATCGCCACCCATCGGCGCTTGCAGGTCGTCGTCGTCGAACGCGCCGTACCGCTGTCTGACGACCTCTACTGAGAGGGTCCCGTCCTCGTCGGCGGTCCACCGGATCTTGTCACCGGGCTCGATGTCGAGCCGCCGGCGGAGATCCGCCGGGATGGTCACCATCCCTCGCTCGCTGACCTGGGTCTCCTCGTACCCCTCTTCGGTCGCCATACGACCAGTTACCCCGTCGATTCGTATACAAGTTGCGCCGCTTGTGGACGACGCCGATCCACAAGTCGAGCTTCGATCTGGTCAGAAGCCACGGCTCGGCTGCACCGGCGCCGCTCCCCGCCGGCTCACCCGGCCAGCCGCCACCCGCCGTCGACGGACTCGACCCGGCCGCGGCGCTCCATCTCGGCCAGCACCTCGTCCATCCGGTCGGGTTGGGCGATCTCCATCTCGATCCGGTCGATCCCGTGGAACTCGGCGAGGTGGTGGCGGATCGCCTCGACGGCGAAGACGTCCCCGTCTGCCGTCTCCATCACGCCGGCGACGAGGTCGATCATGTCCTCGACGAAGTTCCAGGGGTAGACGATCCAGGTCCACTCCGCGAGTCGTTCGCCGACGAAGTCGGGCTGGAACTCGCTGGTCCCGAGCAGTTGGAGGGTGGCGGTCCGGACCGTGGTCGCGTCGCGGTCGGTCACGTACTCGTGGGCCCGCTCGATCGACCCGCCGGTGTCGGCGATGTCGTCGATGACGAGGACGTCCTTCCCCGCGACGCTGCCCTCGGGCATCGGGTAGCGGATCTCCGGCTCGCCGGACTTCTCCGCGGTGCCGACGTAGTGCTCCATCTTCAGGCTCGTGAGGTCGTCCAACCCCAGGAAGTCACACAGACACCGCCCCGCGAACCACCCGCCCCTGGCGAGGGCGACCACCACGTCCGGATCGAAGTCGACGGCCTTCACCTGGTCGCTCACGCCGCGACACAGCCCGTAGATGTACTCCCAGTTAGTCACCGTGCAGTCGAAGTCGTCGGGCAGTTCGCCCATACGGATGAGTCACCGTTAGCTACGGGTGGAGCCGGCGGCTTAACTCGTTCGCCTCGGCCGCCGCGAGGAGGACTTTTGGGTCGGGGAGTCGACCGTGCGGTATGGAGACCCGCCGCACGCTGCTCGTCGACGCGTTCACGGCCGAACCGCTCGCCGGCAACGCCGCCGGCGTCGTCCCGGACGCCGAGGGGCTGTCGGCCGACCGGATGGCCGCCGTCGCCGCCGAACTCGCGGTCAGCGAGACCGCGTTCGTGCTGCCCTCGGAGACCGCGGATCGACGGCTTCGGTACTTTTCACCCCGCGGGGAAGTGGACCTCTGCGGCCACGCCACGATCGCCGCCCACGCCCACCTCCGCGAGGCGGGCGCGATCGAGCCCGGCGACCACACCGTCGAGACCAACGTCGGCGTGCTCGACGTCGCCGTCGACGACGACGGCACCGTCCGGATGACACAGGAGCAGCCCGAGATCCGGCGGGTCGACCTCGATTACGACCGCCTCGGCGACGCCTTGGGGATCGACCCCGCGGCGCTCAGAGACGTCGGCGCCGACCTCCCGGCCGCGGTGGCGTCGACCGGCCTCCCCTTCCTGATGGTCCCGGTCAACTTCTTCGAGCGTCTGAGCGCGGCCGATCCCGACGCCGCCGCGGTCGAAACGCTGGCCGACGAGTACGGCGCCGCCGGCGTCTACGCGTTCACGTTCGACGCCCTCGACGCCGACTCGACCCTCCACGCCCGCGCGTTCGCGCCGGGGCTCGGGATCCCCGAGGATCCGGTCACCGGGACCGCCGCGGGCGCCTGCGGCGCGTACCTCCGCGAGGTCGCCGCGTTCGACGGCGAGTTCCCCGACGAGATGGTCTTCGAGCAGGGCCACTTCCTCGACCGGCCCGGTCGGATCCGGGTTCGCGTCGGTGCCGACGTCGAGGTGGGCGGGCGGGCGGTGACCGCGCTCGACGGCCGGCTCGCGGTTCCGCCCGGCGACGACGACGACATCGTGGAGGCGTAGGCGGGATCAGCGCGGCTCATCGGCCGTCACGCTCGCTGACCGGGTCGAGACGGCCGTCCCGCTCGCTACCCGATGTACCGCAGGTCGTCGTCGGCCGGCATCCCCTGCTGTTGGCTCTGCATCTCCTGGAGCTTCTCGACGACCTCCTTCATCTCCTCGGCGCGCTCCTCCAAGGAGTCGTAGCCGACCTCGAAGCCGACGACCGCCTCCAGGATTTCGAGTACCGCCTGCGCGCTGGTGGGATCGACCAGGTAGCCGCTGGTCTCGCCCATCAGACACGCCGCCGAGAAGTCGCGGCGGTCTCCCAGCCCGAGCAGCAGGCCGCTGACGCCGACGATGCCGCCGGCGGGCTCGCCCTCCCGGAACTCGACGCCGGCGTCGGAGAGCGGGTCGAGCCCCGCCTCGTTGCCGACGGCGCCGAGCACCGCCGGGTCGTCCACGAGTTCGCCGGTCGGCACGCCGCCCAGCGCGTAGATGTCGGTGACGTCGAACGACGCCGCGACGTCGAGGAAGGCGTCGGTGACGTGGTAATGTCCCGAGTGCGACTGGGCCTGGTGGTCGCCGGTCAGCACCAGCAGATCACTGTCGCCGGCGTCGACCGCGTGGAACTCCGCACACGCCAGCGACGCGACCCCCTCGTCGTCGATCCCGACCTGCGGCGGGAACTCGTCGGCGTGAACCCGGACCGCGAGCTCGGAGTCGAACTCCTCGAGCAGGTGCTCGGCGGCCAACTTCCCCACGTGTCCGACGCCGGGCAACCCCTCGATCAGCGCCGGGTCGTGGAGCGTCGGCTCCGCGACCGTCTCGACCTCGATATCGTCCATACCCTCACTCGCGGCCGCGGCGTTTAAGAGCGCGTCGGTACTCGCCGTAGGCGTCGTCGGGGTCGAACGGCGCGGGCGTGGAGTTTTCGGTGTCGCCGCCACACGCCGGGCAGGTCTCGCCCAGGGTGTAGACCGGGCGGTCGTGCGCGTCGCGCCACGCCGCACAGACCCGGATGTCGGACCGCATCCCGTTACTCGTCGTCTTCGCGGCGCTCGCGGTGGTACTCCGCGCTCCCGCCGGCGGCCTCGATCGACTCGCGGGCGCGACCGGCTGCCGACTCCAGGGCGCCCTCGGCTGTCTTGTAGTCCGGCGCCTGCACGCGGATCCGGTACTCGGGGGAGCCGACGTACGTCACCTCGAGGTCGATCTCCTCGGGGACCTCGCCGTTGCCTTCGGCGGCCCGGAGCGCTTCGGTGATCGAGTCGACGCCGGCACCGGTCGGACACCGGAGGTCGACGTAGCCGGTCACGGTCACGTACGGCACCGAAACGTTCTGCCTTGCGGTCTGGACGATCGCGTCTACTTCCTCGTCGTCGAGGTCGACGTCGCCGAGGGCTTCGGTCCCGCGGATCGCCGCGGACTCGAACCCCTGGTAGAGCGACTCGAACTCGGCGAGGACGGCGTTGGCGACCGCGGTGTAGCGCTCGTCGTCGACGTCCTCGCCGAACGCGATCTCCATCCAGTTGTCGGCCTTCCGTTGGTTCTTCCACTCCTGGATCTTGTCCTTCCGCTGGTGCTCGTTGACGTCCTTGATCGAGAGGTCGATCTGCTGGGACCCCTCGTCGACGTCGAGCACCTTCGCGACGACGGTCTGTCCCTCGCGGACGTGGTCGCGAACGTTCTTGATCCAGCCGCTGGCGACCTCGCTGATGTGACAGAGGCCGCGCTTGTCCTGATACTCGTCGAGGTCGACGAAGACGCCGAAGTCGGTGATCTCGTCGACCTCGCCGACGACGAGCTCGCCCGACTCGGGCCACCCGCTGTACTTCATGTATTGAATCCTCCCTCCGAGTTACGCGTCGACCGAGCGGCGTTCCACCGTCTCGACGACCTCGCCGTGAATCTCCGCGTCGCCGCCGGTCGGCGTCGCGAGCGTCGTCCCGCAGACGGCGCAGTTGACTGTCGTGGCGGCCTTGCCGAAGACGACCTGTTCGTTGTCGCAGTCCGGGCAGTGGACCCGGTAGAAGTTCCCCGCCATGCTCACTCCTGGAACCGGAGGCGGCCGGCGCGCCAGCCCTCGCGCATATGCGCCTTGCCGCAGTCCGAGCAGATGTACTTCAGGTGAGTCTTCTTCGTGGGCTTGTCGCCACCGGGCACCTTCGAGAACTTCCCGGCGTTACCGATGGTCGCCTTGCCGCGGCGGGTCTGCCGGGCGTTCCACTTCATCCCGGTCGACCGCCCCGTTCGGACCTTCTCGACCTCGTGCTCGTGGTGTCCGTCACAGTTCGGGCAGTACGTGTTGAACCGGCGTGGCATCTCCATAAATATCGACCTTACACGGGATTCGACACCGTCGGTTAAAACCCGTTTGGTTCGGGCCGCCGAGCGTCTCCGAAGCGATTAAGCCCCGACTGCGGCAACAGCGTTGTATGAAGAAGGTCATCATCCGCGGGGACCCCGGGATCGGCCGTGGCGCGATCATCGAGGTCGACGGCGAGGAGGTCGTCTGCTTCTCCCTGGATCGCCAGAGCGACTACCACGGCGCCGACCGGCCGCAGTTGTGGTGTACGGTCGGGGCCGAGGACGAGCGGGAGACCTTCGAGAAACGCGAGTTCGTGCCGCACTTCCTCGACGTGATCGCCGTCGACGCCGAGGCCATCGACGTCATCAAGAAGCGCAGCGTGTGACCCGGCTGCGAGGTGCGAGCGCCGCCTACTCGGCCGGCAACGCGCCTCGATCGACCGCGTAGATCGTCACATCGCCCGATTGGTGGGCGACCGTCACCCCCTCGACCCCGAACGCGACCGATCCGTACCGGGCCCGCTCGCCCGGCCCGACCCAGATGTACTCCACGTCGTACGCCCGGAGCAGCGCCGCCCGCGTCGCCGCGTCCCCGGTGTACATCGCGTCGACGTCGCGGACGCGGTCGAGATACGCTGACTCTCCGCGGTAGCCCACCTCGTGTTGCCACCCCGCGACGGTCGGCACGCCCGTCAGGCTCGACGCGGGGTTGGCGTTCCAACTGTACATCACCCGCTCGCGGGCGTCGGTGCCGCCGGGGTAGTTCGCGGTGCCCGGCGCTTCGAGCAGCGTCGGCTGGCCCTCGCGGGCGTCGACCCACGCGATCGCGGCCGCCTGGTCGGGGTGGTCGGTCCGGACGAACTGGGTGGCGTCGAGCGTGGGGGCGCTCTGCGTCGGACTCGCGACGTGCGCGCCCACCGCGAGCACGCCGTAGACGCTCGTCGACGCCACCAGCGCCACGACGAGCCCGGCGATCGCGACCCGTCGCCACGGGACGCCCTCGGACGCGTCGCCCGTCGCGTCGTCGTTCGGGTCGCCGTCGGGCGTCACGCCGTCTCCGGGGCCGCCCGCGGCCGCACTCCCCGGCTCGCCTCCCCCGGCGTCGCCGCCGTCGGGCTCGATCGCCTCCGGGGACGCACCGGCATCAGCGGCCATCCGGCCGGGGTCTCGGTCCGCCGCCGAGTCGACCTCGTGCCGCGCCGACCCGGCGCCGGCCCACAGCCCCGAGAGCGCGACCCCCACGGCGACACCGAAGAGCACCCACACCTGGATGTAGGTCTTGAACACGGTGTTCATCCGGCCCGGTCCCGCCTGCTCGCTCACGTAGACCAGTTCGACGAGCGTCACGAGCCCCGCGCCCGCGACGACCAGCACCGCCTCGTAGCCGACGTCGCCAGTCCGGAGCGCCACCCACGCCCCGACCAGGAGAGGCATCGAGACCGCGAGCGCCGCGAACCCGATCTGCGCACCCACGACCGCCGCGACCCCGACTGCGCCCACGAGTGCCCACGGCCGGGCGATCCGGCTCCGGTCGAGGAGGTACGCGCCGATCCCGACGAGGAACGCGCCGTGAACGAGCAGAAGCGGCCCGAACCCGCTCCGGAGGTCGGGGCCGAGGAGTTCGATCGACCGGCCGCCTCCGCCCGACGCCGCGCCGAGGAGAAACGGTGCGGCGAGGGCGACTCCGACCCCGGCCGTGACTGCCGCGACGGCGAACGCTCCGCCGAGGCGACGGAGTTCGGCGCCCGCTGCCCGCGTCGCGGTCGGGAGCGCTCCGGCAGCGGCGTCGGCCCCGGCTTCGCCATCGAGCGGTGGCGAGCGAAACCGACCGCGGGCTGGAAGCAGCGTCCACGGGTCGGCGGGCGCGAACGTCGCCGCCAGCCACCCGATCGCGAGGACGCTGGGGAAGCTCCAGGTGTCGACGACCGCCTGCCACCCCGCGAGAACGGGGAGCGCCACGAACAGCAGCGCGCGACGGCGGCGGAGGGCCGACGCGGGCGTCCGGTGGTACGCGTACCCGACGGCCGCGGCGAGCACGAGCGTCGGCGTCCCCATCATGTGTGCGTGGAGGTCGCCGTTCAGCCACGAGAAGAGGGGGAACTCGTTGATCGTGCCCGGGATCACCCGGGAGGCGCTCCAGTAGCTGAACGACTCCGCGCCCGCGAGGAGCGTCTCGACGGTGTAGTCGGTGCGAGCCGCCACCAGCGTCGCCGCGGACCGCTCCAGCGACGCCGGCAGCGCGAGCAGCGCGAACCGGCCGGCCGTGACCAGGTTGCTCGCGGCGCCGACGAAGAAGGCGGCCAGCCCGCCGGCCGCGCGCCGGGGGAACCCGCGGCCGGCGCCCACCGCGGCCGCGAGCTCGAACGCCGCCGTCACCAGCGCGGCGTAGAAGCCCGCGAGCGCGAGGTTGTACCCGAACCGCGGCGGCGTCGCGGTGAGCCACGACAGGAGCGTCGCGGTCAGGTGGCCGCCGTAGTAGTACTTGACTGGCCGGTTCGCGAACCAGACGTCCTCCGGCGGGAGGGTCGCGGAGCGGTCCAGCGTCTTGAGGAGCCCGAAGTCCAGGAACTTCTCGCCGCCGATCGGGAGCACCGCAGGATCGAACGCCCGGATGGCGACGACGAACCCGAACCCCACGAGGAAGACGGCCGCGGCGTCGGTGGCGGCGCTGCGGTCGACGTCGATACCCGGCCGGAGCCGGCCTTCGCGGAGCGCGGCGAGGTCGAGCGCCGCGAGCCCGCTCGCGACGAGGAGCGTGAGGATGCCCGCCGCGAGCGCGATCGGCCCCCAAGCCGCCTGGCCGACCCAGTAGGCCGGCACGCTGAGCATCACGAGGGCTATCGGGATTGCGAGCCCCGCACCGCGGCCGTCAGCCCGGGGGAGGAGCCGGGCGGCGAGCGGGAGGCCGAGTGCGAACAGGACCGCGTAGAGCACCAGCCACCGGGCGACGAGGGCGTACTCCATTCTGCGTACCGCATCCGCCGAGACGCCGGGGCATACGTTTTTCGCCCGAGCGTCCGGGGCCGCGTCACGAACAGCCGGCACGCCGCCCTCCCCACGCCGGCGTGCCGGGCAACCGCGACCCGGCGCGTGGTATAGTAGCGTTTGCAGGTCTCCACTCACTTGATCGCATATCATCGTGCGATCGGATGAGTAATCAGTTGCAAACGCTACTGTAGTTCTCACCGCACGGGGGCCGTGGTCCCGTGACCGCACATAAACCTCCGGGCGTAGCGGTTCGTTTTTTACACGGGAGCCGGTACTCCGCGGTGATGACTCGCCCCGTCGGGATCGTCGTCCCCGCTTACCGCCCCGATGCCGGCCGGCTCGGCACCTACCTCCGGGCGCTGGACGAGCGGGTCGCACCCGCCGTCGTCCGGGTCGAACTCGACGCGCCGCGACCCGGGATCCGCGACCGGCTGGGATCGCTCCCGGAGTGCGTCGAGGTCGCCGCCGCCGACGCCAGACGCGGCAAGGGCGCGGCGATCACCGCGGGGTTCGAGGCCCTGGTCGACCGCGTGGCGGTGCTCGGCTTCGCCGACGCCGACGGGAGCACCCCCGCCGACTCGTTCGCGGCGATCGTCGACCGGGTGCTCGACGGGTCGGCCGACCTCGCCGCGGGGTCGCGGCGGCACCCCGATGCCACGGTGGAGTCGCATCAGACGTTCGCCCGGCGGCGGCTGGGCGACGGCTTCGCGTGGCTGGCCCGACGGTTCCTCGACGAGGCGCTCTACGACTACCAGTGCGGCGCGAAGGCGCTCACCGCCGACACCTGGCGGGCGGTCCGGTCGCATCTCTACGAACCGGGATTCGCGTGGGACATCGAGGTGATCGCGGTCGCGAGCGCGCTGGGGCGGACGGTGGCAGAGGTCCCGGTCCGGTGGGAGGATCACCCGGAGTCGACGGTCTCGACCGTCGGCACGACGTTCCGTCTGGCACGGGCGCTCGTGACAGCCCGCCACCGGGCACGGCTCCTCCGGGAGGACAGGCTCCACGAACTGCTCGCCGCCCGGCGACCCGAGGAACCGTCGCTGATCGAGCGCCTCGCCGCGACCGAGGCCGTCGAGGCCGACTGAATGGTGCGCGAGACGGTCGCCACCCTCGCGTCGGGGGTCCGGTTCGGGAAGTTCGTGTCGGTCGGCGCGGTGGGCGCCGTCTTCGACGTGACGGTCACGACCGCGCTCATCGTCGGATTCGGCGTCCTCGGGGAGTACGCCAAGCTCGTCGGCGCGGAGGTGGCCATCGTCGTCATGTTCGCGATCAACGAGCGGTGGACGTTCTCCGAGCTCGGCGCGCCGGGAGCGGTGCCGACGCTGACGCGGTTCGTCCGATCGAACCTGGTTCGCAGCGGGGGGCTCGCGGTCCAGTTCCTGATCGTCCGCGGGCTCCGCCAGCTCGACGTGTCCGTGCTGGTATTCGGGTTCGACCTCTGGCAGCTGATCCCGATCCCGATCGCGATCGGGGCGTCGATGCTCCTGAACTACGTGGCCGAGAGCCTCATCACGTGGCGCGTGACGCGGTCGTGAGACTGCGCCAAACCCCCACACTGCACCCGAAACACAATCCTTAACCGTAGCCCTCGGCTTCGTTTCAGTAGCGGGATGGGATAGCCAGGAGATTCCGCCGGGCTCATAACCCGGAGATCGGTAGTTCAAATCTACCTCCCGCTATTCTCCGAGGAATCAACCGCCGAGCGGCGCGGTGACGTACCGTCGACGACCCGGTGTTTCGGCCGGCCTCAGAAGTCGATCCGACTCCCCGAGGAGAGGTCTCGCTCCCCGGAGAGTCCGCGCTCGGCGCTGTCCCACTCGGTGTCGGTGAGGTACACGGCCCCGTCCACGACGCCGACCTCGAAGGTGTCGAGCACGGCTCCCTCGCAGGGCCCGAAGTCGCAGTCGCCGGTGGCCTTCCGGAAGCTCGCGCCGTGTTTCCCGCAGACGAGTTCGCCGTCCCGGACGGTCGCACCCGACCCCTTGTCGAGCCGTACGTCCCGCCAGTGGGGGCAGTAGTTGGTGTACGCGACGATGGTGTCGTCGTCCAGACGGGTGAGGAGTCCCTCGGTCGTCTCGAAGCCCGACGTCGCGGTGAAGACGACGGTGTCGGCGGCGGTGACCGCGTCGGCGGCGACGATGCGGCGGCTCTCGTCCATACCGGACGTTCGGCGCACAGCGGTTCAACGTGACGGTCCGGGCACCGATCGCGCGGTCGACCGCCGGAGGAGTCACTCCGTCGCGTCGCCGTCCTCGCCGCCGTCCGCGTCGCCGCCATCGCTTCCGTCGTAGCACGCGCGGTCGACCCGTCGGTCGAACACCCCGCGGATCAGCGTGGTGGCGGGCCCGCCGCCGACGTCGATCCCGTCGACGGTTCCGACCGGGCGGATCCCCCAAACCGGGTGCGCGACGAACGCCTCCGCCGCCTTCCGGAGGTCGTCCGGAGTGACGGGGGCGTCCCGGATCGGGATCCCCTCGCTCTCGGCGACGTCGAGCACCTCCGCCCGGAGCACGTCGGCGGCGACTCCGTCACGCCCGGGAGCCAGGAGCGCCTCGCCGTCGAGCGCGAAGAGCGCGGCGGTCGCGCCGCCGACGACCCGGCCCTCGCCGTCGAGCATCACGGCCTCGTCGGCGTCGGACACGCGTAGTTCGGCCCGGGCGAGCACCCGATCGAGGGCGTTGTGGGTCCGCGTCGCCGCCGGCACCGCGTCCTCGGAGATTCGGCGGATCTTGACCGTCTGCAGCGTCGCCGGGGCGTCCCAGACCGGGTCGCCGTCGGAGCCGCCGGGTGGCAGCGGCGTCACCTGGATCACCACCGTCGGGTCGGACTCCGCCGGCGGAGTCAACGTCCCGGAGTCGCGGCCGCGGGTGATCGACAGCCGCAACCGGGCGTCGTCGACCCGGTTGGCCGCGAGCGTCTCGTCGACCCGACGTTTCAGCTCCGCGGCCGAGTGGCCGTGGGCCAGCGAGAGCGCCGCCGACGCGGCGTCGAGCCGCTCGGCGTGGGCGTCCCACCTGAACACCGTGCCGCCGTACGCACGGAGAGGTTCGACGACCGCGTCGCCGTACAGAAACCCCCGATCGTGGACGCTGACACCCGCCGATCCGGCGGCCACGACCTCGCCGTCGACGTGGTACCGGAGGGAGGGGTCGGTCATCGGGAAGGGGCCTCGGCCCCGGCTCGGCCCCGGACGTCGGTGGGTCGGCTCGCGGGCACCGGATTACGGCGCGTCGCGCGCCCGCTCGATCCAGTCGCCGACGCGGGAGTCGGAGACGTCGATTCCGTCGGCCACCTCGGCGGCGTCGGCCGCGGCGAGTTCGCCGACCGTCTCGATCCCGACGGTTTCGAGCCGGTCGGCGTACGCCGGGCCGATCCCCTTGATCGTCTCGACCGGCTCCCC
>Ga0207753_1000310_pt1 | contig 19386 bp, 17 predicted proteins | sample PonA233FremontCA_2_FD_187273 | JGI IMG/M metagenome (GOLD analysis project Ga0207753, IMG submission 187273) | Salt pond sediment microbial community from Fremont, CA, USA - Pond A23 Sediment 3 (SPAdes) | ecosystem: Environmental > Aquatic > Non-marine Saline and Alkaline > Saline | place: USA... | reverse complement strand
AGCCGTTCGAGTCGGTCAAGCCAGCGTGAGAGCCAGCCAGCGGTGTATCCGTAGCGTTCAGCAACATCTTCCAGCGTCGCTTCGTCTTCTTCGAGGTAGTTGATCGCCGCCATAACCCGCTGTGTCGGCTTTTTTCCCTCGACCTCCGCCAAGACCTGGCGGAGGTCGTCGGTAGACACGTCGTCGAGGGAAGTCATATCGGAACAACGTCTTCCTATTTGAAAAAGATTCAGCCGTCAGTATGAATCGCCGAATTAACCACGAGAAAGTGTCTGGATCTGGATGTGTTCAATATCAGGTGGGCGGTCGTCGCCCGCCCGCGGCGGGGCGGGCGGGACCTGCCCACCGGGTTCACGTTCAGCAAGTTCTGTGACTGGATTCGGAAGGAACTAGAGGAGGAGTTCGAGCGGCAATGGTATGTCGAAGCCAACGATGTAGGAGTTCCTGAGACGTACGGCCCGACAATGGCCGCGGGCTGACCGCAGTCAGCCCACGGCCTGTCACTATGGGTCATCAGCGACAGCTCCGGTCTCCCCCGTCTCGAGATCGGCTGTTCTTGTTGTTGTGCTCTGTTGAACCATCGTTCCCTCTGCGGATTTGATCGCTGATTTCAGGGGATTTGGACGCCTTCGGGCGATATGGGCAGATTACGAAACCTCACAGAGAGCATTCACGAGTTCACAACCGAATACGTTGAGGACGAATACGACTCTGCCGTCGCCGACGATGACGGCGACGGCGGGTACGATATCTCAACAAAGATCGGCATGCTGCTACTCAAGGAAGAGATCAACAAGCCGCTACGGAGGCTCGAAGACTATCTCAACGAAATGCCGGGGATTCTTGATGTGTTTGGTGTTGAGAGTTCACCTGATCATTCCTCATTCAGCCTCTGGGATGACGAATTTCCCATGAAAGAGTTGCGCTGCCTGCTCCGCAGATCCGCGGAGCAGGCAGATTTTTCGGGTACTGGTTCAATCGATGCCAGCGGGTTCCAGCGTGATCAGTCCAGCTCGCACTATCGCCACCGTGCTGGGTACTCATTCAATTCAATGAAGACGACGCTGCTGATTGATCCGGAGTCACTAATCATCAAAGACGCACATTTCACCACGAAGAAGTCCTATGACGGACATATTGGATTGCAGGTCTTTCGGCGGAACGCCGAAGACCTGCAGACGCTTTTGGCTGATAAGATGTACTCATGGGGCGAATTCCGAACTGCCTGTCGAGAGAACGGGACACGACCAGTAATCAAGCACTGCGAGCAGAACGCTCTGAAGAAGGCTCATAACGCCCGAATTGACGATGATGTCTACAATCAGCGATCAATGAGTGAGACCGTCTTTAGCATGCTGAAGGACGAAGGCGAAAGGTTGCGCTCGCGGTCCTGGCACAGCCAGTTCCGCGAGCTGACACGCAAGTGCATCGTGCATAATCTCTCGCAGGCAGCGAGCCACTAACTCGCTGCCTGCTCTCCTTCTCTGAACGTACTGTCCAGATACATCGCCGTCGTCCGTGATCAACTTCGTGGGATATTAAAAAAACTGATGATTAGAGACAACCCAAACGGGCTATGAGTGGATCGTCCGTTATTTGAAACCACCCATACAGCCGTTCTACCGCCATAATGTTCAATATCAATTTTCTAATATTGAAGCCGTCTTGCGTTCAACAGAGCATGTTGTTGTAGTTGTGCAACTCGTTTGTACCGCTGTCTTCTGGCAGGTTGGTACAGTATTCGGCAGCAAAATTATACAACAGGTGACATTTTCTCAACGTTCAAACCGTGTTGTATCGACTCGTTCGGGAAGTAACGAATTAATATTTGTTGAGGTGGATGCACCGCCCCAGAATGAGAGGAGGTACTGAATCTATCCTCTGACGGCCCCGCAGAAAGGGGTGTCCTGAAGAGAACACCCCGACCCGATCACCGGTGATTATCTCATCAGAAGGGAGCCGTCACCACAGAAGGACCAACTGACAGCGACAAACGACACTTTCTCTCCGACTATCCTGCTGATTTCTCTTGCTTCGCCTCCGATTGCAAGAATCCGGGGGCTCGCTTCAGTTTTCTCCCAATTGCTTTCGCTATCGAGGCATTCTTCACCTTGATTTTCCCTGTGAACTTCGTTTTTTCACCGTCCCTGTGATATATCTCGTTCATCAATGACTCCACTCGGGCACGTAAATTCAGGAACTCCTGTTCCGCCAGATCATCTAACCGCTTCCGTCGCTGAGCAACTTCCACCCGCCGTTTCCTGACAGAGCGTGTAGTCAGCATGGGAAATCCGGCCAGAATAGCTTACTCAGAACTCATTCAAACAGGATACCTCATAGCGTTCTCGTGGTGGGTTCAAAACCATTCAGATAGTCGGTCAATGGGAATCATTCATCTACAGTCCAACAGTGTCGAAATTGAACCGAGCACCGCCGTCTCGTCCATCAGTAACCGACACCTTCCAGCCGTGAGCCTCTGCGATACGCTTGACAATAGCGAGCCCCAGGCCTGTTCCGTCAGTTGCAGACGTGTGCCCGGGTTCAAATACCGTATCGCGGGCATCCGCTGGAATACCCGGCCCATCATCTTCGACGTAGATACAGTCCTCCCCAGCGCGTCCAATCCGGACTGTCACATCCTCACCCCCATGTTCTACTGCATTACGAAACAGATTCTCGAATACATGTCGGAGCCGGTCGCGGTCGCCACGTATCTTGAGTTCGTCATCAATTTCGAACGTCGCCTCGGCTGTCTCCACTCCTGCCCAACAGTTACCCGCTAACTCAACAAGAGATATTGAGTCCATTTCGCCAACCGTCTCGCCCTGTCGAGCGAGCGTCAGAGTATCTTCGATGATACTCTCCATCCGCTCAAGCGAATCCACAAGCGGAGAGAGGTGCTCCCGTATCTCCCCATCATCCTGCTGTTGCAGAAGTGTCGCCCGCCCATGCGCGACATTGAGTGGATTTCGGAGGTCGTGAGAAATAACACTCGCAAACTCGTCAAGCCGGTTCTTCTGCCGCCTGAGTTCCTGTTCGCGTTCCTTGCGGTTGGTAATATCTTGGAGTGACCCATGAACGGCGACGATTTCGCCATCCTCGTAGCGGGGCTCCCCGCGCGTGCGAACCCAGCGGACCTCGTTGGTCGCAGTGACAATCCGAAGCTCCAAATCGTATGGCTCGCCTTCAGTAGTAAGCCGGTCGAAAGCCCCCCTGATAGTGTCTCTATCTTCCGGATGGTAGAATTCGATCCCCTCTTCAGGTGTCGGATTCGCATCTAGCGACAGTCCGTGGATGTGATACAGTTCATCCGACCATCGCAGCTTCCCGGATCCTTGATTCACCTCCCATCCACCGACTTTTGCGACTTCCTGTATCTCTTGTAGGAACTGGCCGGTCCGTTTGAGTTCCTCTTGACGTTGCTGGCGCGTGAGTTCTGTCCCAATCCACCGTGCCATAATCCGGACGAAAGACTCCTCAACGTCTGTGATTGCTTTCTCGCGAGCCCTAGGTCGGGAGAAATTCAGAGTTCCATACCGTCGGCCACCGACAAAGACAGGTACCCCAATATAGGACTCAACCCCCTGCTTTTCATACGCCGGATGGTCTTTGACATCACCATCAGTTGCGCTCTGAAATGAGACTGGCCCATCGGCATCATATACCAGCGAACAATACGTATTAGTGAGGTCGAACGTATCTCCGGGATTCATGCTTTCGGCGGGATCAACGACGTTCCGGACCGTGTACCCTGGAGCATCAATCTCTGAGAGGATTCCGACATCAAGATCAAGATACGTTGTTCCTAGATCAAGCAGGTCAGTTATTCGCTGGTCGGCTGGTCGCTCCGCATCGGTTACTATTTGTGCCAACGATTCCAGCGCAGTATTCTGTTCTGTGAGCCGTTCTTTGCTCTTTTCAACTTCCCGCTCGGCCTGTTTGCGTTCGGTGATATCAGTTGAGACGCCACAGAGGGCCACGACCCTGCCACCCTCGTCGTACACTGGCGATTTCCGCGTCAACCGGGTGGTGTTCCCTGCAGTCGTTGGGATAGTCTCCTCCGTCTCAATTACCTCGCCGTTCTCGAAAACGCGTTGGTCATCTGTTCTGGTTTGCTCAGCGATACCTGGTGGAAAGAATTCGTCATCAGTCGAGCCAACGATGTCCCGATCTTCTACATTGAATAGCTCGCGGCACGCCTGATTCATCATGAGGTACTGACCGTCAGTATCTTTCAGAAATACTGCCGCAGACATAGTCTGCATAACTGTCTCGAACCGCCGATGGAGGCGTTCTAGCTGCTGTTCCTGCTCTTTTTGCTGTGTTATGTCCCGTGCGACGCCGACGATTTGTGTGACCAGACCGGAGTCGGTGATTGGAGTGAGTTTCGTCTGCCAGTAACTTGTCCCGCCTGGTAGGTCTAGTTTTTCTTCGTACTCAATTGTCTCTCCGCGTTCGACACATCGGCGGTAGTTTTCTGCAACAACCGCTCCCTGTTCGTCGCCAAGAACTTCCCGTGGAGTTTGCCCGCGTAGTTCGTCTACAGAAAGACCAGTCAGTTGGCGATGTGAAGCATTATTCCGCCGGAAATTAAACGTGCATTTTTGACTTGAGTGTTCAACATCGATCAAAAAGACTGCGTCACCCATCTCTTGGAAGATCGCTTCGTAAACGCTTCTCGACTCGCTAGCAGGTACTTCACCCCCTTCTGTAGTAACCTCAGTCTCCGAATTGTCTTTCATGTGACTCACGTATACGTGGGATAGTGTTAAACACCCAATCTATCGAATCTATGTACGGACACTGTAGAGTGTCAGCTACGCAGGGTCATACAGACGCCCCTACGTCTCGGACACAGTTCCTGACAGGACAGAATTTGCGAATGAATAGAGTGAGAAGCATTCTGTACACGTTCTGACACCCATACAACCGCGAGAAACCCCACAACGCTTGTAGAACACCGGCAGTCAGTACGAGAGCCTCTGTTCGATCCCGTTGAACCATCTACTCGTCTCCCCGGCGAACTCGACCCAGACGTTAACCAACAGAACCCATCCTACTCCCGACTTTGTTGGTTAACAGCGCGAACTACGGCGGGCACGCTCCTGCGAGATCATACGCATCGACTCACTGTGAGAGGATCCACTCACAGACGATCACCAGAGCCAGGAGACCCGCACCCGGCAGATACTTACATCGCACAATGGAGATTTCAGATCAGCTTCGCTGCCTGTTTTCTAGCACTATCGACGAGCGAGATGGGTCCTACCGCATCGAAATACCCGAAAACGAAATCCAACTCAACAATCTCCAAGAGGGACAAACGTATCGCGTCGCTATCCTCCCAACGTCGGAAACGAGTGACTCGAGTACATCCAAACCGACGCCGGAGCCCGTACGAGACACTCACGAGCAGCCAGAACCCCCCGTCGAAGAAGGCGACCAGCGTACCGTCGAGATCGAAACCATCGGCGACCAGGGCGATGGCATCACCCGTGTCGAACGCGGCTTCGTCGTCATCGTTCCGGATACCACCAAAGGTGAACGAGTCACCATCGAAATCACTGATGTCGGCGATACCGTCGCCTTCGCAGAAGTCACCGAGCGAATAGACAGTAGGTAACAACACCCGCGCAATCCTACTGCAGTAAGACCTCTGATGCGATCTGGATATCGCTCGGAACAGTCCCGCTCTCTGTTTCCAAGCTCAGTTAGGAATCATGTGCAAGAAGCAGGCCGCGTATCTCCTATCAGATTATCTTTAATTAGTGCGGTCGTGCTGATGAGACACGGCGAACGCATCAAACGACTAATCGGCCCTCTAGTAAGACTTTTAATTATTACCGAATTATTGGTAACTACCAGATGTACGAAGTGCTCAACGACACGGCGGCACAGACTATCCTCGCTATCGAGAGTGGTGACTCCATTCGCCGTGTCGCCCAACACCTCCACACGCCCTACGAGACGGTGAGACAGGCCGTCAATCGACTGGAAGACGCAGGCTACGTCGCCTATGACGACGGCCTCACTGTCGTCGACGAGCGCGTCCGCGACGCAGCCCGCGAGCTCGTCGCTGCCAGCGCCGGCATCAGTCCACCATCAATAGAGGAAGCCTACGTCATCCCACAGTTCGGTGACTGGCCGTTCGCGTTCACGCGGATCGACGCCGTCTATGTGTGGACCCAAGGCGGTTACCAGGTTGGTCGTGAGCCCGACGACTATCCCCTGTTCTTGGCCGTCCGTGAGCGAGACGTCGACGCCTGGGAGACGTTTTTCCAGTCTTTCGACCTTCCCACCGCATTCGAGCGACAGCCCCGAGACGAGCTGGACGGGCCATTGCAGATCGTCCTTGAGCCACATCCCTCACTCGACATCGAACACGTCGAAGGCTACCCAGTCGTCCCAAGAGACGAGACCATCGAGTATATGCGCGAAAACTACGCCCAGTTCCAGTCAGCGCTGGCGATGCTCGACCGGATGTACGAGAACCTTGACCTCGACGTTAGCTACCGAGAGACGGAACGAGCCCAGCCATGAGCTTCAACAACCGAAGTGACACGCTTATCGAACTGCTTGAGGAACTCACCCAAGAAGAACACGAGTACGTTCTTGTCGGCGGGTACGCTGTCTCAGCGTTTAATGCCCGCTTCTCTACGGACCTCGATATCGTCGTTGCGCCGGACTCCAAGGCTGACTTTGTCGAGTTCCTCGAAGATCGGGACTTCGAGGAAACGGACAGCCACGCCAAGGAATGGTTCTACGACACCGAAGTGATTGAGTACGAAAAGCGGCTCACGCCGCAACAGCCGATTGGCTTCGATCTGCTAGTGAATGGACTCGGCTGTCGCCAGACCGAGGCACAGTGGTCGTTTGACTACCTGTACGACCACAGCCATTACCAGGAGGTGAGCGGGGGCACAGTAACGACGACGGCTAAGGTGATCGATGGAGCTGTCCTCGTCGCGGCAAAACTCCATAGTGGCCGCGAAACAGATCTTCGGGATGTCTTAGCAGTGGCAGAAGAGATCGCCCTTGGCGCTGTCACGCCCCACCTGCGGCGAGGAGACGACGATGCAGTACGGGAGCAGCTAGAGCGTGGACTGGAGATCTTAGAGAGTGACGAACTCAAGCACGGGTATCGGAGTGATTTTGGGGCCTCAGCTGTCTCAGAGGAGACAGTCTCCGCTCTCAAAGAGTATCTGTCTACACAGATTGACCGCCTGAGCTGAAGCGGTCGGGCCCCGTTGATCAGAAGGAAAGATCGGGCCTCTTCAGCGAACAACCGTCTCGTTGGCCTGATCAAGGAGTTCAGCAATCGAGAGGGCTGCACACTCGTCAGTTAGCGTCAGCCGAAGTCGTGGTCGACCAACATCAATCGGTACCTTCTCGCTCGTCAAAATACCGTCTTCAACCAACGTTGCCTTGCCCCGGCTGAATGTCGCTTTCGACGCCACGCCGAGTTCCTCGCCCCATCTTGAGAGGTCGTATAATAACAAGTCGTGCATGCCAGCAACTAACAGTGCAATCTCAGCTGTACCAAGCGCCTGCTCGTCGACAGTCTCCGTCCACTCCTGTATCGCGAACCGAAAGTCATCCTCAACGTTAGTGTTGAACGTTCCAACAAGCGTTTCGGAGATTTTCCCCCAAGCCGGCGTCCGGAGATCAAACGACTCCGTTTCATGATATTGCGTGCAAATCTCCAGTAGCGTGTCGGGAGTCGATGAGGCTTCAAATAGGAGTAGCTCCCCGTCAACGTGGGCAACAGCGTAAGCTGTCTCATCAGTCACGAGAACGGTACCACGGCCCGTCGGAGCCGCCGCCGTGAGCGTCAACTGATCTTGGCGCTGGAGTTCAGCAACAACGGTCGCGAGCGGGAATTGTCGTCGGACCGCTCGAAGATCATCACTAGAGGCGAGCACATGGAGCGTCGGGGCGTCTGTCTCGACAGCCTGCACAAGCAGCTCAAGCGTCGGTAGCGATGGCCGAAGCACATAGAGTGGCTCAGTTGTGTCTGCAAGGAGTGACCGTATGGCCGTCTGTTTGGCCTTGTTGTTCCCCGAAGCACTCATATTTCACGCGTTATTTGGCGAAACATATTGGTTTGTCGGTGTCATGCAAACAGTCGAGAACGGAGTCACATCCGTCTTAACCAACGAAAATATGTCTCTACCCGCTTTGTTGGTTAACGCTGGGCGCTTTTATATAGAAACGCCGAAAGCCCGTATTATTACACTAAGCCGCCGGTAGCCGGGAGGTATATTCCCTACTGAGTCAGCGTTCGGTCGTCTGTTTCAGCAACTGATCGAGTTAGACGTTATCAATATTAATACGGGGCCGCTTGATGCGAGCACCGAGCGGCAACTCAAGGAGTCCTGGAAGGTATCTCGTTATTGGGTCTTTCCGCAATTCTACATAAGAGCGACATAGACCGTCACGGGAGGCCTTCTGTTACGTCGACAAGTTCCTCCTCACTCTGCCAGCGATACAGCCGTCCCTCTCGGTCGAACAGTTCGAAGGCACCGTCCTGTATCCAGCCGAAGTGGTACTCCTCATCCCCGCGTGGCTCTTTGCGAAGAACTCTGTCGTGCCGACGAGCAGGCCCTGTTCGACAAGGAAGTCACTCAGTTCTTTCTCGGCGACGCCAACGAGGTAGGTCACGATGTCGGCAATCAGGTAGAACTTCTGGATGCTGTTGTCTCACTCGCCACGGATGTCGACCATCCGGAAGGCGTAGGCGTCCTGCCGGCGGTTGAGACGGTCGACTACGAGGATCAGCCGCCGAATCGGCTCCCGGTCGTAGTTACCCAAGACGAAGTATGACCGGTCGTTCTCGTAGACGGGAGTCAGTTCGCTCAGGGCGTGGAGGATCTCCTCGTTGTCCGCCAGCGAAATCTCCTCGTCGTCGAGTTGGTCCTTCGCACTCGTGAGGACTTCCTCGGGGACGGGCGGCTCCTCGTCGGACAGACACGCTTCCTCTCAGCGCGGTGCGATATGGTTTATAGAGTAAATCACCAGCTTAGTCAAGTGTAGTTTAGTCCAGAGTGATTTACTTAGGGGTGAACTACTTGCCGCCAGGCCGTGTATTGTGTCGTATGAGCACCGACCTGGGGACAGCTGAGGGGATGGAATCTCGCGAACTCGTCCACTTCGTCACCCAACAGACGCGGTTCGCGCTGATCAACAACATCCTCCAGCACCCCGACCAGCTCCCCTCGATGTACGAGCTCGAGGAACTCAACCCCAGCGTGAGCGATGCCACCGTCTACAAGCACATCCAGAAACTCATCGACGCCGGCATCGTCAAGGAGGTCGCCCTGGACGACGACCAGCGCCGGCAGGGCTACCCTTGGAAGTTCTACGGCCTCACAGAGGAAGGTCGGGAGTTCCTGGAGCAGCACAACCTACTCGCTGCTGAGGAAACGCTCCAGCAGATCTACGATACCATCTCCGACAAGCCCGAGAAGATGGTCAAGTACGAAAACGCCTCCCGTCCGGATGGCCTCTAACGGCACGGTCTATTTCTGAATAGTTTGCTATTCGCACTCTTTAGCCCGTGACGAGATGATATCTGATTAACCAACAAATCTATGCCAATACGCGCTCTGTTGGTTAACACGAGGCGACCGCTGATGTCCTACGAGCCACCGACGCCACCGGCGGAACTCCCGACAGATCTCGTCAACACACTCAACGGCTACTCGCCAGACCAGCTCCAACACGTCACTCAGTACGCCGAGGCACTCGCGGATCACAAAGCTCGCGAAGCCCGCCTCGAGGAGGAGTCAGATACCGACGAAATCAACGAGCGACCGGACGACCTTCCGGACGACGTCCCGTCGAAAGCGACGATCACGATCAAGGAAATCAACGACAACCGCTACTACTACTGGCAATGGAGAGAAGGTAATAAAGTGAAGTCGAAGTACAAAGCGCCGGTCAGTCCAGACAAGTAGCCGCTGACGTCTGTTAATACCGGTGACGCCACTCCACGACGTACCAACTATCCGTGAGATGGAGATCATGCTCGAACACATCGATAGAGGGGTGTTATTTTATTATGAGTACGACTTGGGTCATTCCAACGCAGTAACAAATTCAAAAGACGGCAGTTCCAGCAATCTAGACGATCAGTCCAGTATTTGATTCAATAGATTTGGAGGTTTTCAAACGCTCTATTTGCTGATCACACTTCGATAGAGGTGTGTGACGATCGTCAGACATCTAGATATGATATGAGTGGCGGAGAGAAGCCACGTTAAAAAGAATACTGCATAGCATGGTGTGGTAACATTTGCTGTATACACTTCGATAGAGGGGTGTCTTCTTGACTGCGGACCGGTCAGCGAGAGCAACGTCTTGTCAGGTCTGGTTGCGAATTTGAGCCTTCACAACCGAGCGAACTTCATCAGCAGAGACCATGTCGATTCGGGAATCTTCGCGAAGTGTTTCTAAGATAGTATCTGGCCGTTCACCGAACTGGAATTCTAGAAACATTCCGGAGCTGGGGCCATGGCTCCGTCGCTCAAAATCAACGAGCGAATACGTCGTAAGTTCCTTCATTTTGTTCACGTAGGTTTCTTGATGATACTGGTCAGTATCGATCGTCTCAGTAAGGAATTCATAAACTCGATAACCAGTCGTACTCCGGGCGGATCCATCGTCAGTTAGCGCAGCGACCGCTGCCGTCGCATAGAGGCATAGCTTCTTTTGTGTACTGATGCCACGGACGACCTCAAGAACGCGGTTCTTTTCGACTTTTTGTTGTGCCGCTCGAACATGCTCTGCGCGAACACCATCGTCACTTTCGCGTTCGGCGAGTTCGCCGGCCACACGCATGAGGTCAATCGCCTTGCGTGCGTCCCCGTGTGTCTGAGCTGCAAACGCCGCAGCAAGTGGAATAACTTCTTCATCAACCACACCTTCGTGGAAGGCATCCTGTCGTCGTCGGAGGATCGCTTGGAGCTGATCCGCATCGTAATCGTCGAAATGAACATCCTCTGGAGTGAACGAACTGAGAGCTCGACTCCCGACGGATTCCATCATTCGCGTATCGTTTGAGATCGCTACCACGGAAATGTAGGCAGTAAGTTCGTCATTTGCCCTGGCACGCGAGAGTTGGTACAAAAGCCGCGAAAATGCGGGTTCTTGTTTGTCTCGTCGTCCAACGAGCATATCGAGTTCGTCAAGCACGAACACGACCGAGTCAAAGTGCTTGTTGACGATTCGATAGAGCTCGTCCCATTTTTCTTTCGTCGAAACACCGTGTTTCGGAACCTCAACGTCGACGCCGGCCAGATCAGCCGCCTGCTGTGTTAGTTCGTACACCGCGACGCCGAGGGTATCGAGATCTTGGCAATTAACTTCAATCGTGCCAAATTCAATATCACGGGACTCACAGATACGGCTGATGTTGTTGCAGACGGCTTTCGTGATGAGTGATTTCCCTGTCCCAGATGGGCCGTAGAGAAAAAGATTTGGTGGGCGGTTATCACCGAGCGCGACACGGAGCATCTTGGTAACTTCTTGGAGCTGTTCATCGCGACCGACAATCCTGTCTTCTTCGACCACGTAATTGGGATCGAGAAGCGATCGATCACGAATTAACCCGCCTTGTTCATCGAATTCCAGCAACATATCTTCAATTGAGTGAGTAGATCCGTCGGTGTCGGACTCAACTGCCGAGGTGCCATCAGCTGTTGACGAACTCGGTTGATCCGACGGATCCGAACTAGTAGCATCCGCAGGGAGATCAGTTTGCGTTATATTTTCGTCCTCCAATGTTCCCGAGTCATCGCGAGAACGATCGGAGTCATCAGATCCCATATGAAGGCCCATACAGCCGAGTAATAAAAAGATTCCCCACCCCTATCGAAGTGTGATCGTCCGTATCAGGTAGTGAATCTCCATAAATGCGAATTTTCGACTGGCGATTGACGGAATATGGGTGGACGTCTGACGAAGTGTTTTGAGAGCTCACAAGGGGGAGACACACCCCTCTATCGATGTGTTCTGCCTCTCGAGAGGGAGGGTGACAACTGAGAGCAGCCTCAAGAAGGATCTCTTAACAACCGCTCGTAGGAAAGATTTCACGCAGTAGAGGGATTAAACCGCTCGAAGTAGCCTTTAGAAACAACTAGAACTATCGTCTTTTTCTCTTTCTTCTTCTAGTCTCTAGGAATAACACTCACACACACACCCCTATCGATGTGTTCGATGTGTTGGTTATATCTATTCCCGATTTCGCTTTTCCATCATATTTCGTCCCGGGTAACTACGTTTCTCTACCGTTGATATTACTCGTTTTGAGTACTCTTGTAGCTAATCTCGTTTCTGCTGGTCTTTCCCCGATTTTGTTTTCCCTCTATTTCCCCCTACCGAGACAGATAGAACACATCGATAGAGGGGTGTCTGTCTCCTCGAAGGCGTCCCTCTGTCTCATCTTACCCCTCTAATGTTATATTCGCATATCTTCAACCACGAGGCGAACACATCGATAGAGGGGTGATTTTCCATACCTTGTATAAAAAAGATCAGTCGATCGGTCTTAGCGGAGAAACAAAAATCACGGGAGGAGACACCCCTCTATCGATGTGTTCTATCTGGGTAACGTTGGATTTAACCAACAAAGTAGGCCTCCGTCCAATCTGTTGGTTAATATATCACAGCTGGCTTCGTTGCTCGGACCGGAACGAGGTTGTTAACTGTGTCTTCTATTGAACCGTCGATTGAGCGTTTCGCCAGTTACGTGCTCTCGCCGAGCGTCTGAAGAGGGGAACAGATAGTCGTCCCACTGCTGGTACTTCGGGCCTTGGGGACGTCTTGGCCGTAGATCAACGCCACCGTTCCAGGCCCGTTTTTTAACTGTCATGTTCGGCTCGCTCGCGTAGTACGCCGCCGCTCGCCTCTACTCGTTGTGTTGGATGTACCGGTCGGCGAATGTCTTCCAGTTCGCCAGTAGGTACTGTTTCATTGACTTGTACGTGTACCCGTCGTTCAGCCACACCTTTCGCTCCTCGTCAGTGTTGGGTGGCAGGTAGACCAGATCCATGTGCGGTTGCCCGTGTGCGGTGTCCATACGGACGATCTCGATATTCTCCTCAATAGGGTGTGCTCCCTCTCGTACCAGCGTGACACCGTAGTTCTCCGCATCTTCATCGGGGTCGTAGCCTTCTCCCTCGGATGGTTTGGGCTCAACGAAGCCCATCAGAAAGTAGTTGTCGCCACGGTATGTACCGAGGTCGATTGGTTCGAAACTATGCATCTGTGTTCACCAGTTCGTTCCTAAGAGTTCGATTAGACGTCATATATCGACGTAGATTCTTTTCGAGGTTCTCTATCCACTACACCACCACTATCGCGCGCGTTCATCTTGAAGTGGCGGTATCGTAACGCAGGCCTGCGATATCGGCTGTTGTAGCAGTAATTGTTCAGGGAGAGATAGATGCTGTGTCTACTACTATATCTATTTGCCAACTATTTTAATATCTTCGACATGATTTTCTTGTCCACTAATTTCCGTCCATAATGCGCGTTTGGAGACTGAACAAAGCTTTTTTGACCGTTGCAATCCTAACAACCATCAGGAGGATATAATAATGCCTGAATTTGAAGACCGTCATTCCTCGATCCCCGACCCGAACGAATTCGACCCCGAGGAGGCTGAAATAGATTCTCGACTGGAGTTCCGCAGTTCTTTTTCGGAGGCGCTGACGCAGCACGGCTTTCCCGACACGCTCGTCCTCGCTCGTGAACGGGCTGAGGATGTCTTCCACGACCGGCGCTTAGAGATACTCGATTATCTGAAGGAACACGACCCTCGGTCGGTTCGTGCCCTCGCTGAGGAATTGGGCTATGATAAGGGTGTCGTGAGCCGCGACCTCCGGAAGCTCGCCAGTATCGATGTGATTGAGTATGTCGAAGAAGGTCGTGCGAAAGCTCCGCGGCTCAAGCACACCCATATCGCTATCGAACCAGTCGTGTAGACTGGCTGTCGTCTCCCATTCTCAATAGAGGTGTACTGCATGGGAGCGGACCGCCTCGGTAGCGTACGAGAGGAGTTGCTCAAGCAACTCGGGGAGCCACTCGTCGGACACCCGTGGGGTGACATCGTGCTGCTGGATGTCGACGAGTTCTCGCTGGCCTGGGCCAACGACATCCACTCCAGGCGACCAGTTATGCGCCACGGAGTGGCCTCCTGTGGATGCTGGCCGGAGCCCCGTCTACTAATGCACGTGTGAGGCTCACCCAGCGCGGGCGTGAATGGCAGCAAGCAAGCCGAACCATATATTGATAGACGGGTGCGACTACTTGATCAGGCGACATTCACAACGCATGAAATGGGAACTGATGTGCGTCCTTGTCGAAAATACTAGTAGGAAGAGATGACAGCGCCATCGCTGCCGTCCGGGTACGATGAGACTCGCCACGTTCGAGCCGGGCGCTCGGACTGTCACATTACCGTCGGCTTCGATCAATCGACTCGTCAGATCCCGCGGTTCCTCGTGCAACTGCACTGCCAGATTGAAACAACGCCTGTCGAATGGTCTTCGATTGCCCGAATGGATCACAACGAAACGGCAGCAACGGGACACAACGTGTATAACGAGGGGCTTCATGTCGATCTCCATCGGTAGTCTGATCCAACGGTCCACCTAGATATCCGCCACGGTCAGCTCTCGAGAAATCGAGGGCGGCTCATCCGTGGGTGTGTAGACTACTTCATCACGAATACAGCCTATTTCATCGGTGTCTACGAAGGGGATCGCCCACCTGGGCGGCCACCACGGTGGTCTGACGGCGGCTCCCCGACGCATAGACTTAACCGTACCAACGCGGTAGAAAGGAGTATGAGCCAGGAATCGTCCGCCGAAGAGCCGCTCACGCCAGAGGAGCTCAGCGAGGAACTCGCTGCAGCGACCGGATCCAGCACTGAAGAGATTGAGCGTGGCTTTGAGGGAATGGACGTCCAGCCACCTTGGGATGCTGAGATTACCACTGAGTGATGGGTTGAAAAGCAGGTATCGATCTTGAAGCCGCCGCTGGCAGATGCAATCGGACTGTGTCTGCGGATACAGGATATAGCAGATGAGCAGATACGAACAGTGGCACGATATCCCCAACCGACGACGGACGAAGAACTCGAGTCGGCCAAAGCAGAGATTGATGATCTTCGCAAAGCGGTCAGTGACGCGCTGGCCGAGGATCTCGGTGCGGAACCTGAAGACTATGACGCGACACGGCAGCCTGTTGTTGACGGCGGCGAATCGCTCACTCTCAGGTGGCTACACACGTACATTGCCCCCACGAGATCACCGGGCAATTGATTTCGAACGGTCGCCCTCGAAAAAGTGAGAGTGATGGAGAGACATTCATAGGCCGCTTCTGTCCAGCCGATACAGACTCTGACTTCCTTCCGAGAGTGTCTAAACCAAATCTCTCTCAGAAGTATGTGTGCGAGAATAGTGTTTTTCTATGCGTTAGAAATGTATATCCGTGCAATTATCATCCTGGCTTGCATACCGATCGGTAATGGCGTACGAGAATCTTGATCAGAAGATTTTGAATGCCTTGTTGAACGATGGCCGCGCGTCGCTACGCTCGCTCGGGGGAGACCTCGACGTCTCGGTGACGACGGTGTCGAACCACATCTCGAATCTCGAGGACGACGGTGTCATCGAGGGATACGCTCCGGTCGTCGACTATAGCGAGTTGGGCTACGACGTGACGGCGATTCTGCAACTCAAAGTTGAGGGAAGTGCTCTGCTCGATATCACTGATCGGTTTCAAGAGCACAAACACATGGTCACGGTGTACGAGACGACCGGCGATCATGACATCATCGCGATCGGGAAGTTCACCGACACCGACCACATGAACGACCAGATCAAGGAGCTGCTCGTCGATCCTGATATCAACGAGTCCAATACGAGTGTCGTGCTCAACACCGTCGCCGAAAACGAACAGTTCGACCTCGAGTACTGAGACTTTATTATCTGGTGGGTCGACTGGATAGATGTTTCGAGGGTGTGCGTCAATGGTTAATCGTGGTGGCGACACGGATACTATCGGAGCCGTCACTGGAGCTGCAGCTGGCGCACGTTTCGGTAGTACATCGCTCCCACAGCGGCGGCTTGAAGTGATTGATAGCGAGACGAACTGGAAACGCTCGCACGGACCCTGGCGACAACCGAGATCACCAGTTAAATTGGCCTGTGCGAGGCTTCCTGAAACGGAGATTGTAGGAGCCAACAGCTATGGCTACAATCTCTGGTGGGTGTTTCTGAAATGACGGTTGGGAGTACCATCGCGCCGGCGGGTGTCTTGTTTCAAGCCCTTTACGGGTTCATCCATTTAGTTCATGTACGGCCAACATTGACATCCTCTTCCGCGTGAACGCGGAGGAGGATGTCAATCTCGGTAGCTTTCGGATGTCCCCGTCTCAGAACGGGGAAGTGAGCGGCTGAGAAGAGATGCTGACGGCACGTTTTCCAGGGGTCGAGGGTACACCAACAATCTGCTTCACAAGAGCGTTATAGAAAGTGCGAGGCGAAAACCTACGGCTTTAGCCGTCCTCAGAAACGCGTCGCGCTTCTGATGGGCTGCACGAGAGCTGCCAGCTCCGGAGATCACTCGGAAGTGCATCGTACATAACCTGACGCAGGCGGCGAGCCCTTAATTCGCCGCCTGCTCTCCTTCTCCGGACGTATCCGGGAGAGGCATCGCCGTCGTCATCTGATCAAGGGAGTAAGATGCCATAGTTTCGATCCTTCGACGAACACCGCTAACGCCAGCTACTGCATCTTCTGAGTATAAGAACCGGTCTCTGACCCCGTGAGACCGTGGATTAGCGACCCCATCCCGACGCAGTCTTGCGTTCAACAAGGTCAATCGTGTTCAACATGTCCGCATGGGCCGTACCGATACGAGGTTCATCGTGATGGAGGCAGTCTCGTCTGGGATTACAAGGGCGCTGTCAATGAGTGATGGTGACGATGCATCTTCTATCATACCGCTCATATACGCAGACACGCTATTAACCCCAGTTCATTACACGGTATCAAAGAATAGCAACTCCGTCTCTATGTATCCTCTTCAGCTCGATCCACGATGGTTTTTGTCTTTTCAACGATCTCTTTAGCCTCTGGATTGGTGATATTCTGGATCAGGTTGCCTTCATACCGGATATCTGCACGCATATAGTACACATCTGCGTGAATCGATATCTCCTCGTCAAGATCGATCTGTTCATACGAGTCACTTGAGACAACGTTTGCACTGCCACGTATGCTTGCTGCAGTCGCTTCTGCAGTTTTGCCGTTCCCAGCTCCTGGGTTGGCTAACTTTGGAATGTGGTTTGCGACTACATCGGATACTGCATCGACAACTGATGTATGATCAGAAGTGACAAAATAGATATCGTCTTCGTATTCGTACGACCAAATATTGATTTCGATGCCAATGGTTCTGTCGCCTTGAGAGACGGTGATATCTGTAACATCGAATCTCTCACGCAGTTCTCGAACTTGTTCTTGTGCTAGTTCTATGTCTCCATTGGCGATGTTGGTTTCTATTTCTCTTAATTCCTCTGCCATTTCTTGTCTATCTACGTTCATTAGCAACCTCCATTGAGTTGAATTTTGTTTGGATTTCGCCATCCAAATTCGGTATATGATATTCAAACGAAAGACTGCGGCTAATAGTTACGATCATGTGTGGATACTCAGCTTTGCACGTTAGCTTCAGGGAAGTCCGTGATCGGCATCATCTGTCCTTGCCACCGCATACGTTATGCTCCTACTTCAAGATGCAAAGCTGAGGTATTCGACAGAGCCGCATGGCTACGCAGACGTGAATTCAACGCCAGTCACCTCAATCCGAGCCCCACCCTTCGACCCGTTACTCACAGCGGTTTCCCACCCGTGAGCGTCGGCCACTTCTTTCACAATCGCAAGCCCAAATCCCGTCCCTTCTTCGGAAGTCGAGTACCCTGGAGTGAGGACATCGTCTAAGTGATCCTCAGGAATCCCCGGTCCATCGTCCGCTACATAGAACCCATCTTGTAATCCCACAATAGTGACCGTCACATCGGTACCTCCGTACTCAACGGCATTTCGAATGAGGTTCTCAAGCAATTGCTGGAGGCGGCCTTCGTCAGCTTCGAGTGAACGGCTCAGATCGGTTTCAAGCGTCGCCTCTGCTGTAGCCACATTCCTCCAACAGCGCTCGGTTAGAACTGCCAAATCAATCGTTTCGGTATCGGTTACCGCTTTGCCTTCCCGCGCCAGCGTCAGCACATCCTCGATCAAGGCATTCATTCGGTCGTGTGCATCGGCGACCTGGTCGAGATGGTCGGTATCACACGTCTCACGGGCCAAGTCCAAATATCCCTGTGCGACGTTCAGCGGGTTCCGGAGGTCGTGGGAAACAACGCTGGTGAACTGATCCAACCGATCGTTTTCGCGTTGTAATTCCTTTTGCTCGCTAATATCGACGTAGAATGCAATCGTTCCGATAATAGCATCGTTGATGTCGTATCGGGGCACGGCGCGCAATAGGGTTTCGAGAGGCTCTCCATCGGCAGCCACGAGTTCTCGGTCTTCACGTGTGAACTCACCGCGGAGCGACCGGGCATACCCCTCTTCATCTAAGAGCCGTTGCTTCGACTCCGCAGTATAAAACTCCGTTAATGGCTGTCCAACTACGTCGGCTTTGTCATACCCCAACGTATCAACGAACCGTTGGTTGCAGTCTTCAATCATCGGGGTTCCGTCTTCGGCACGCGTTTCCACGATCATAACGGGTGCCTCCTCGAAGAGATACCGGTACTGTTCTTGAAACTGGGCAGTTAGCTGCTCTAACTCGTCAGTTCGCTGTTCGAGTTCGCGTTCGCGCTGTTTTCGATCTGTAATATCACGACTGATCACGACGAACTGATCATCACTCCCGATTTCGATCCGACGAACGTTGATTTCGACAGGAAACGTTGATTCATCACGACGTCGAAATCTGCCTTCCAGTTCCCGACGCTCGCCGACGTTCATATCTGTCAATCCGGCGCGAACTGACTCAGAAGTGATCGTTTCATCGAGCTCCCAGATCTTCATTCCAACGAGTTCAGTCTCGCTATAGCCCGTTTGTTCGCAGAGACGGGGGTTCACATCGATGATGGTTCCGTCTGCGTCATGTACGTTGAGCATATCTGGAGAGCGTTCAAAGAGTGCCTCAAGCCGCGCTTTTGTCCGTTGGAGACGTTTTTGTCGTTCCCAGTTATCGGTAATATCTGAGAGAGCGAAGACGGCGCGTTCTATGTTCCCTTCGTCGTAGTCCATTGGGGCTCCATCGACTCTGAGTATTTTATCGCTGTTGTCAGGGCAGCTGATAGTG
>Ga0207753_1000309_pt1 | contig 19416 bp, 21 predicted proteins | sample PonA233FremontCA_2_FD_187273 | JGI IMG/M metagenome (GOLD analysis project Ga0207753, IMG submission 187273) | Salt pond sediment microbial community from Fremont, CA, USA - Pond A23 Sediment 3 (SPAdes) | ecosystem: Environmental > Aquatic > Non-marine Saline and Alkaline > Saline | place: USA... | reverse complement strand
CGCGGCAGTCCACCGCGCGCTCGGTTCGGCGCCGACGGAGCGCCACGACGGCGTCTCCGTGGTTCGGGTCGCCGAGGCACCGGAGCCGGCCGGGATCGCCGACTCCCCCGGTCGGCTGGCAACGCTCGCACGGCTCGCCCGCGACTTCCGGTCGCCGGAGCCGCTCGTGGTCGCGCTCGGCGACGGCGTCGCCGCAGTGTCGACACGAGAGGCGGGTGCGGCGGACGCCGCGGCGACGATCGCCGCGGAGTTTCCCGCGGCCGACGGCACCTGGATCGGCGGACCGAAGCGGGCGCTCGCGCGGATCGATCCCGGGACGCCGGTTCCGGAGGTCGTCGCCGCGATCAGGGGGCGGTCGGCGTGAGCGCCGACCCGCTGGCACCGAGTCGAGGCGCGGAGGAACGGACACGATGACTGACGACGCGACACCGAACAGTGCGGATCCGGCTCCCGACGACGCCGTCGACGCGACCGCCGACGACGCGGGGCCGACGACCGACGCGGCACGCGAGTCGCGGACCGCCCGCCTCCGGACGACGCACGCCGACGCCGCAACCGTGGCGGCGGCGCTGCGTCCGGACAACACCGACGCGATGGAGATGGCCGTCGAGGGCGACACCCTCGTGACGACCGTCTCCCGGGAGACGACCGGCGGGCTCCAGTCCACGGTGGACGACACCGTGGTCAACCTGACGGTGGCCGACGCCATCGTCGACACCACACGAACACACAACACATGAGCGAACGATCAGTATCCAAGCAGCGAGACGGCAAGCGATGGTACGACCTGATCGCGCCGGAACAGTTCGACCGGACCGAGCTCGGCTCGACCTTCGCGGACGAGCCCGACAAGGTCCACGGCCGAACCGTCGAGGTCACCCTCGGCGACATCACCGGCGATCAGGGCGAGAACAACACGAAGCTCACCTTCAAAGTGACCGACGTATCGAGCGACGCGGCCTACACCGAGTTCATCAAGCACGAACTCGCGCGGGACTACGTCCGCAGCCTCGTGCGGCGCGGCGCCTCGAAGGTCGACGTCGCGATCACGGTGCTGACCACGGACGACTACCGCGTCCAACTCCAGCCCGTGGCGTTCACCACGAAGAAGGCCGACCGGAACCAGGAGAAGGCGATCCGGCGCGTGATGATCGACCTCGTGGAGGAGGCCGCCGCCGAGCGCACCTTCGCGGAACTCGTCGACAGCGTGATCGAGGGACGGCTCTCCTCGGCGATCTACGGCGAGGCGAAGACAATCTACCCGCTCCGGCGGGTGGAGGTCCAGAAGCTCACCCTCGAAGCGCGGCCCGCGGAGGTCGCCGCCGAGGAGGAGGCCGCCGTCGACGTCGACGAGGGCGACATCGCGGTCGACGACGCCTGATCCGGCTCGAGCGGACGCCGACGTTTTGCGGTGATGCCGACGTTTTGCGGTGATGCCGACGTTTTGCGGTGATGCCGACGTTTTGCGGTGACGACGCCCGACCGGGAGCGGTGGGCGTCGCCAGCGGCCCAGATCCACGGCCACGCCCGTCGGCTCGCGGGTCGAGCTACTCCTCGACGACGACCGTCCCGACCATCCCGGACTGCTCGTGCGGGATGCAGACGTACTCGTACTCGCCGGGGACCTCGAAGGTGTGTGACCACTCCTGGCCGCTCTCGACGAGTCCGCCGAGCTCCGACCCGAACGCGTCCCTGGCGGCAGCGGTCGACTCGTAGCCGCCGCTGGCGAAGAACGCGGCGTCGTCGGGGATCCCCGAGTCGTACGCGGTGACGGTGTGGCCGCGCGAACTCGTGTTCGCCCAGACGACGGTGTCGCCGACCGAAACCGTGATCTCCGTCGGATCGAACGCGACGGCCGTCATCCCGACGTCGTAACCATCCGCCGCGCTGGCGCCGCCGCCGCCCGCACACCCCGCAACGGCGACCGTGGCCGCCGTCCCGAGGCCGGCGAGAAAGCGCCGGCGGGAGACGCCTCGGCGCCTCGCATTCGGGTAGTCCGTCATACCCGAACCTCGGGAGGCGAGCGGTATATGCGCCCCGGTCCGGATGTAAAGAGGTAAACCCGTCGTCCGAGTCGACCGGAGTATGAAACCGCGGTTCGTGGGTCGGTTGGGGCTCGCCGACGCGGTGACCGTCTCGAACGCCGCGGTGGGGTTTCTTGCTGTCGTCGCCGCGACCGTCGACGTCGGCCTCGCCGCGCGGCTCCTGCTGCTCGCGGCCATCGCGGACGCGCTCGACGGCGTCGTCGCGCGCCGCCGCGGCGGGACCGACGTCGGCACCCACCTCGACTCCCTGGCCGACGTCGGGTCGTTCGGGGTCGCACCCGCACTTCTGGTGACGCTCGCGGTCGCCGACGGCCGGGGACTTTCGACGCCGCGCGGGGCGGTCGCGGTCGCGGGTGCGGCCCTGTTCGTCGCGGCCGCAGTCACCCGGCTCGGGCTCTACACCGCCTACGACACCGACGCCGCCGAGACCGAGGGCGTCCAGACGACGCTCGCGGCCACGATCGTCGGCGCGACCGTGCTGGCGGGGTTCACCGCCCCGGTCGTGCTCGTCCCGTTGACCTACCTGCTCGCGGGGCTGATGCTCGCACCGATCACCTACCCGGACCTCCACGCCCAGGACGCGGTCGTGATGGGGATCGTGCAGGCGGCCGCGATCGTCCTGGGTGGCCGGATGGGACGCCAACTCGTCGGCTCGATCGGCCGCGGGTTCGCGTTCGGACTCCTCTTCCTCTCGCTTTCGTACCTCTTTCTCGGCCCGCGGTTCTACTGGCGGCGAGATTGACTGCGACGGCAGCGGCGTCCGTCCCGATCGGCGGCGCTTACATCCCCATATCCGCCGCGGCGTCGGGCACCGGCACGTCGTGTGGCGACACGCCGAGCAACTCCGCAGCGTGGTCTAACGCCATATCGAAGCCGTAGTAGCGTTCGAGTTCGTCACCCTCGGCACTCGGGCGGACCTTCAGCATGGCGTACCCCTCGGTGTTCTGTGCGATCGCGGCGGTTCGGCCGTCGGCGTCGAACTCCAGAACGCGTTCGGTCTCCGTCTCGTGGTACCGGGCGGTGATCCCGTTCGTCTCCGTCTCGTCGGTTGCCATACCGTACGGTTGGACGCCGGACAGTCGAAGCTGTCGGTCCCCCCGACTTCCACCGGGTCCGTTCACGTCCGTTCGTCCGCTCGCCCACTCGCCGGCGAGCCCACTTCTCTCCGTTCGCCCCGGAGTTGCGGGCGAAACCGAAAGCGGTGTATCGGATCGGGCGAACGTTCGGACGATGTCACAGTGGCTCCAGAGCGGCCGGCGGCGGGACATTTGTGCGCTGCTCTACGACGCCGGAACCCGCCGCGGCCAGCAGCTCAAGACCGACCTCGACGCCGCGTACGACACCCGGATCGACCCCAACGCGTTCTACGGCAGCCTCGAGGCGCTCGTGGATCTCGGGCTCGTCGCACGCCGGACCGACGGCATCCACGACGTCTACCGGCTCACCGACGCCGGAATCGACGGCGTCGAATCCCACTACGCGTGGCTCTCGGCCCGCCTCGACGGCGGTTCACACGACACGCCGACCGACGAATCCGCGTGACCGCGGCGCGTGGATCCGCCGCCCGGCGGTCGGTCCGGCCCACGAAGCTTTTTAATGCCCCTCGCGTAGGATATGGCACTCCGAATGTCCCAGCAGGATAACCGTCCCCACGTCGACCGGGACGACCTCCGGTGGTGTCACGAGTCGGTCCAGGGGGTATCCCGGACCTTCGCGCTCACCGTGGACGTGCTCGATGAACCGATGTCGTCGTACATCTGTCTCGGCTACCTCGTCTGTCGGATCGCAGATACCGTCGAGGACGCCGCCCACATCCCGCCGGCGGATCAGGCCGACATCCTCCGCACGTACGACGCCGTCTTGGATCCCGAAAGCGACACGGACGCGACGGCGTTCGTGACCGCCGTCGAGCCACATCTCCCCGACGAGGACGCGATGACCGACGACTGGGCGGTTGTCCACGACGCCCCGCGGGTGATCGGGACGTTTCAGGACCTTCCGGCGGACGTCCAGGGGGCGATCGTGCCACCCGCCCGGGAGCTCGTCTCCGGGATGGCCGAGTTCGTCGAGCGGTACGACGACGACGGCGGGCTCCGGATCCAGACCCGAGGCGAACTCGAGGAGTACTGCTACTACGCCGCCGGGACGGTCGGCAACCTCATCACGAACCTGGTGACGCGCCACGAGGTCTCGGCCGACCGAAGCCGGCAGCTGTACGACACCGCCGAGGAGTTCGGGCTCCTGCTGCAGCTCGTCAACATCTCGAAGGACGTCTACGACGACTACACCGCCGAGGACAACGTCTACCTCCCCGCGGAGTGGCTCCGCGAGGAGGGCGTCCCCCAGGACGGGGTCATCGACGACGCCCACGAGTCGGGAGCGGCGTCGGTGGTGCGCCGGACCGCCGAGTTCGCGGGCTCGTTCCTCGACGACGCCCAGACGTACCTGGAAACCGTCCCGCTCCGCGACGGCAACACGCTCGCGGCGTGGGCCATCCCGTTTCTGCTCGCGGTCGGTACCCTCCGTGAACTCCTCACGCGCCCGGAGGACGCGCTGTCGTCGACCGGGGTGAAGATCTCCCGCCAGGAGGTGCTCGCGGTCGTCGCCGAGATGCACGGCGGCGGCAGCCGGGAGTCGCTCGACGAGCTCCGCCAGGAGATCACGGCGGGCCCGTACCACCGCGCGGCGTCGAGCCTCGACTGAGCCGACCACGCCGCGACCGACGGCGAGGCAGGACGCCGTCCTCGCGACCCGACGCCACGGCCGCTCCGGGGTTGGGTTCCCGACCCCGCTTCCGGGCGAAGCCGGTGAGCCACCCCGACGTCGCCCCGATCGTACACATTGGGAGGCTTTTTATTCGTCCGAGCAAACCACCCAGGTATGGGTACCGAAGACGCACACGACGACCACGAACACCACCTCCCCGCGGTGGAGGATTGGCCCCGAGGGTTCGGCGAGGCGAGCTGGTGGCCGTTCGTCACCGCCGCCGGTGCGGCCGGCGTCTACGTCGCCGCCGCGCTGTACATCATGGGTCGTGGCGACTCCACGCTGGTCAGCCCGCTGGCCGGCCCGGCCGCGCTGATCGGATCGGTCGGCCTCTTCCTCGTCGGGCTGTACGGGTGGGTGTACCACGCGTTCGTGAGCACGTTCTGGTCCCGCGAGGTGAACCCGAAGAGCGCGAACAAGCTCCGGTGGGGGATGCTCGCGTTCCTCGGCTCCGAGCTCGCGACGTTCGGCGCACTGTTCGGCTACTACTTCTACATCCGCGCGGGCGACTGGGAGTCGATCTTCGTCGGCATCCCGAACCTGACGGGCTCTCTGGTCATCGGCAACACCGCCCTCCTGATCCTGTCGTCGATCACGCTCCACTACGCCCACACCGCGATCCGGAAGGACGAGCGGCGGAAGTTCCTGCTCGGCCTGATCGCGACGGTTCTCCTGGGTGTGGTCTTCATCGGGGGACAGATCTACGAGTACTACGAGTTCATCATCCACGAGGGGTTCACCCTCACCTCCGGGTTCTTCGCGTCGGCCTTCTTCGGGCTCACCGGGCTCCACGGCCTCCACGTGAGCCTCGGCGCGGTGCTTCTGGGCGTCGTCCTCGTCCGCGCGCTGGCCGGGCAGTACTCCGCCGAACGGCACGTCTCGGTCAGTACCGCCTCCATGTACTGGCACTTCGTGGACGTGGTGTGGCTCTTCCTGGTCGTCGTGCTGTACGTGGGCGCCGAAGTCGGAGCCTGATACTGCCGGCTCCTCGAAACCGGACCCGTTTTCACCTCCCTCACTCGAGTACCGGGTATGAGCGACGACGCCGACGAGCCGACGGTCCCGATCGTGTGTGAGGACTGCGGGACGCGGTCGCGGGTCGCACTCGACGACCTCCGGGAGTCGCTGGACACGCACAACGAGCACCGCCACGACGGCGAGGGGGTCGCGCAGGTCGACCCGGCGCTGTCCGACGCGCTGGCGGATCAGGTCGCCGAGGATCTGGGGCTGTACGACGGCGGGTAGCGAAGCCGGGCGGTTTATTCCCGCCCGCCGTCCACCCGACGTATGCTCACGTTCATCGGACTCGGGTTGTACGACGAGCGCTCGATCTCGGTCGAGGGGCGGGACGCACTCGCCGACGCCGACCGCGCGTTCGCGGAGTTCTACACCAGCCACCTGGTCGGCACGACCGTCGACGACCTCTCGGAGTACCACGACGTCGACATCGAGGTCCGGGACCGCGCGGGCGTCGAACGAGACCCCGACGACGTTCTCGCGGCCGCCGAAGACGACCACGTCGCGTTCCTGACCGCGGGCGACACCATGATCTCCACCACCCACGTCGACCTGCGGCTCCGCGCGATCGACCGCGGGATCGACACGCGCGTGATCCACGGCGTGACCGCACAAACCGCCGCGAGCGGGCTCACCGGACTCCAGAACTACCGGTTCGGCAAGTCGGTCACGCTCCCGTTCCCGGAGCATCACGGCGGCGACGACGTCCCCCGTAGCGTGGTCGAGTCGATCGAGGCCAACCGCGACCGCGGGCTCCACACGCTGGTCTATCTGGATATCAAGGCCGAACGCGACGCGTACCTGACCGCCGCCGCCGCCGCCGGACTCCTCGCCGAGGGATGGAAAGATACCCTCGCGGTCGCGGTCGCACGCGCCGGCAGCTCCCGTCCCGTGGTCGCCGCCGACGGGCTCTCGGCGCTGTCGGAGCGCGACTTCGGCGATCCGCTCCACCTGCTCGTGATCCCCGGTGACCTCCACCACGTCGAGTCCGACGCCCTCGCGGCGCTGGGTGGCGCACCCGCGGCGGTGTTGGCGACGCGGGAGCGGTGAACCGAGGCGTGGCTCGGGCGGATCGTGGATTGAACGGATGGGCGTCCGGCCGCGGATGCGGAACTCGGCGGGCCGCTGCCTCTTCGCCGGGGAAGTGTGTCGCGCTCCCGATCTGCTCGCGCCCGACGCGGATCAGGCGGCGAGGGTGGTCGGCCGGCTGTCGACCTCGGCGACCGACTCCTCGGGCCCGACCGCGGGGAGCCGGATCGTCGCCTCGGTCCCTCCGTCGGGGGCGTCCCGGGACTCGATCCGGAACGAACCGCCGTAGCGGGTCACGACCCAGTTGACGAGCCACAGTCCCAGCCCGGAGCCGTGGTCGAGCGCCGACTCCTGCCCGGAGGCGACGGCCCGACGCTCCATCTCGTCGATCCCGGGGCCGTCGTCGACGACCGTCACGACGAGCGCGTCGCCGTCGTCGCGCGCGGTCAGTTCGATCGTCGTGTCCGGATCGGAGTCGTGCGTGTACGCGTTCTCGACGAGCTCCGTGACGGCCGCCGTGAGTTCGCTGCCCGCCGCGACCGCCCGGTCCGTCCGGACGGTCCGCTCCAGGGTGACGTCCGGCCGGTCGCCCGCGAGCACGTCCCGGATGTCGTCGAAGACGGCCCCGGGATCGATCCGTGTGGGGTCGCGGTCGCCCTCCGCGTAGGTGTAGAGTTCGCGGGCCCGATCCGCCAGCGAGAGGAGTTCGTCGGCGGCGTCCCGGATCATCGCTGCCCCTTCCTCACCGTGTCCGGCGGCGCCGAGGACGATCGACATCTCGTTGCGGAGGTTGTGTCGAAGCACCCGATTCATGACGCCCAGCAACTGCTGGCGGCGTTTGCGCTCGGTCACGTCCCGCTGGAACCCGATGTACTGGACCACCTCGCCGGTCTCGTCTTCGACCGGAGTGACGCTAACCTCGTTCCAGAACGCCGACCCGGAGTCCCGGTAGTTCACGACGTCGACCGACACGGGCTCCTCCGCGGCGATTCCTCGGCCGAGCCGCGCGACGGCCGCCGACTCCGTCGCCGCCCCCTGGAGGAACCGGCAGTTCGATCCGAGCACCGCCCCGCGGCCGTAGCCGGTGATCCGACAGAACTCGTCGTTGACGTACGTGATCGGGTTGTCCTCGCGGGTGGCGTCCGCGATGACGATCCCGATCCCCGCCTCGTCCATAGCCCGGTTCTTGATCTCGAGTTCGCGCCGACGCGCCTTCCGGTCGGCGACGTTCCGGGCCACTCCCTGGATCGCGGTCCCGCCCTCGCCGTCCTCGATCGGCCGAACGTTGATCTCGAACGGCTCCACCTCGCCGTCCGCGGTCTCGAGGGCGAGCTCGACGCCCTCCGCCGCGTCGCCGTCGAGGACGCGCCGGTAGAGCCCGACGGCGTCGTCGACGGAACCGGGCGCGAGCACCGTCCGGAACGACTCGCCGACGAGCGCCCCGCGGTCGTATCCGAGGCTTCGACCCATCGCGGTGGAGACGTACCTGAACTCCGCGTCGTCGCCGATCCGGAAGACGGCGTCCGCGCTCGCCGCCGCGACCTCCTCGAACCGGTGGCGCTCCGTCTTCAGCCGTCTGGTCCGGCTGGAGAGCGCCGCCTGGTAGGACTGCCGTTCCATCGCGTTCCCGATCCGCTCGGCGAGCAACTCGACGAACAGCTCCTCGGTCTCGGAGAACGACTCCACCCCGTTCCGATCGTCGGCGAAACAGACGGTGCCGTACACCTCCCCGCTGACGGTGATCTTGGCACCCACGTACGCGCCGAGTCCGAACCGTTCGACGGCGTCGTCCGATATCCGGTCGCTTTCCGCGGCGTTCTGAACCGAGAACGCTCCGTCGACCTCGACGGTGCGCCGACAGTACGCCTCCTCCAGCGGACACTGCTCGCCGGGCTGAATCGACGGAGACGACCCCGTCGTGCGAACGATCTTCTGCCTCCCGTCGTCGATCCGGGTGAGAAAGCCGACGGACACGTCGAGGTAGTCGGTCCCGATCCGAAGCCCGTTCGAGATCGCTTCCTCCGGTTCGTCTTCCCCACCCGAGAACGCGTTTGCCGCACGTCTGCGGGACGACGAGGGTATGCTCACAGTGTACGTACTGGGTCGTCGTCCGCAAAAGATCGTCGGCCAAACCAGTTAGGGATCCGGCACCGAAACCGGGCGTCTCCCGCAGGGTCCCGCGCGTTCTGAACGCCGCTCCGTCCCGACATACCTCGCGCCGGTGTGTGCCCGCCGGGACGCGGGAGCCGTCGGGGTCAGACGCCCGGCCGCTCGAGATCGAGCTGCGCTGCGAGGTCGTACTCGTCGCCGGTCACGAGGTAGAGCACGTCCTCGACGACCGTCAGCAGCTCCGGAATCTCCCGGACGACCACGTAGGTGATCCCGACGAGGACTGCGACCGCGAGCAGCTGGCTGATGATCCGATCCGAGATGAAAAACGAGACCATGTACGGATCGGAGGAGCCGAAGAGGAACATGATCTCGTTCACGAACCACTGCATGTACTGCTCTCCGAAGACGATCGTGATGAACGTCGTCCGGAGCAGGTTCAGCGCGTAGATGATGGGGACCACGATCGCCAGCGCGCGGAGCTTCCGGCGGAGCGGTGCGGTCACCGCGGCGATCAACCCCGCGAAGATCGCGATGCTTCCCAAGCCGGTGCACGCGAGCACGACAGACACCGTCAGGCGGTGGTCGCCGTCGAAGAAGAGGAAGGTGTTCAGATACCCCTGTTCGCCCACGATGAGTTCGGGGGTGTAGCCGAACGCGTTCACCAGGAATCCGGTTTGGGCGGCGACGGTCTCCATCAGCACGCCGCGCGGAGCCGGCAGGGCGAGGCCGAACAGCGTGACCGCGGGGATCGTCTCGAACGGGAGGTACAGGATCCCCATCGCCGCGACCGACCGCGAGAGCACGTAGAGGGAGTCGCGGCCGCCCCACAGCAGGTAGCCGGTGTACAGCGACGCCGGGACCGCGACGATCGAGAGCAGCCCCTCGACGTAGCTCTTGTGGACGAGCGTGAAGTGCGGGACCAGTTGGAGCCAGAAGGCCGCGAAGCCGACCCACGCCGCGACCGTGAGATACCGCGCGAGCCGCTCGTTCCGGCCGACGGAGAGCGTCCCCGCCGCGAAGGTGAGAATGACGACCCACGCGAACGCGTCGGAGAGCAGCCCGGGCATACCCGACGGAACGCGATTCTCGAATAAATCCTTTGTCGTTGCGTGCGTCGACGGTGGGAGGCCGGAAGCCCGATCACGCCGCCGCCAACAGCCGGAGCCGAGACGTCAGCGTCACCCGCGGGGGGTCATCGTCCGCGGCGCCGCCGTTCCCGTCACCTCCGGGGGGTCCCGTCCGTGGGATCCGTGTGGTATGGCAGCATTTTTTGGACTCTCCCACCTTTGACGGGGTACGATGACCGAGAACGCCGACCAACTTCGAGCGGAACTGGAGCGCGTTTTCAGCCGGGCCGACTACCCGGTCGAGGAGCCGATGGACCTGGTTCCGGCGCTCCCGGATGGCCCGGGGACGACGTTCGAAGCGGGCGACGTGAGTGTCGGGGTGATGGAACTCGGCGGGACGTACGCGGAGTATCAAACGTATCCGTACGAGACGGTCGACGACCTGGTTGCCGATCTGATGGAGGGGTTTCGCGCGGAGGGCCTGTTCGACTGATTCCACGCCGCTGCACGATCGGCCACACGTCGGTTCGGCGACCGCGCTACGTCACGAGAGGCGTCCACGACTACCCCACCGTCTTCGATACCGCGGGCGTCGTGCGCCTCGCGCGTCTCCGGCGGAAGCCGTTACGGTGACACACTCGTGCGCCTGCGGCGTGGCTAGACGCCGGAGCGAGACAGTCACGGGGAGAAACGACCGCCTCAGGCCGCCAGGATCTCGATCTCGTGGCCGTCCTGATCCTTGGTGAACGCGTAGCGGTCGTCGCAGGAGGCGGGATCGCGGTAGTCGGTGGCGTCGCGCTCCGAAAGCGTCGCCCAGTAGTCGTGGAGGTCGTCGGCGCGGACGCACAGGTGGCCCCACGCGTCGCCCATCGTGTACGATCGGCCGTCGTAGTTGTACGTCAACTCGACCGCCATCGCGGCGTCGGACGCGCCTTCGGGCTTCATGAAGTAGTTCGCGAAGGTGTCAGACTCCCACCGGCCGGTGTGTTCGTACTCGAACTTTCGGGTCCAAAACCCCAGTGCCTCGTCGGCGTCCTCGACGCGGATCATCGTGTGGTCGATGCTCCACGTGGGCAGGTCGGGGTCCCGCTGGACGATCTCGACCTCGTGGCCGTCGGGATCTTTCACGAACGCGTAGCGGCCCCCGCACGATTCAGGGTCGCGGTAGTCGTCGACGCCCTCGTCCAGCAGCTGCTGGTAGTGGGTTTCGAGTTCGCCCTCGGGGACGCGGACCGCGATGTGGCCCCACGCGTCACCCATCTCGTAGCTCCGGTCGTCGTGGTTGTAGGTGAGCTCGAGCTTCGCGCCCTCGTCGTGCATCTCCTTCGGGCCGAGGTAGACGTTGGTGAAGGTGTCGGCCTCCCACCGGCCCTTCTCCTCGTAGTTCAGGTGAGTCTCGTACCACTCCAGCGACGCTTCCAGATCCTCGACGCGCATCATCACGTGATCGAATACACCGGACATACGCGACGAGAGGGGCGCCGCGGTGAAAAAGGGTGCCGAAGCCGGTCAGTCGGCGCCGGGACCGCCGCGCGGCCGTCCGGTCGCGGCCCGGTAGTGAACCGCCGCGACCGCGACCAACACGACCGAGCCCACCGGCCACGCGACCCGGTTCGGCTGCACCGAGAACCCCCAGGCGAGCTGTGCTTGGAGCACGGCGGCACAGACGAGCAGCCCGGCGGTCACCCGCGGGTCCTCCCGCCGGACCCGCCACCCCACGACGGCGCTTCCGGCGGCCAGCGCGTACAGCCCGACCGACAGCGGCCACGCGAGGATGAATCCGGGGAGTCCCCGCGTGTACACGAACAGGAACTCCGGGAGGGTGACGAGCGTGTAGGGGTTGGTGTTGACCAGTCCCCACGCGAACAGCAGCGTGGCGTCTCGCCCCGTGAACACCTGTACCGACCACGGGACTGCGAGGGCGAGCACGAACGCGAGCGCCGGGAGCCGCGACCGTCTCTCGGCCACGGCGATCACTTCCTGGCGACGACGCGGAGTACGTCCTCGTCGACCAGTTCGTGGTCGCGACCCACCTGCTGTTCGTCGTGCTTGGCGCTCGGGCCGGTGACCCGTGCGAACCGGAAGCGCTCCTCCAGGGTCCCGCCGAGCTTCCGGAGCGCGTCGTCGACGGTGTTTTCGCCCTGCATCAGCACCAGCGGCTCCTCGTAGTCGACGCCGCGGCCGGGCTTGTCCATGTACACCCGGATCAACCCCAGTTCGTCCCACAGCCGCCGTCTGAACCCGTCGAGCCCCTTCTCGGCCTCCGCGCTGATGAACACCGCCTCCTCGGGGTCGACGCCCACGTCCCGGAGGTTCCCCTCGACGGTCGGGAGGTAGTCGCGGTCGATGAGGTCGGCCTTGTTGACCGCGACCATCGAGGGCAGGTACACCCGGTTGTCCATGATGCCGTCGATGAGCTCGTCGATCGAGGTGTTGCCGCGGACCGTCACGTCGGCGTTGACGTAGCCGTGCTCCCGGAGCACGCCCGCGACGGTGTCCTCGTCTAGCGAAACGTCGTCGGAGGTGGTGACCTGGATCCCGCCCTTCCCGCGCTTGGAGATGGTGACGTTCGGCGGTTCGGCGTCGACCCGGATCTTGTTGTTGTAGAGCTCCTCCTGGAGCCGCTCGTACCGATCGATCTCGAAGACCGAGAGCAGAAAGACGACGAGGTCGGCGGTCCGGACGACCGAGAGGACGGCCTTCCCGTCGCCGCGACCGCCCGCCGCCCCCTCGATCAGTCCCGGCACGTCGAGGATCTGGATGTTCGCGCCGTTGTGTTTCAACATCCCGGGGTTGACGTCGAGGGTGGTGAACTCGTACTCGCCCACCTCGCTGTCGGCGTTGGTGAGCGCGTTGATTAGCGTCGACTTGCCGACGCTGGGGAAGCCGACGAGGGCGACCGTCGCGTCGCCGGTTTTCTCGACCGCGTAGCCCTGGCCGCCGCCGCTACCGGACTGGTTTTCGAGTTTCTCCTTCTTCTCCGCGAGCTTCGCCTTCAGCCGGCCGACGTGCTGCTCGGTGGCCTTGTTGTACGGCGTGTTCGCGATCTCCTCGCGGAGTTCGTCGATCTCCTCCTCCAGTCCCATCGGGTACGACTCTGCGATCTGCGTCGAAAAAGGTGTTCTTTCCGCGTGCCGGGTGTGGCTCTCCGGCCGGCGGCGGGAGGTCGAACCGCGACGGCGCGGCGGTGGTCGGAATCGAAGCGTTTTGTACCACGCGGTGCGTAGGACGGACAATGGACGCCGAACCGGAGCCGGGACTGTCGGAGCAGTATCGGATGGCGAGCCCCTGGCCACTCTTCGTCGCGTTGGGGATCCCGATCGCGGAGTTGGGGATCATCTTCGGGCTGTTCCCCGTCGCGGTCGGCGGCCTCCTGCTGTTCGGCGGGAGTGCCGCCGGACTGGCGACGGAAGCGGGGTACGCCAAGACGCCGTGGCGGGGGCTCTTCGGCGCCGCGGTGCCGTTCGCCGCGCTCGGCGTCGGATTCGTGTACACCGCGATCAACCTCCCGGATCGTGGCTTTGCGATCCTCGCGGCCGCGGCGATCCTGGTCGCGATCGGGGTCACCGGCACGCTGTTCGCACGCGAGCCGGGACAGGAACCGACGTACTGACGGGTGTCTCGACGGCCGTAGCGCACTGACACTGATCGCCTCCGTCGCAGCGACGAACCAACAACCTATTTGATTCTCCGGGGGAAGGGCGGGGTATGGCGAACGAGATCTTCGACCGGGAGACGATGCTCGACCTCCTAGTCAACATCATCCCGCTCTTTATTCTCGGCTTCTTCATCATCATCTTCGCGGTGGTGTCGCCCTTCGGGATCGACCCGCTCGCGTCGTCGATCCAGTTCGGACTGATCGCGATCCCGTTCGTGTTGCTGGCGGTCCTGACGTACTTCGCGGGACGGGCGGTCGCCGGGAGCGAGGCGAGCGGCCCGGTCTACCTCCCCGGGCAGGCGAGCGTGTCGGGCGCCGAGCCGCTCGAGGTCCCCGGTGAGGCCGACGGGACGGAACTCGACGACACGGAGACGGTCGCCGCGGAACTCGACGACGGCGACGACGCGGGGTCCGAGGAGCCGGTTCGGAACGGCACCGCCGAGGACGGCGACACCGTGCCCGACCCGGACGGCAGCGGGGCAGGTGGGGTCGACTCCGATCCGGACGCCGCCGGAAGCGGCGACTCCGAACACTCCGCCTGACCCCGACCCGCTGGCGGGCCGGTCGGATCCCGATCCGCGCCCTGCTCGACGGCCGCGTCCCGGGTCGTCGGGCGCTCACCGCTCGGTCGTCCCGAACCTTTCATTACCTTCCGATACTCACTCACCTCTATGCAGGTCAACGGACAGTTAGCACTGACAGTTCTCATGGGGATCTTCCTCATCGCTGTCGCCGCGTGGGTCGCGCGGGTCGAAAACTGGCGCTCGTACACGCCGGTCGCCGGCGGCGGCGGATACGGCCAGGAGGAAAGTTACGTCTCCAGCGAGAAACCCTCGGGGGTACTTCGGTGGCTCACCACGGTCGATCACAAGGACATCGGGCTCCTCTACGGCACCTACGCCCTCATCGCGTTCGTCGTTGGCGGGCTGATGGTCGTGGTGATGCGCATCGAACTCCTCGACCCCGGGATGACCCTCATCTCGAACACGTTCTACAACTCGCTTCTGACGAGTCACGGCATCACGATGTTGTTCCTCTTCGGGACGCCGATCATCGCGGCGTTCTCGAACTATCTGGTGCCGCTCCTGATCGGTGCAGACGACATGGCGTTCCCGCGGATCAACGCGATCGCCTTCTGGCTGCTTCCGCCGGGTGCGCTGCTCATCTGGGCGGGCTTCTTCCCGATCCCGGGTCTCATCCCCTCACAGACGGCGTGGACGATGTACACGCCGCTGTCGACCGGCGCGGGCCTCGGGAATCAAGCCAACGCCGGCGTCGACCTGTTCCTCCTGGGACTCCACCTCACGGGCGTCTCGGCGACGATGGGCGCGATCAACTTCATCGCCACCATCTTCACCGAGCGCGGCGACAAGGTCTCGTGGGCCAACCTCGACATCTTCTCGTGGACGATCCTGACCCAGTCGGGGCTCATCCTCTTCGCGTTCCCGCTTCTGGGTAGCGCCCTGGTGATGCTGCTTTTCGACCGGAACTTCGGCACCACCTTCTTCGCGGGCGAGGGCGGCGCGATGCTGTGGCAACACCTCTTCTGGTTCTTCGGCCACCCCGAGGTCTACATCCTGGTGTTGCCGCCGATGGGGATCGTCAGTTACGTTCTCCCCCGCTTCGCCGGCCGCCGGCTGTTCGGGTTCAAGTTCGTGGTCTACTCCACGCTCGCGATCGGCGTGCTCTCGTTCGGCGTGTGGGCTCACCACATGTTCGCGACCGGGATGGACCCCCGGCTCCGCGCGTCGTTCATGGCGGTCTCGCTCGCGATTGCGATCCCGAGCGCGGTGAAGACGTTCAACTGGATCACCACGATGTGGAACGGGCGGGTGCGGCTCACCACCCCGATGCTGTTCTGTATCGGGTTCGTGTCGAACTTCATCATCGGCGGCGTTACGGGCGTGTTCCTCGCATCGATCCCGGTGGATCTGGTGCTCCACGACACCTACTACGTGGTCGGTCACTTCCACTACGTCGTGATGGGTGCGATCGCGTTCGCCGGGTTCGCGGGGCTCTACTACTGGTTCCCGCTGTACACCGGGCGGATGTACCAGAAGACGCTGGGGAAGATGCACTTCTGGCTCTCCATGATCGGGACCAACATCACGTTCTTCGCCATGATCCTGCTGGGCTACGGCGGGATGCCGCGGCGGTACGCGACGTACCTCCCGCAGTTCGCGACGCTCCACCAGATCGCGACCGTCGGGGCGCTCATCCTGCTGGTCGGCCAGATCATCTTCGTGTGGAACTTCGTCCAGTCCTGGCTCGAGGGCCCGACGGTCGACGACGGCGACCCGTGGGACCTCAAGGACGCGGACCTCTACACCGCCGAGTGGGACTGGTACGACGACAAACTCCAGACCGCGATCGCCGACGGCGGCGAGGAGGAGACGGCAGTGCCGGACGGCGGGCAGGAGACGGTCGACGACGACGCTAACGCCGACGAGTAACCCTCCTTTTCATCGCGTCGGGTGCGCCTGCGGCGCACCGCCCTCCGCGGGCGACCCACAACTCGCCCGCGGGGAAGCGAGACGGCGAAGCCGTCTTGCCCTGCTTCAAAACGCTGTCCCGTTGAGCGGAGCGAAGCGAGGCTCGTGAGGCGCGCGCGTCGCGGTGGAGCAAAAACACCTGACTCCGCCGTCTTGGAAGCCTAAGCCCTTCGGTGCTCCCGTTCGCTCCTTGCAGTCGCTCACGGGAACTTCGACGGCTCCGTCGGTGAACCGCTCGCTCACCTCGTTCGCTCGCGGAGACCCGACACCCAGTCTCCGTCTCTCGGCTGGATCACCGAACGTCGGATGCAAAAAAGCTCGCGGACGGTGTTAGTATACCATCCTCAGATCGCCAGCAGGATCCCCGTCGCGAACATCAACACTACGATCGACGCGAGAACGAGCGCCAGGAGGTCCGTATCACTCATACTCGGCGTTCGGCTCGGGTGAGCAAAGGCGCGTCGATTTCGGGGGCGAGCCACGCATCGACCGGAACGGGTGGCTTAACAGGACGCGACGCCGAGAATCGTCCGTGACCGAACGCGACGCGAGCGGGACCACGGCATCGAATCCCGAGTCGGCCGAGCGCGACGGACGGCGGTTCGTCCTGACACTGTACGTCGCGCTCGTCGGAGTCGCGGCGACGGCGGGCTACCTGACCGGCGCGTTCGTCGACGGCCTCCAGCCCCCGCGGTTCCTCTTCGTGATCCCCTTTCCCGCCACGCCGCTCGGGTTCGCCGCCTACGGCGGGCTGACGATCGCCTTGGTCCTCGGGATCCCGCTCGCCCTCGTCGTCTACGTATCGGGCACGATGGACGACCTCGACGGGTGAGCCGGGTGGTGCGCGCTTCGTACTGGTAGCAGCGCGGAAACCCATCCCTTCGGGCGTGGGGTTAGCTCACACGGCCGACTCGCCGACCCTTTTTACCCCAGGCGGGCGTAGTTCCGGTGACGATGGACGTAGACGCACACGCCGAGGAACTCGCCTCCGCCCTCGGTGTAGACAAAGCGGAGGTCAAAGCCGACCTGGAGAACCTGCTGTCGTACAGCGTCCCGATCGACGAGGCGAAACAGAGCATCCGTCGGGAACACGGCGGGGGCACCGGCGACGCGACCCCGACGGCCAAGGACGTCGCGGACGTCGCCGTCGGCAACGACAACGTCACCGTGACGGTAAGAGTGCTCTCGGTGGGCCGGCGGTCGATCCGGTACCAGGGCGAGGAACAGACCATCCGCGAGGGTGAGTTTGCCGACGGAACCGGCCGGATCTCCTACACCGCGTGGGAGGACTTCGGGTTCGAGCCCGGCGACTCGATCACCGTCGGCAACGCCGGCGTCCGGGAGTGGGACGGCGACCCCGAGCTCAACATCGGCCAGTCGTCGACGGTCGCCATCGAGACGACGCCCGTGGAGACGCCCTACGAGGAGGGTGGCGACAGCGACCTCGTCGACCTGCGGGCCGGCGACCGCGGCCGCAACGTCGAGATCAGAGTGCTCGAATCCGAGGAGCGGGTCATCGACGGCCGCGACGGCGAGACCACCATCCGGTCGGGCGTCGTGGCCGACGGGACCGGCCGGCTGCCGTTCACCGACTGGGCGGCCCGCCCGGAGCTCCGTGAGGGCTCGGAGCTCCGGCTCGAGGAGGTGTCGATCCGGGAGTTCCGGGGCGTCCCACAGGTGAACCTCTCGGAGTTCACCACCGTCACACCGTTAGGACGGTCGGTCGAGGTCGACGACGACGCCCGGCGGCTTCCGGTCGGAGAGGCGGTGGCGGCCGGCGGGCTGTTCGACGTCGAGGTGGTCGGCAACGTCCTCGAAGTCCGTGACGGTTCGGGGTTGATCGAGCGGTGTCCCGACTGCGGCCGGGTGCTCCAGAACGGCCAGTGCCGTTCCCACGGCGACGTCGACGGCGAGGACGATATGCGCGTGAAGGCGATCGTGGACGACGGCACCGGGACGGTGACCGCGATGCTCGACCGGGAGCTAACCGAGGCGGTCTACGGCGACACGATGTCGGCGGCGATGACCGCCGCCCGCGACGCGATGAACAAGGAGGTCGTCGCCGACGAGATCCGCGAGCGGATCGTCGGCCGGGAGTACCGGGTCCGTGGGAACCTCTCGGTCGACGACTACGGCGCAAACCTCGAAGCCACCGAGTTCGAGCGCTCCGACGACGCCCCTGAGACGCTCGCGCGGTCGCTGCTCTCGGAGGTGCGGCCGTGAGCGACGAGATCCAGGAGCGGGAGGTTGCCCGCCGGCTCTTCGCGGCGGAGTTCGACGACGCCACGCTCTCGTATTCGGAGAGCGACGAGGAGCGCGCACCCAACTACGTGGTGACGCCGACCGGCGCGCGGGTCAACCGGCTGTTCGCCGTCGGGGCACTCACCGAGGTGGAGTCGGTCAACGACGACGTGCTCCGCGGCCGGATCGCGGACCCCACGGGCGCGTTCGTCACCTACGGGGGGCAGTACCAACCCGACGCCGCGGCGTTTCTCGAACGCGCCACCCCGCCGTGTTTCGTCTCCATCACCGGGAAGGGACGCACCTACCAGCCCGAGGACGGAGACCGGATCTTCACGTCGGTCCGCCCGGAGAGCCTCAACGAGGTCGACGCCGACACGCGGGACCGGTGGCTGGTGGCCGCCGCGGCGGCCACGCTCGACCGGCTCGCGACGATGGCCGCCGCGCTGGAACTCGACGTCCGCGGCGACGACCTCCGGACGGAACTCGAAGCCCGGGGCGTCGACGCGGCGCTCGCAAGCGGGATCGCGCTCGCGATCGACCACTACCGGCCGACCGAGCACTACCTCGAAGCCGTCCGGCGGCTGACGGTACAGGCGCTGGAACTCGTGGCGGGCGACCGCGACAGCGTCGAGACGCTCGACGTCGACCCCGGGGAGGCCGGCCCGGACGAGCTCGGCCCGCTCCCGGACGTCGCCGCCGCGGCCGGCGCCGTCGACGACACGGGTGCCGCCTCGGCGCCGGACCCGGCCGACGAGGGCGCGGCTGGCGACGCGGCGGCTACGGACCACGCGGCCGACGCCGCGGCTGACGCACGGAGTCCGGCGTCGACGGCGGAGGCCGCGGCGGCGGACTCTCAAGAACCTACGGGGTCGGGCGTCACGGCGGAGCCCGCGGGTACCGGCGGGTCGAGCGGGGGCGGAATCGACACTGGCGCATCCGCGAGCACCGACGCCGACGCATCCGCCGGTGGCGACACCGGCGCATCC
>Ga0207753_1000308_pt1 | contig 19492 bp, 11 predicted proteins | sample PonA233FremontCA_2_FD_187273 | JGI IMG/M metagenome (GOLD analysis project Ga0207753, IMG submission 187273) | Salt pond sediment microbial community from Fremont, CA, USA - Pond A23 Sediment 3 (SPAdes) | ecosystem: Environmental > Aquatic > Non-marine Saline and Alkaline > Saline | place: USA... | reverse complement strand
CTCCGTATCCCTATCTGACGGAAGTCCTGGAGACGCTCTCCCGCACAGACACGATGGGGTTTTCAACCCACCTGTCCCCCACCGTTCTGGAAACCGTGGCCCGACTCCGTAACCGAGAGACCCTTGGGCTCGTGACGCGGTACCAGGGCACAATTCCTCCCCTGTCCGAAGAGCTACGAACCCACACCGCGTACGACGGACAGGTCATCGCCGCGTCAATTGATCGCGAGGCGGACCACCTGCAGAGTTTTGTGCAGGACACCGATCTGTTGCTCGCGACCCCGGCAAGCCAGCGCCGCCTTCGTCCCTACCTGGACGAGTCCATCCACGACGTCGAGGAGTTGAGGCTGCGGGTCGGGAGGGACTCCATTGACGCCATTGCGGATGCCGTACCGGCGTGATCGCCGTCTACGAGTCTTTCGGGGCCTCTTCAGGCTCTTCAGTCTCTTCAGTCTCGGGGTCAACGTCGGCTGAGGCCGTCGTGGCAGAAGCCTCTTCCCTCCCATTCTGCCCGGCCGCCGTCCCTCCGGCGCCCGGATGGGCAGATGAGTGGGGGGAAGCATCTGCGAGTTGGGGACGCGGCTCCTTCCGGGAGTGCTCGGGCGAGGCCTCTTCGGGCTCAATCCAGGCCCCCCACGCGTCTTGGTCATACACCACGGAGACGTTCAGGTAAGGCCGCTCCGCCCGGAGAGACACCACCTCAAAGTCCGGCTCAGCCGACTCTTCTTCCTGATCCGGGTACTTCACCCGAACGTGGTAGATGCCGAGCAGCATCTTCAGGAACGTGTCCTTAATCAGGCGCAGATCGCGGAATGTGAGGTCCGTATTGTCGAGCTGACCGTCGTCGATGCGCTCGCTGAACAGAAGGTCGATCAGATTTTCAAGACGGCGGGGCGACGGGTCGTCGAGGCTTCGGCTCGCCGCCTCCACGGAGTCGGCCAGCATCAGAATACCAGTTTCCTTCGAGTCGGGCTTGGGCCCCGGGTAGCGAAACTCGGACTCCGGAACCGATCGGTCGGTGTCTTCGGCCCGGCTCAGGGCCTTCTGATAGAAATACTCGATTCGTGCCGTCCCGTGATGCATGGGGATAAACTTGTGCACCTGCTCCGGCAGCCCGTCATCCGTCCCCATTTCGAGCCCTTCCTTGACGTGACTCGCAATGATGAGGGCACTCATCCGAGGCTTCAGTTCGTCGTGGGGATTGGACATCGTGCGCTGATTCTCCACGAAATACTCCGGCTTCTTCATTTTGCCGATGTCGTGGTACAGCGCGCCCACGCGGGTCAACAGCGCGTGGGCCCCGACCCGATCGGCGGCCGCCTCCGCGAGATTGGCAACCTGGAGCGTATGATTGAAGGACCCCGGGGCCCGTAGACTCAGCTCCTTAAGCAGCGGACGGTTTGTGTCCGACAGCTCCAGGAGCGTCAGATCCGTCGTGATGTCGAAGATGCGCTCCAGCGCCCAGAGGAAAAGCGACGAGGTGATCGTGATGGCAGAAGCGATTGCCGCATACGCCAGGTCAGGTGCCACGCGTCCGAAGGGAAGGTCGAGATACAGCCAGGTGGCGAAGAGAACGAGCGCGTACCCCACGAAGGCCAATCCGCCACTCACAAAGAACTGGCCTCGGTTTTTTATGTCTCGCACGCTGAAAATCCCGAACGCCCCGGCGAAAAACGTGGCGATGGTGTATTCGAGGTCGAGCCCAAGCATTTGCCCGCCAGTCAGGGCCAAGACCAGTGTCCCAATGAGGGCGATGCGGGAGTTGAAAACGATGGTCAGAAGCACCGACGCGAGGGGCACAGGCACTACATACAGGGACCAAGGGGCCCGGATCGCCACCCCGTACAGGGCAATGATGAGCGCAAGAACCACCGACACCAGAATCAGGTCCCGGTTTTTGGACCAGATCTCGGGCCGCAGGAGATAGAGGTAAAAGAAGAAGAACCCGAAGCCGAGCAGGGTATAGAGGGCCTCCCCACTCAGCTGTTTTAGGACGATGTTGGACCCAAGCTGCTCGCTCTTCGCCCGTTGCAGAGAGGTGAGCTTGCGTTTGACTTCCTGCGTGACCCGCTGCCCCGTCCGGACGATTGGTTCTCCTTCCTCCACGCCTCCCTGGATGGCCGTCACTTTTTCGGCGCGCCGCTCACGCTCCTCCATGGTGTCATCGCGGAGGTACTGGAGCGACGGCACAAAGATGGCCCGGAAAAAGGAGGTGGCGATGCGGGAGTGCTCCCGATTCGAGGAGAATCGTTCACGAAGCTGGCGCTCAGCGTACTCGAACGCCTCGTTGAGGCCGTAAAGGTTTTTCTTGTCCACCCTGCGCTGAGTCTGATCCTGCTGGTTCCGAACGATAATCTCGTCGGTCAGCACAGAGTCCCGGGCCCGGTTCATGACGCCAAGACTAAGCAACTGCCCACCCACCTCGAACGCCGCGTCAAGCAGACGGCCGTGGAGGCGGGAGGACAACTGGTCGGAGTTTCCCCGGGAGGCAGAGCGAAGGTTCTGTACTTCGTCCGCGTATTCGGACGCAAGGTATTCCCACTGCGAAGCGCTCAGCGTTGCCTGGGCATTCCGGCGGCGCCGAACGTAGTCCAGCGAGTCTTGACGGGCAGCCTCCCGTTCGCCCTGTTGCCGGTGGTAACGATAACTCGCATAGGCCTCCAACACTCGATTCAGTTGGCGACGCAGGGTGTCGCGGTTTCGCACGAGCTGCTGCGAGGCTCCCTGGACCTCTCGAAAATAGGGAGGTGTGTTTTCCCGAACTGTGTCTCGCCGCGCCTCAACCCGTTCCTGATCCAGATAAACAGGAAAATTGAAGGGCGCGCTGAGGTTCGACTGCCGCCACGTGTCGCCCACCTCGACCGTGTACTCGTAAAAGTCACCGCGTGGAAACGCAGCAACGGTGAGGGCCACGAGCCCCAGGAATAATCCCCCACGCAAGAGCCACTGCTTCCAAGCCACAGTGTCGTCCGGTTCATCTCCCGTTTCGAGATCATGCCCCACGGGTTGAGGCGTCCGCTGGCTCCAGCCAAGCAACTCAAGTAGTCCCATAGTGGGCCGCGAAACCAGTGAGACGAGTGCCGTTGGTCCTCCAAGCTCGGAAAACGGGCGAAGTGTGGTGCCCTCAGGGGGAACTTAATGCGTGAAAGCCCAAGGAGGATCCTCTCACGCATTCCGAAGGGCGTTAGGACTCCGGATCGGACGGCCCTGAAGAGGTGGTGTCGAGATCAAGGGTGGACCCGCTGCCTTCGATGGTATCGGGGGTGGCCGTGATCGAGACGGGCGCGCCGCGGAGCGTATCGGCAAACTGTTCGGCCGTATCCCGGCGAATAATCACTCGTCCCTCCGCATCGGTTGAGGTGATGGGGTACCGGTACCCCTCGAGGAGCAGCTGGAGGCTGTCGAGCCGGTTTTGGAGCGTTACTCGTTCTGTGAACGGAAACACGCGGGCCTCACCTTCCTCAATCCAATAGGGGCGCCGCAGGTTGTCGTCTTGCTGAACCCGAAGCTCACGAACATCCGCGGTTGCACGAACCGTGACGTAAAGGGTATCGCCCAGCGCAATGTCGGCCGGAGCCCGCCGGGACGGTTCCGGTGCCGGGGCGGGTGAGTCAGCAGAGGCCTCTGACGGCGAAGGACCGGCCTCGGCGGTTGGTGCCTTCTCCACGGACTCCGCGTCCGATGGGGGGCTACCCTCCTCCCCGCTTTTCATGAAAAGGCTCCCTAACCCCCCAACAAGGACGAGGAAAAGGACAACCCCGCCAATCGCCAGCACTTTGCCCCGATGGTTTGCGACAACGTCCTGAAAGGATCCGGACGTTGCGGCAGTGCGGGACGGGGACCCGCGCTCCCGTGAGCGAACGCCTCCCGGCTCGGTTTCTTTCCCCTCAGATCGGTCCGAAAAACGAGTAGCGTCCCCCGCCGTCTCCGCCGAGGACGAACGCCCGCTAGCCCTCGAGGGCGTTTCCGTACCGACTCCTCCGGTGCGTTCTTTCTGCGCCGCTGGGGACTGATCAGAAGAAGAGTCGTGAAGGGGCCCGTCCTCCGAGTCTGACGAGGAGTTCCCGACTGAGCCAGGCGCCTCTGCGTCTTCTTCGTCCAACGACTCCGTCACGGAGCCGTCCGCGCCGACCGATTCGTCCTGCGGAGGGGGCACATCGAGAAACGCAGTGGCAAGCTCATCGTCGTACGTTCCGGAGAGTGCAGACCCGAGGTGATTCATGACCGGCTCCGCGGTCAAGCCAATCGCCTCCGCGTAGGCGCGAACGAAGGCCTTCAAGTAGACGTCGTTCATCCGCGATTCTTCGTGGAGAACCCCCTTCTCGAAGGACTCCAAGTGTGAGGCATGGACCTGCGTTTCCTCCTGAATTGATGCGAGGGACACGCCACGGTCCTCACGAATTCGACGCAGGTCACGTGCGAACCGCCGCAGGGCGGGAGTGTCCAAGTCATCGGGCATGGCGACGAAACAAGTCGGTGGGAGGTCCCGAGCCCGGCGCCGTCTACTCATTCAACGGAGGGCCACCGGCAGAGCCATTCGGCAAACCTGCAAAAGAAAAGGCCGTTCCGCCGGCATACTCCGGAGAAACGGCCTCAAGGGTCGGGACGGCGGGATTTGAACCCGCGACCTCATGTACCCCATACATGTGCGCTACCGAGCTGCGCCACGTCCCGATTTGTAATTCCACGATCTAGTATGAGGAAACTCCTCGTGGGTTCGGACAATGGGGGCCAAACAAGGGGTTGGTTCTTGTGAGTTCTCAACGAAGGCACGCTCGCTGCCATCCGCCCCGGAGGCTACGACTGGACCTCATCCGGGGGGCGAAGAGAAGAGCGGACAGTCACTTCACTGTGGAGGGTACGGTGAACGGGGCACTTGCTGGCGATCTCGAGAAGTCGCTCCCGCTGATCATCGCTGAGGGCACCCCGGACTTCAATTTCGCGCTCGATGCGATCGACCTGCCCCTGATCCGCCTCGCAGTTTTCACAGTCGTCTGCGTGGACCTTTTCGTGGGACAGGCGAACGATGGTCTCGTCGAGGGGCCACTCCTTGCGGTCGGCGTACATGCGGAGGGTCATCCCCGTACAGCTGCCGAGCGCCGACAGCAGAAGGCCATACGGCGTGGGGCCGTCATCGTCGCCGCCGACGTCCTCCGGCTCGTCCCCAACCAGTGAGTGGCGCCCCGCCTGAATCTCAGTCCGGTACGAGTCCCCCGTACGTGTCACTACGTCCTGGTCCGGCGTCTCGGCCGCAGAGGAGGACCGGTCGACGTACTTTTCGGCCCAGGCCCCCAGGACCACCCCCAGATATTCCGCATCCGCCGGATTCGTGAGGAGGTGGCTGGCATCATCGAGAGAGACAAAGCTCTTCGGGTGCTTGGCGGCCTGGAAGATCTTTGCGGCGTTGTTCACCCCAACGGTTTGATCCACGGGCGAGTGGAAGATCAAGATGGCCCGATCGAGCGTCCGGATGGTCTCTTCCATCTTAGTCGCCGCCAGGTCGTCAAGGAATTGCTTTTGGATTGTGAAGGTCCGGCCCGCCAGTCGGACACGCGCCTCCCCTTTATCTTTGATGTCTTCCACCGCGTCTTGGAGGTGCCGGGTCACGTGCTCCGGATCGTACGGGGCGCCGACGGTGGACACCGCCTGCACGGAGTCGAGCCGCTGGGCCGCTTGGAGCACCGCCGCGCCCCCCAGCGAATGGCCCACCAGAATCCGCGGGGCCTCGTGGTGCTCGGCGAGATGGTCGGCCGCCGCAATCAAATCATCGACGTTGGACGAGAAATTGGTGTCCGCAAAGTCGCCTTCGCTTTCCCCGAGCCCGGTGAAGTCGAACCGCAGCACGGCAATGCCGTGCCGGGTCAGCGCACGGCTGATGGCCTCGGCAGCCCGCAGATCCTTAGAGCAGGTAAAACAGTGTGCAAACAGGGCAAACGCGCAGGGCGACTCGCCCTCGGGCCGGTCGAGCCGAGCGGCCAGGGCATTCCCGTCGGCGTTTTCAAATCGAAGCTTTTCGGACATAAACGGAGGAACAGATCTTTTTGCACATGAATGTCAGAAATGTACGCTAAGACGCCGCGCGGGACGTCAACTTAAACGAATGGTCACGGGTCTCCGTGGGGGCCCCACGGTCAAAACTCCGCTCCGCAAACGTGACCTGCCCACTGCGATGAACGAGGAACACGGTTGAGGCACGGGTCCCGTAGGCCTCGTCCCCGTCGATGAACGGGGGCGAAAGCATCCGTTCGGTCTCGGGGCCTACCCCCGTGGTGGGAAGTTCGTCGTCCGGGGCCGGTCGACGGTCGTTGAGAATGTCGAGAAGAGCCTCGGCGGAGGGCTCGCGGTCTTTACACAGCGTACGGAGCCGGGAGATGCTTCGCTCCACCTTCGGCCAGGGATCGTCGAGCTGCGCATTGCTCATCCCGTGGATTCCAGGCGACACGGGCCGGGGGGAGCCGTCTCGATTGGAGCAGTAGAACGTGTTCTCGGGCGTCCCAACGAGCAGATTGAATCCGTTGTACCGGTCCGCCTGCAGTGCGACGTCGTGGAGGTACGCGTCCGGCGCGGGCTCGTCCCGCAGGTAGTCCGCCACCAGACGCCCCCGCGAGGGCGCATCCTCCCGGTGGGGGCGCTCATCACGTACGTTGGTCACCGTCGCCCAGTGCCCCCGACGGGTGATGCCGAGCCACGTCCCGCCCGCCTTCAGGTCCCGGCCAGCCAGCACGTGCGGCGCATCGTCCCAGAACGCGGCAGGGGCCGTCGGCCGGTCATAGAACTCATCCCGATTCCCCGCAAAGAGGAGCGGATACTCTGGGTGTACGTTGTGTGCGAACAGAATTAGGCACATGGTGGGGCATCGTATGAACCAGCATTGCAGAGCCACAACCCGGACGGCAGGGCGCGGCCACCGTCTACGTGTCGCCCTGCTTTTCCACTGCAAACAGGCGCGGCGGGTCGTTGCTCCAATTCGGAAATCGGTAGGACAGCACCCGGAACTGATCCTGCGGAAGCGCCGACACAAACGACTCGACGGCTCGGGCCTCCGTTTCACCCCCCTCATGTCCCGTGTAGGCGACCGTCGTGATGACGCCGCCGGGGCGAAGCATCTCCGCACTCGCTTCGAGGGCCTGGCGCGTCGTCTCGGGACGGGTCGTAAGCGAATGATCGCCGCCGGGCAAATAGCCCAAATTGAACATGACCGCACCAACCCGGCCCCGCTCTGCCGCGGTCAGTTCTTCAGCGAGGGCCTCGTGCCCCGAATGCACCAGCCGGACGGACGCCCCCACGCCCTCATCCTGCAGCCGCCGCCGGGTGTCCCTCAATGCGTTCTCCTGTACATCGAATCCGACGACCGTTCCCGCGCGGCCGACCGCTCGCGCCAAGACCACGGTGTCGTGTCCGTTACCGACCGTCGCATCTACTGCAAGCCCTCCCTCTTCAACGGCCCGCCCGGCGAGGGTGTGCGCGTACTCCAAGATCGACGGAATCACCATGTGGCTTGGCCAAGAATGACTGTACAGCAGCGGCCACGGGGGGCCAAGAACAAAGGAGGCGTCGGAACCGCAGGAGAAACTCCTCGAATTTCAGAGGCAGGAGGAATCTCACGCTCCGTCCGTCCGTGGGGCGACAAAAGGTTTTCACTGAGCCCTTTTGCCTCCATGTCTGTGTTCGTTGATCTGGACGAACGAAGTTACACGGTTCATTTCGACTCCCTCGCTACGGTGCCATCGCTGCTAGAAGACGCCGGGCTCGAAGCGGGACGGTGTCTTCTCCTTAGCGACGAGAATGTGGCCCACCATTACAAGACCCCACTCGTTGAGGGCCTTTCCAACGCAGGCTGGACGGTGCGTTCCATCGTGCTTCCCCCCGGCGAGCAGACGAAGTCGGCCTCGTGCCTTCACCGCGTCTACGACGAGGCGCTAACCTGGGGAATCGACCGGCAGACCCCGGTGCTCGCCCTCGGGGGCGGCGTCGTGGGCGACCTTGCCGGGTTCGCCGCGGCGACGCTCCTGCGCGGACTGCCCCTCGTGCAGCTGCCCACCTCCCTCCTTGCCCAGGTCGACGCCTCGGTGGGCGGAAAAACCGCGATCAACCACGACACCGGGAAGAACCTGATCGGGGCCTTCTACCAGCCGGAGCTCGTTTGTGCCGACCCCCACACGCTCGACACGCTGCCGATGCGGGAGTACACGAGCGGAATGGCGGAGGTAATCAAGCACGCCCTCATCCGCGCCCCCAAACTCTTCGAGGACCTGGAGGAGCACCTGGTTCCCGTGATGGCTCGGAAAGACCGGGAGATCGTGTCGTCGGTGATTGAAACCGCCGTGGGCGTAAAGGCCGATGTCGTCAGTGCCGACGAACGGGAAGAGGGCCAGCGCGCCATTCTAAACTTTGGTCACACCTTCGCCCATGCCCTCGAGCGGGTGGCAGGGTACGGTGCGTTTACCCACGGGGAAGCCGTCGCCCTTGGGATGCGAGCGGGTCTGTATCTCTCGCATCAGCGGCACCCCGAGGCCGTGCCGCGAGCGCGGCTCGATCACGTAATTCGCGCCGTGCCAATTGAGACCGACCCTTCTACGGTGTCGTTTTCCGATCTTTACGCGGCAATGGCGGCGGACAAGAAAAACGAAGGGGACACCATCCGCTTCGTGTTGCTCGAACAGTTAGGCGAGGCCTACGTGAGCGGCGATGTGACAGAGGACGACGCCCGTCACGCATGGCACTTTGCGTGCTCGGACTGAAACGCCACCCCTGCTCAGTCGTGTCAGTACGGCGATAGCAGGCGGATGCCCCCCGCCGCCTTCCCTATCTCCCCTCCGGCCCTGGCCCGTACTCGTGCCCAACTCATCTCGTCGTCGTTCCCTCACCCAGCCACTGTGGAGAGCCCTCCGCGTGGCCGTGACGGCCGTACTGGTCGGGGTCGTCTTCTTCGTAGGCCTCACGCGGACCGAAGTTGGTCGCGATCAGATCCGCCAACAAGTCGAAGCGCAGTTCAACCAGCAATTTCAGGGGACCCTCTCAATCGACTCTCTGAGCGGATCCCTCCTCACCAACCTAGAAGCAAGTGGGGTGCAGCTTCGATCCCCGTCGGGGACTCTCGTCGGTACGGTCGACGGGATCCGGGCCACCCCCCAGTGGGCCAACCTCCTGACCGCAGAGCTATCCGTCCAGTCCCTCACGCTGAGTCGGCCTCACCTTACACTGCACCGGGATTCTGCAGGCACGTGGAACGCTGCACGGGCCTTACGCCAGAAGTCCTCCTCTTCGAACTCCCCGCTGGACCTGACCTTCGCGGACATTGAGGTCCAGCAAGGCCGTGTCACAACCTCCCGGAACGGGCCCGCCCCCGATCTCGTCCAGCAGGGCTGGCTGTTCGACTATACGCGGACGAATATCACAGGGCTCTCGTTCAGTGCCGTAGCCCAACGGACGGGAACGAGGCGCTTCGTCGAGCTTGACAATGCGTCGTTTTCCATGCCGGGCGAGGGCCTGCGTGCTTCATTCATTGAGGGACAAGTCGAACAGACTGCGGACGGCTGGTCGGCAAGGGATCTGGATGTATCGTTGGATACCACCCGCATTCGGGGGGAGGCCGCCCTCCAAACGAACGGGACCGACCGCAATGCGCCCCAGATCTCCGTCCGCCTCAAGCGAAGCCGGATCGACCACGGTGAAATTCGACGCCTGGTTCCCCGCCTCCCGCTCGCCGACGTCGTCACGCTTGAAGGCACATTCGGGGCCACCCCACGGCGGCTCAGCGTGGACGACGTGACGGTCACGCACAATACCTCCATCGCCACTTTGAACGGGACCCTCCGACGGCAGTCCTCCAACGACGGCCTGGCAATGGACCTGCGACTTACGGAGGGTCGCTTCGCTCCCCGAGACGTCCGGGACGTTTGGCCCTCTGCCCCGCGGTTGCCCCCCGTCGACGAAGGTCCCTTCGGCCTTACTGCATCGGTGCAGGGCACGACTGCCGCCGCCCAGGCCGGCCCGCGCACGTTTGACCTCGCGACCCGCCTCGCAATGGAAAGCCCGCACGGGGCGGTCCGAGGCTCTTTGGACGTGGCCCGTACGTCCCCTTCCGGCCTCACCTATAGCGTCTCGCTCAACGCGGACAGCCTCAACCTTGCGCCCCTGACCGGCCGGCCAGCCCTGGCAAGCCGGCTGTCGGGACAGGTTGAGGGCAACGGCTCCGGCACCGAACTTGGCACCCTCCAGGGCTCGGTCGACGTGTCCCTCACGGGCTCTCAGATTGCCGGTCGTCCATTCGCCTCCGCCGACGGCACGCTCACAATCGACGGGGACAGCTCAAACGGAACCCTCAGTGTCCGGCAGAAGGATGGGGGACGACTGTACGTCAACGGCACGGCCCAAAACGTGGATCGGCGACCGAGATACACGGCCAGTGTGAGTGGCGCCGGGCTCGACTTGAAACCGCTCCTGGGCCCGACCGCCCCGGCCACCCAACTCAACGCGCGGCTGACGATCGGAGCGGCGGGGCTCCAGTGGCGGTCCCTTACCGGCAGGGCGGTCCTCCGAGTGGACAGTTCTCGGGTGAATCGGGGCGACCGTACAGTCACGTTGCCCCCACACTCCGCCACCCTCCGCCTCGCGGCCAGAACTGCCGACCGCCCCCGCGTCCAGCTAAGCGGCTCCGTGCTTCAGCTCACGGCCGACGGCACCTCCCTCGGCCCCCCTCTGTGGAGAGCAGCTCAGACCTGGGGCACGGAGCTTCGGAAGGCCGTTCGGCGCGAACGCAACAAGCCGGCTCCCTCACAGGAACGGTCCTCCGTTCAGCCGTCCCTGTACCTGCCGGCAGACGCCGCCTTGCGGGCGTCCCTCCAGTCGCAGTCCCCCCTTCAGGCGCAGGCCAGAATGCGGGTCCTCCAGCCGCAGATCGTGAGTGCCTGGTGGCCTACGTTTCCAGAGGAGACCGAAAACCTCACCGTCGAAACACAGCTCTCCGTCGGCCCCGACAGCCTCCACACTGCGGGGCGGGTCTCCGCCGATTTTGTTCGGTCCGGGCCGAACAGCGCAACGGGCCTGCGGGCCGAGTACGACGTGTCCAGCCACATTGATGCCCCTCTCGCGCAGTCGACCTTGGCCACGGGCACCGTCTCTGCCGAAGAGGCAGCCCTGGGCGGCCCCGCGCTCAAAAACGCCACTGTGTCCCTTGCCTATGGCGGCCGCACGGGACGGCTCCAGGCCCGAGCGGACACCGTCGGGATTGCCAACTCCGTGCGTCTCTCCGGTGGGCTACGCATAACGCCCCGGGCCAACGAACTGCGGCTTCAGACCGTCTCGGCCACCATCCACGGTAACGAATGGACCAATGCTTCGTCTGCGTCTCTGCAGGCCTACTCGGACGCCCTCGTTGTCACGCCGTTCACCGTTCAGCAGCCCCACCCCGACACCCCGGCCCTCCAAGAAATCCGGATCGGGGGCACTGTCTCAGCGCGCCCCACGGACACCTTGGCCGTGCGGGCCCGGAATGTCTCCCTGCCTCCCTTCTCGCGGGCGCTGGGGCTGCCACAACTCATTGGCGGCAACCTGGACGGCGAGGTTCGCCTCCGAAGCGCGCTAAACCAACCCGAGCTGACAAGCGACGTCGCGGTGCACCGCCTGTCCTTCGACCGGCGCGTCTTAGGCACCGCCCAACTCCGCCTGGCCTACGCGGCCCAGTCCCCAGACCTTCGTGTGAAAGGGCAGCTCCGCTCGGAGGCCCAGAACGTGGACCAGCTCACAGGCCCGGACCTGGTGCCCTCGGGCGCACGAACCGTGGAGCCCAATAACATTTCGGTGTCGGGTCGAGTGCGCCTGCCTGAATGGGCACGCGTCGGGAGCCTTGAGCGTGCGTCGGCACGTCCCTCGGAAGAAACCCTGGACCTCTCGGTGAAGGTCGAGCGCGCGGACCTCTTCTTCTTTCGGTACATCTTCGAAGAGCGTGTTGCCGGGGTGCGCGGGTTCGTGAGCGGGCCGCTCCACATCGGGGGGCGGGTACAGGACCCCCGGTTTGAGGCAAACTTCGAGATCGTGAACGGGGCCGTTCGGCTGCCGGTCTTCGGCCTGACCTATGAACTGGAGGGCCCCGTGGAGGTAGACAAGCGCGGCATCCACGCCCGCACGCTCCGCGTGCAAGACGACGAAGGCACAGCCACCGTGAACGGGAGCATCCTCTTCAACGACTATCAATACTTCTCTTTCGACCTGTCGGCCTCGCTCGACGGCATCACGGTCATCGACGTGTCGCAGGCCGAGGACCTCCCGTTCTACGGCCACATTCGCGGCTCGGGCCCCCTCCATCTCAACGGCCCCCTCCCCGACGCCACCCTCGAATCAAACTCGGCCCGCACGACGCCGGACAGTGAGCTTTACATCCCCGTCTCTGGTCGGACGGTGGAGGAAGATACGGGCTACATCGTCTTCACCGACTCCACCGGCCAGACCCCGTCCGTGTCGCAACTGTCGCGCCGGCCCAACATTCTGGCCGACCGCCCCGAAGGTGTGCCCTCCTTCGTCGAGGGCCTCAACCTTAACCTCAACGTGATCGCTCCGAACGAGTCGACCGTCAACCTTGTCTTCGATCCGCTCGTGGGAGACGTGGTAACGGTCGTCGGCTCCGGTCGGGTCCAACTGCAGCGAGAGGAGGGCGATTTTTCGGTCTACGGGAGCTTCGACGCGACCAGCGGCACCTATTTGTTTACCGCCGGAGAGGTTTTCGTACGTCGCTTTTCCATCAACCAGGGCACCATCACCTGGGACGGAAGCCCCACCAATGCCCAACTGGATCTCGACGCCGAATACCGCACCCGTGCCTCCCCCTCGGGACTGCCAGGCTTCGACGGCTACAGCGGGCGGATCCCCGTAACGGTGCAGCTGGCCATCACCGGGCGGGTGGCCTCTCCGCAGGTGGACCTCAGCCTGTCCATGACGCGGAGCGAGGAGCGAAACCTGATTGGCTCCGAGACCCTGGACGCCGCCTTGAACCAACCCGCCCGGACCACGGAGTACGCCACGAGCGTGCTGCTGACAAACACATTTCTCCTCACCACAGAGTCGATTACCCAGAGTGGGACCGCTCAGTCCAGCGGAGAGAGCAACCAGCTAACGACGGCGGGCAACCAGCTGGCGTTCAACAGCGTGTCCCAGCTTGTGTCGAGCCAACTCAACCGGTATTTGGGCGCGGCCTTTCCCAACGTCGACCTCAATCTTGGCGTGCAGGGCGAGGACCCGAGCAATCTGGACCTGATCTACGGCGTGGCCCTGCGCCTGCTCAACGAGCGACTCATCATTCGGGGCGAAGGGGTATACACCAACGACGATCCCGCCGAGTCGGAGGCGCAGCGCACTGGAGGGCCCCAGGGAGAGTTCGTAGTGGAGGTGCAGCTTAGTCCCAGCGTGAGTGCGAAGGTCTTCTACCGGCGCACCGGGGACGAACTGACCCCAAGTCGCGCCCTCACGAGCAGTCGCGGGGCCGGCGTCTCGTATCAGACCCAGTTCCCGACCTGGCGACGGCTCCTCCACAGCATCTTCGGCTGGATGCTGCCGACCGACTCCCCCCCGGACGACGAAGCGGAGCCCGCCCCCGATCCGGTCGCCCAGAGCCCCGTTCTCCCGTCCGATTCGACGGCCTCCCCTGAGGCACAGGAGCCATCTGCACAGAACGAGCCCGTATGACTTTTTCGTGCGGCTCGAACGCCGACGGGCAAGCGGTCGTTGCTGCACATGAGCTTCACTCAGGTTCCTTCTTTCCGCACAGAACTTTACCGCCATTACGAAGACGCAAGTTGACAGTCTCCGACAGGACATCCTCGCCTTTCTGCAAAAGCACCCCAACGACGCCCACCGCTCGCACGAGATTGCGGAGGCGCTCGACATTGAGGACAATGAGACCTACCTCCAGTTCTGCGACGTGCTCGCAGAGATGACCGCCCAGAGGCTCGTGGAGCGCGACGGCCGAAAGTACAAGACCAAGGCCACCACGCGCCAGCACACTGGTGTTCTCCAGTGTCACGAAAAGGGCTTTGGCTTCGTCCAGGCCACAGATCAGGACGAGGAATTCTTTCTCCGAGAGGCAAACATGGGAGAAGCCCTCCACGGGGATCTCGTCCGTGTGGCCGTCGCCGCCCGGGCCCCGGACGACAAAAAACGAGAATGCGAGGTGCTTGAGGTCGTAGAGCGGCGGTGCACCAAGGTGGTCGGCACCTTTCGGCATCGCAGCGACTTCGCTTTCGTGGAGCCGGACGACCAGCGCATCCTGCAGGACGTCTACGTCACCCCGGATGCCTTTGGGGGAGCGAAAGACGGCGAGAAGGTCATGGTGTCAATCGACCGGTTCGACGACCGGAAGGCCTCGCCCGAGGGGCGCATCCTCCGGGTCATTGGCCCGTCGGACGACCCGAACGTGCGGGTTTTGTCTCTCGCCATGAGCATGGACGTGAAGGCCGACTTCCCGGACGAGGTGGAGGCCGAAGCCGCGGACATTCCCGTCGACATTCCCGAGGAGGAGATCGAGCGTCGTCGCGACCTGCGCGACAAGCCGATCTTTACGATCGATCCGGTCGACGCCAAGGACTTTGACGACGCCATCCACGTGGAGGAGCTCAATAATGGCAACTACGAGGTGGGCGTCCACATCGCAGACGTGAGCCATTACGTCGAGCCCGATACGGCCATCGACGCGGAGGCGCTGGAGCGCGGCACGAGCGTATACCTCGTGGACCGCACCATTCCCATGCTTCCGGAGAAGCTCTCGAACAAGGTGTGCTCTCTGCGGCCCCACGAGGACAAGCTCGCCTTCTCCATTCTCATGGAGCTGACCGGGGAGGGCAACGTCGTAGACTACGAGATTTGCGAGACGGTCATCCACTCGAAGGAGCGCCTCACCTACGACCGTGCCCAGGACTACATTGAGGGCGGCTACCCCAACGACAAGATGGCGGCGGACGTGGTACGGGCCAACCGCCTTGCCAAAACCATCACGCAGCGTCGGATGCAGGAGGGCGCCATCGACTTTGGCTCCGACGAGGTGAACGTGATTCTGGACGAGGACGGCACCCCCACGAACATTGTGCGGAAGGAGCGCCTTCGGGCCAACCGCCTGGTCGAGGAGTTCATGCTGCTCGCCAACCGGACCGTCGCAAAGCACATCGCCGCACCGGAGCATGTCGAACGCCACCGCTCGAACGGAACCGACGAGCCGCTCCCCTTCGTGTATCGGGTACACGACAGTCCGGACAGCGAAGAAATCCAGCAGCTCGCCGAGTACGTTCGCGTCTTTGGCCACGAGCTGCCCCTCACAGACGGCAACGCGCATTCTTCGGACCTTGGGGCTCTCATCGACGAGGTCCAGGGCGAACCCGAAGAGCAAGTCATCGTGCGGGCGGCCCTGCGTGCAATGTCGAAGGCCAAATACGCCGTCGGCAACATTGGGCACTACGGCCTCGGGTTTGACTACTACTCCCACTTCACCAGTCCCATCCGGCGGTACCCTGACCTCATCGTACACCGGCTTCTCAAGCGGTACGCCAAGGGCGGGTCTCCCGCGGACGTCGAAGACCTTGCGGCCCGTTGCGAGCACTGCTCCGAGCAGGAGCGAAACGCCGAGCAGGCCGAGCGAGAGTCTGTGAAGCTCAAACAGGTCGAATACGTGAAAAATCACGTCGGCGAAACGTTCGACGGGGTCGTCAGCGGCGTGACGAAATTCGGGGTCTTCGTCGAGATTACAGACCTGCTCGTGGAAGGCCTGGTCCACGTCCGCGAAATGGACGACTACTACGTGTACGACGAGTCGACGTACACGCTCCGGGGCGAAAACAACGGCACGTCGTACCGGCCCGGGGATTCGGTGCGTGTGGAGGTCGCCAGCGCCAGCGTTGAGGACCGCGAGATCGACCTTCTGTTTGTGGAGTAGGGTCCCCTCCCTGGCAAGGCCAGAATGGCCGGAGGCCCCGACCGGCTCGGGCCCCTCGTTCCTGGATCAGATCGCGGGCATCACCGACGCATCGTCGGGCACGTCCTCGGCGAAGTCGTGCACCAACAGCCCGCTCCGGAGCTTGGGCTCAAACCAGGTGGACTTCGGGGGCATCAGACTCCCCTCGTCCGACACTGCGACCAACTCCTCGATGCCAGTCGGGTACATGCTGATGGCCAGTTGGGCCGCCCCGCTCTCCACCCGGGCCGCCAGCGCCTCCGTCCCGCGGATGCCGCCCACGAAGTCGATATTGGGGTCCCGCCGTTGGTCGCTGATCCCGAGCCGGGGCTCCAGCAGGTGCTCGCTCAGGCGCGATACGTCCAACTGGTCGACGACCCGGTCGCCGCTCGGCTCCGGAAGGGCCAGTCGGTGCCAGGCCCCGTCTACGTACAAGCAGACAGTTCCTTTTTGGGCCGGTACCGGATCGTTAACATCCCGGACCACGGTGAAGTCGCGGGCCAGTTGCTCCAAAAAGTCACTCGGAGAACCGGGCAACTCGTAGACAATCCGGTTGTACGCCATGATGTGCATGTGACTCATGGGAAACAGGACCGCCGTAAACATCTCGTATCCCGGCCTCTCCGTCCCGGGGCCCGACGTGGACCCTTCCGTTTGTCGCAGTGTCGCCGCGGCCCGGCTAGCCGCCTTGCAGCGATGGTGCCCGTCCGCAATGTAGAGGTGATCAACGTTCTGAAAGGCCTCAACAAGCGGATCCGGCGCGGAGGCCTTCCATACCGTGTGACGCACGCCGTCTTCCGCCTCAAAGTCATAGAGCGGCGCCTGTTCTTGGACGTCCGACACGAGCGCGTGAATGGTCTCGTCGTCGCGGTATGTCAGCATAACGGGCTCGGCGTGGGCCTGCTGCGCGAGGATGTGCCGAGTCCGGTCGTTCTCTTTGGTGGGGCGCGTCTCCTCATGCTTCACGATGGTGCCCTCGTTGTATTCGGCAACCGACACGCCCCCGAACACGCCGGTCTGCTCACGCCCGTCCATCACGAGACGATATACGTAGACGGCGGGGGCCTCTTCCCGCAGCGTGTAGTCCGCCTCCACGAACTGTCGCAGATTGACGGCTCCCTGCTCGTACACGGCATCCTCGTAGGTGCCTCGCTCCGGGGACAGATCGATCTCGGGGCGAGCCACATGCAGGAAGCTTCGGGGCTTTCCCTCGGCCCGGTCGCGCGCCTCGGTAGTGTCGACCACGTCGTACGGCACCGACGCAATTTCTTCAACGTGCTGAGGAAGGGGGCGCACCGCCCGAAAGGGATGCACAGTGGCCATGAACATTAAAACGTTGGTGACGGGAGAAACGAGCGCTAATCTAGTATACGGCCCAGCGTGTGAAGACGCATACACGGGCTTCGTTTCTTCTGGAAAGAGGGCCCCGTCTTCTCTATGACCGGCGACCAATCTATGACCGGCGACCAAGCCTTCCCCCTCCCCTCACTCAGAAGGTCACCCGCACGACCACAGGAGGACTGAGAGACGATTCTGGGGACGCCCGGAGGGGGGCAGGCGTCACCGCGTGGCGGACCTGGTGGACGAGCAGCGCGATGCCCGTACCCAAAATCGTGCCGACCAGCACATCGCTGGGATAGTGCACCCCGAGATGCACCCGGCTTAGCGCCACGCCCGTGGCCCAGAGCGCACCGGGCGCCACAACATACCACCGAGGATAGGACAACCCCCAAGACGTGACCAGGGCCGCCGAAAGGGACGCGTGCCCGGACGGAAACGACAGGTGTGCGTCGCCCGGGGCTGGCGGCCTGTGGCGATCGGCACGTGCCTCCAACGGCCGATGGACATACGGGCGGGGACGCCCCACCATGTGCTTCGCCCCCACCACGAGCCCATACGTAAGCCCCTGGGTCAGCGTCAGGCGGTAGGCGGCTGCCCGATCGGTCGATTCTTGGGTAAGCGCCGCTCTCCCCCACGCAAGTGGGGCCGCTCCGTAAAACATGGGGCGAGCCGAGCGATGAGCCCCCCACAACCCCTTGGACACCGCGGGCTGTGTGGTGCAATAAACGAGCGCCAGTCCCCGTACGTCAAGCGAACGGCCGGAGTCCCCCGCACAGAAGCGTGGAGCGCCCGGCCCCGACGAATGAGGTGAAGACTGCGCCCGGGCTGGTTCTCCGCTCCCAGCGGGTAGGAGGAGAATGAAGAGCCAGATGGACCCGTACAAGCACTGCCGGACGGCCATGTCCCTATGCTTCTTCGGCGGCCGCTTCAGGCTCTTCGTCCTCCCCTTCGTCGTCCCCCTCGGACTCTTCTTCTACCGTTGAGAGGCCAATTTCCCCACGGAGAGCCGACTTGATCTCCTCGCGCTGCTCGGGATTATCTTGGAGCCACTCCTTCGTGTTTTCGCGTCCCTGGGCAATGGTCTCGTCTTGATAGGAATACCAGGACCCCCGCTTCTGGAGAATGTCGTGCTCCGTTCCCAGATCGATAATCTCTCCAAGCGACGAGATGCCCTCCCCATAGATGAGGTCAAACTCCGCCTCCTTAAACGGAGGCGCCACCTTATTCTTCTTCACCTTCACGCGCGTCCGATTGCCCACGACGTCTTGGCCGTCCTTCACCGCCCCAATCCGACGAATGTCCATGCGGACCGACGAGTAGAACTTCAGCGCGCGCCCCCCGGACGTGGTCTCCGGATTCCCAAACATCACCCCGATCTTCATGCGAATCTGGTTGATGAAAATCAGGGACGTCTTGGTGCGATTGATGGTGCCCGCCAGCTTGCGGAGGGCCTGACTCATGAGTCGGGCCTGTAGGCCCACGTGGGTGTCGCCCATATCCCCCTCCAGTTCGGCCTGCGGCACGAGCGCCGACACGGAGTCGATGACAATCACGTCGAGCGCCCCGCTGCGCACCAGCGTATCCGTAATGTTGAGGGCCTGCTCTCCGGTGTCCGGCTGCGAAATTAAGAGCTCGTCCGTGTCCACCCCGAGCTGCTCGGCATAAGTGGGGTCGAAGGCGTGTTCGGCATCCACAAACGCGCACGTCCCGCCAAGCTTCTGGGCCTCCGCGACGATGTGGGCCGCAAGGGTCGTCTTGCCCGAGGACTCGGGCCCAAAGATTTCGGTGATGCGCCCACGTGGGACCCCTCCCACGCCCAATGCATCATCGAGCGCAAGGGACCCCGTCGGGATCGCCTTCACCTCCTGGTTGGGGTCGTCACTGAGACGCATGATGGCTCCCTCACCGTGATCTCGCTCAATTTGCTCAACGGCGAGGTCGAGGGCTTTTTCTTTCGCTTCTCCGTCCTTGTCTGACATATCGTACCTGACGCGGCTCGATCAAAAGAGCGGGGTTCAGTGCAAAACCCCCCGGGCCGATTCGTGGCTTCGTAGACACGAGGACAACACAAATCTAACGTGTCGGGGGATACATGTCTGAGAACGCGTTGTGCTATGCGTCGAAAGTATGTGTGTCCCTCCCCAAACGCCAAAACGGAGCTCCGTTGTCGTCCCAAACTTGATTTATTGCATCAGTCGCACCCCAGGAGCACTCGTT
>Ga0207753_1000307_pt1 | contig 19641 bp, 20 predicted proteins | sample PonA233FremontCA_2_FD_187273 | JGI IMG/M metagenome (GOLD analysis project Ga0207753, IMG submission 187273) | Salt pond sediment microbial community from Fremont, CA, USA - Pond A23 Sediment 3 (SPAdes) | ecosystem: Environmental > Aquatic > Non-marine Saline and Alkaline > Saline | place: USA... | reverse complement strand
CCTCGTGGCGGCCCTCGGCGGGGGGTTCAAACTCCCCGAGCCGACGCGGCTGGCCGACAGCTACGCCGCCGAAGTGAAATCAGGGCTCGTCGACGAGTGAGTCGCTGGTCGTCGACGAGTGAGTCGCTGGTCAGTGATCCATGAGCGGCAGTCATCGATGACTGATCCGGTCAGTGTCCGGCCAGCAAAAGGCGTATAATTAACACCCACGGGCCGGAACGTCGACTGTGCAACCGAAGACGGTACTCATTACTGGCTGTTCGTCCGGCATCGGGCGGGCCACCGCCCTCGCGTTCGCCGACGAGGGGTGGACGGTGTACGCGACCGCCCGCGATCCGGCCGACATCGAGACGCTCGGCGAGGCTGGCTGCAAGACCGACCAACTCGACGTAACCGATCAAGAGGACGTCGACCGCGTGGTCGACCGCATCCTCGACGAGGAAGGCACGGTCGACTGTCTGGTCAACAACGCTGGCTTCGGCCAGTTCGGACCCATCGAGGACGTGCCGGTCGAGCAGGTCGAAACACAGTACGAGGTCAACGTCTACGGCCCCCACCGGCTCATCCGCACCGTCCTGCCCCACATGCGACGGGAGGAGTCGGGGACGATCATCAACGTCTCCTCTGTCGCCGGGCGCGTGGCCTTCCCCGGCGGCGGCGTCTACTGCGGCTCGAAGTTCGCCCTCGAAGCGATGTCCGACGCGCTACGAGGGGAGGTCGACCAGTTCGGGATCGACGTGGTCGTGATCGAACCCGGTCCGGTCCAGACGAACTTCTCGGATCGCGCTGGCGACGAGGTCGACACCACCGACCGCAGCGAGGCTTACGAGGACTTCTACGGGATCTTCGACGACACCGAAGCTATCGGCGGCGACGGCCCCGGTTCGGTTCCGCCCCAACGCGTGGCTGAGGATATCGTCAACGCCGCCAGCGCGACCAAGCCGGTCGCCCGCGTTCCGGTCGGCACCGTCGCCCGCGTCAGTGTCCTCGCTCGCTTCATCCCCGATGCGTTCCGCGATCAGCTCTGGTCGCTCGTGCGGCGATTCACCTAACGGCTGGGCGGCTTCTTTTAAGCTAAACAGGCTGCGACGACCCGCAGTGCTGCTTCGCCGCGCACTTCGTCGGCCAGCAGCGGGACCCGCTTTACCTCACGGCCGCGGAACAGATCCGTCGACTTCGAGAGGGCCTCCTGCTGGACTCCCCATCGGCGTTGACAGAACTCACAGTCCTCCAAGTTCGGCGTGACGATCCACTCTGGGTCGACTGCCTGATCGGTGATCTCGGCGAGGTCCTCCATCACCCGGTTGACGACGAGCGTCTGGACCGGAATCTCGAACGCGCCGAGCTGGTCGACCAGCCGCTCGGATTCGACGACGCTCATCTCCTCGGGGATCATCACGACCCGGAAGTCGGTCTGACTCGGATCGCGGAGCACACCCCGCAGGCGTTCGATCCGTTCGCGCAACTGCTCCAAATCCGCTGATGGGTCGGCGTCGCTCCCACCGCCGAACATCCCTTTGATCCCCTCGAACATCCCCTGCATTCGCTGGCGCATTTTCATCACGCGGCCGACCATCGAGTCCATCAGCTCGGGGAGTTCGAGCAGCCGCAGGGTGTGGCCGGTCGGCGCGGTGTCGACGATCACCCGGTCGAACCGCGGATCGTCGAGGTATTCGAGTAGCTGGCGCATCGCTACCGCCTCGTCCGCGCCGGGCATCGAGCCACCCATCCCCATCATTCCGGCCAGCCCGCCCATGCCGTCCTCGTCGTCACCGCCACCGAGCATATCGCCCATCGGTCCCATCCGGTCTCCCATCTCGCCCATGCCGCCGAGGGGATCTTCGTCGCCGAAGACGCCCTCGCCGACCGCCTCGTCGGGGTCGATTTCGGCGGCCCAAAGGGGAAGATCCTCTCTAATTCGTGTTGGTGTCGGCGGGATCGCCGTTTCGAGCGTATCCGACAACGAGTGGGCCGGATCAGTAGAGACGACGAGCGTCGACGCTCCACCGGCGGCGCTCGACAGCGCGGTCGCGGCCGCCATCGTCGTCTTGCCGACACCGCCCTTGCCGCCGTAAAGGACGTACTCGGGGGCGTCGACGCCCGCGGGCAGGTCGGTCTTTGTCGCTGTGACTTCGACCGGCTGTGGCCCTGCGTCGGTCGCGTGGTCGGCCTTCGACTCCTCGCCGACCGACTCCTCGTCGGGCTCTTGGCCTTCGACCTCGTCGACAGCCTCGACATCGATCTCGCTCATACCGGAGGGGAGACCGCCGGGACTTGTGTAGCCGTCGGTCTAGTTGAAATAGTCGGCCAGCCGCTCGGCGGCCTCGGTCACCCGCGGGGTGACGAGCGCGAACCGGAGCCAGTCGTCGCGGGCGGTGCCGAATGTCGAGCCCGGCATCCCCGCGACTCCGGCCTCGTCGACCAGCGTCTTGACGTTCGCCATCGTGCCGGGAAACCCGTCGAACCGCGCCAATACGTAAAAAGCCCCATCGGGCGTCGTGTACTCGGCTCCGGCCGCGTCGAGCGCCGAGCTAAAGGCGTCGACCCGCTCGGTGAGTCGGTCGCGGGCCGCCGCGTAGTAGTCGGGGCCTGTGTTCCGGTAGGCGGTGTATACTGCCTGTTGAGCAGGTCGACTGCCCGTCACGTTGACCAGCATATGCCGGGTTTTGGCCGCCTCGACAAGGTGTGGTGGGAAGATCGCGTAGCCGACCCGAAAGCCGGTGATCGCCATCGACTTCGAGACACCGCTGGTGACGATCACGTTGTCCGCATCGAGGGTGAGTGCGCTCTCAAAGCGGCCCGAGAAATCGAAGTGGTCGTAGACCTCGTCGACGACCACCAACGCGTCGTGGTCGGCGGCCGTTTCGACGACCGCCCGGACCGACTCGATGTCGTACACCGCGCCGGTGGGGTTGTTCGGCGTGTTGAGCACCACCAGCGCGGTGTCGGGACCGATGGCCTCGCAGGTGGCCTCGACGTCGAGACCCCCGTCGCAGGCCGCGTCGACGAGTCGCGTTTCGCTGTTGAGCATCGACACCTTACCGGGGTAGTAAGGATAGACGGGATCAATGAGGACGCACTCGCTCCCGGCCTCGCGGTCGAGCCCGCGGGCCATCCCGAGGTAGTTCGCCTCGCCGGTGCCGTTGGTGACGATCACTCGGTCGGGGTCGACGTTCCGGCGCTGGGCGATCTCCTCGCGGAGCGGCGTCAGGCCGTCGCTCGGCGGATACTGGAACTCGCTCGTGTCGCTTTCGGCGTACTCGCCCAGTCCCTCGCGGATGGCTTCGGGCGGCTCCCAGTCAGGGTTGCCGCTGACCATGTCGATGACGTCGCCGTCGGCCGCGTCCGCATACTGCATCACGTGGAAGAACTGTGGCGTCTCGTAGTTCATAGACGGTGATTCGAGGCCGAATCCGTCTTTCTTTCGCCATTGCCGTCGGCGTTAGTCACTGCCTACTCGGAAACATACACATAGTTGGACGACAGTCACTGCACAATGAACAAACGCGGGCACGTGATGAACGCGGTGCTGTTGAGTATCGGGCTGGGGGCGGTGCTGCAGCCGACCTGGGATCTGGCGACCGCCGAGATGATCGTCAAGCTCTCGGTGCCGGTGACACTCGGGGCACTGATGCCGGATGTCGACACCGCCTTCGGGAAACACCGGAAGACGTTCCACAACCTCCCGATGTTGGCGATTTTCATGGCGTGGCCGTTCTACTTTGGCAACCTCCAGTACGTCTGGATCGGCGTGGCGACCCACTACATCCTCGATGTGGCCGGCAGCACCCGCGGGATCGCGCTGTGGTACCCCCTGTTGAGTCAGGAGTACAACCTCCCGATCGGAATCCCGGTCTCCAGCAGCAAATCCGATCTCGTGACTGTCCTCGTGACCGCGGGGGAGATCGCCGCTTTTGCGGGCATCCTCTACTACGTCTGGCCGCAAGCACTCGTCTACGGGCAGCAGGTCGCCACGATGCTGCCGTAGTCACTGTTTACTCTCGTATTAGTCGCCGCCTACTATTCAGATGTCTTCGATTCTGTGGCGAGCGACTCCCCGACAGCCGATTCGAGCGGGTCGACCAACTCCCCGACGACCGTGTAAGGGTCGGTTTCACGTCGAGCGACACGAGATGCAACTGTCTCCATCCCGCCGTGGCAGTCGAGCACTCGCTCAGCGAGGCCGCCCAAATCGGCCCGGAGGAGCCGCCGGATCTCGGTTTCGGCTCGCTGTCGACGCCGCCCCTCGCCCGCACCGGAGGCGGCGAGATACTGCCGATGATCGTCGAGCGCGTTGCGGAGGTCGTCGACGCCCGCGCCGGTCGTGGCAACCGTCTCGATCACCGGCGGGGTCCATCCCTCGCTGTCGACCGTCTCTGGTTCCGACTCTGCCGTATCCGGTGCATGGTGACCCGTCGACAGTCCCGCCGCAGGCTCCGACGACATGTGGATCATCGTTTCGAGGTCAGCGACCGTTCCGGCGGCCTCGTCCTTGTCGGCCTTGTTGACGACGAACAGATCCCCGATTTCGAGGATGCCCGCCTTCAGGAGCTGGACGTCGTCGCCGGAGCCGGGCTGGACGACGACGACGACCGTTTCGGCGGTTTCGACGATGTCGACCTCGTTTTGCCCCGCGCCGACGGTCTCGACGATGATCCGGTCCTTGCCGAAGGCATCGAGGGCCTTTACTGCATCTGCGGTCGCCATCGAGAGGCCGCCGAGACGGCCGCGGGCGCTCATCGACCGGACGAACACGTCCATGTCGCCCGCGGTCGACCCCATCCGGATCCGGTCGCCGAGCACCGAGCCACCCGTGTACGGCGAGGAGGGGTCGACCGCGATCACGCCGACGGTCTCGTCGGCTTCGCGGTACTGCTTGGTGAGCGCGTCGACCAGCGTCGACTTGCCGGTGCCGGGGCTGCCGGTCACGCCGACAACCGACGCGTTCCCGGTTTCGGCGTGGAGCGCGGCCAGCAGCTCGCGGTAGCCCGGTGTGCGGTTTTCGATCTCGGTGATGACGCGGGCCAGTGCGGCGTGGTCGCCGTCGAGTAGCGACTCGTACAGCCGGGCGTTGGCGTCGCTGAGATCCGCCATCGTTACCCGTCGGTTGCCGCGTGTTCGCGGACGAACTCGACTGTCTCCTCGGTCGACGTCCCGGGTCCGAAGATCGCGTCGACGCCCGCTTCTTCCAGTTGGGACTTGTCCTCCTCGGGGATGATCCCCCCGACGATGATGAGGGTGTCCTCGAAGGCGTCGTACGACCGTAGCCCGTCGATAACTTTGGGGATCAACGTGTTGTGGGCCCCCGAGAGGATCGAAATGCCGAGGACGTCGACGTCCTCCTGAACGGCGGCCTGAACGATCTCCTCGGGGGCTCGGTGGAGCCCCGAATAGATGACTTCGAAGCCCGCATCCCGGAACGCACGGGCGATGACGTGGGCCCCCCGGTCGTGGCCGTCGAGACCGACTTTCGCCACGAGACACCGGGTGGCCCGCTGTGCGTGATCCGTACTCATACTACACTCATTGTGGGAGATGGATTTGATTGTACCGGAGGGGAAGGCTGATCCCGCCGCCCGAGCCCGCACAGAACTTTTGGGTCGCGTAGACCCGGTTGTCCTCGGTGACGACCACGCCGACGCCGCTCTCGGCGAACGACTCCCGGAGGATGTTCTCGCGGTGGCCCGGCGAGTCCATCCACCGGTCGACCAGATGGGCCGCGACTGCGGATTCGTTCTCGGCGACGATCGTCTCGCCGTCGACGGCGACGGGCTCGTCGATCCACGACTGGGCGACGTTCTCGCCACCGGCCCGACAGCCGGCGGCCGCGAGGCGGTCGGCGGGCGTCACGCCGTCGGGGCTCTCGTGGCCGACGTAGCCGTCGGCGACCATGTCGGCGCTGTGGTTGCGCGCAACCCGTTGGAGATCGTCGTCGGTCGACAGCCGGTCGAGGCCTGCGGCGGCGCGCTCCTCGTTTGTTTCCTCGTGGATCTGCCGTTCGATAGCCTGCTCGTCGACGCCGGTCGCGTTCTGGGTGACCGGCTGGCCATCGAACTCGCTGGCGGAGTCCCCGAGAATTTCGGTGATCGACTCCGTGATGTCGTCGGTCGACGCGCCGATGAGGGGAACCGGTTGGCCGCCGAGGTCGCTGGCCAACGGCCCCATCCCAGCGAACCCTGCGGTTGCGACCAGCCCGACGACCAGCAGAGCAACGACCGTCAGCCGGAGGGCGATGCGGACCGGAACGGCGAGTAGCCGGAGCATAATTAAAAGGGATGGCCTCGCTGGGGTGTGGCTGTCATTGTGTGAGGGACAGCCGACAGTTGGCTCTCGTGCCGTATTACTCTACTTCAGCAGGGTTGAGACGTCACTCCGAGTTATGGGTCACGTCGGTAGACCGTCGACGCCAGCGCCGTCACTCAGTGGTCGAAAATCCGCAAAACGGATCTGCGTCGGTACCGCGACGCGTCGTTACTGCACAGTGGGCGAACGCCTTACAGGCGTTCGACGTTGGCCGCTCGTGGACCCTTCGGGGACTGCTCGATGTCGAACTCGACGTCCTGACCTTCCTCCAGGTCCGGGCCGCCAACGTCTTCCATGTGGAAGAAGACGTCGTCATCCGAATCCTCAGTGTCGATAAAGCCGTAACCGCCTGTGTCGTTGAAGAAATCAACGGTTCCTTGCGCCATTGCATCTGAACCATATAGCCCCAGATGGATAAACCCCCCGTGAGACGCGATACCTCGGACCGCAAGCGACGACTACCGTTTCCAGGCCACTTCGAGTTCGATCTTCTCGTAGCTCCCGCGGAGCCGCGAGGAGCGCTCGATCACGTCGACCGACAGCCCGACATCCTCCTCCGGCGGCGAGAGGTCGACCGTCTTGTTGCCGACGGGTACGTTGATCGACTCCTCGCCGTTGCCGAACGCCGCAGCCAACGTCTGGAGGTAGTTCTCGATCTCTTCTCGGGACCGCCGCTCGTCGGCCGTCGTCCGCTGTGCCATACTATCCGGTAGGTATGCGCATCGTAAAACAATTCTGACATTTTTGGCGAGTGTCTCCGTCGACTGTCAGTAGCTGGCGGGAGTCCGTCGCGTACGAGAGGGCCTCCGAGTCGTGATCAAGGACGACGAGTTTGGTGTCCCGCCCTGCTACTCGAACTCATCGAGCGTCGCGTGGAGCCCGCCGCGGGTCTCCCGAATCAGCCCGTCGGGGAGTTCGAGGCCGAGTTCCTCGGCAGCCAGTCGGCCGACCCGATCGGTGGCCTCGCGTCGCGTGTAGACGCCGAGCCGCCACTGGCCACGCTGGGCGGTCCGTAGGGCACTCACTAACGGCGACTGTGCGCCGAGGTTGCGGATCTCGCCACCGACGACGACGCGGGTTGTCGACTCCCGGATCGTCGGCTCGTCGGGGATTTCGATAATGACGTCCGTCGTCGGGAGTTCCGCCCGGTCGGCGACCGTCGCTTCGAGGTCCCGAACCTCCTCGTGGTCGGCCTCCAGCAACGAGTCGGGGACGTGCTGGAGTTCGGCCCACACCGCCCGTTTGAGGAGGCGGCGGCTCCCGTAGCGTTCGGCGAACCCTTCGGTCTCGGGTGTCTGGCGCAGCGCGACGAGCAGGTCGTGGTCGTCCATCCGCCGCAGTCGGTCGGCGTCGACGGCGGTCTCTTCGAGGAATCGCTCGCTAGCCCGCCGGAGCATGGCCTTGCTGATCCGGGCGACCGGGTGCATGTAGACGGTCGGGTTCATCAGGGCGCGTGCGAGCAGTAGGCTTTCGGCGGTCTGGACGTTGCCCGCATCGAGGACGAGTTCGCCGTCGACGAACGTCAGCTCCCGGATCAGTCGCTCGGTGTCGATGGTGCCGTAGGGAACGCCGGTGTGGTGGGCATCGCGGACGAGGTAGTCCATCCGGTCGACGTCGAGTTCCCCCGAGACCAGCTGGCCGAACTGGCCCTCGCCCGCGACGAGCCCCGCGATGTGGGCGGGGTCGAGGTCGTGATCGCGGAGGATCTCGCCGACCTGCCCCTCCGCGAGGAGTTCGTCGACGTCGTCGTGGTACTTCCCCGTGTAGCGGTGGGTGAGTGCCTCGATATTGTGGCTGAAGGGGCCGTGGCCGACGTCGTGGAGCAGCGCGGCCGCCCGGATGCGCTCGGCTTGCGTCCCTTCGATACCGATTTCGCCGCAGGCCCGGTTGGCGAGGTGGTAGACGCCGAGGCTGTGTTCGAACCGGGTGTGGTTTGCCGAGGGGTAGACCAGTTGAACCGTCCCCAGCTGCTTGATGTGCCGCAACCGCTGGACGGTGGGTGTATCGAGGAGTGCTTCGGCGACACCCTCGATTGCGATGTGGTCGTGGACGCTGTCCTTGATCGTGGCCATAGGGTCGACTTCACGGCCACCCTGAAAAACAGTTGCTGCAGGCCAGCCGTTCGTCGTTGCATATGTAGGTATCACAGTCATACATGTGTGACTGATACTGGTCGGTATGGACGAGACTCAGTCCGACGCTTCAGCTTCTGCTGAGTCCGACGCGGCGGTCTCTCTCGATACGCTCCCCCTACACTCGACGGATCTGCTGACGGTACTCGACACCGATGGCACCGTGCGGTACCAGACCCCGTCGATCAGCCAGCTGCTGGGGTACGACCAAACCGAACTGCGCGGTGAGTCACTCCTCGACTACATCCACCCCGAGGACCGCCAGCACGTCGTCGACGCGTTTCGAACGATCGTCGCGGCCGACGACCGGACGGCCGAATCGGTCGAATACCGCCACGAGACTGCTCACGGGGGGTATCTGTGGGTCGAGTCGGTCGGCGCATCGGACCCGACGCCGGAGGGCTACTACGTCATCAGCACACGCAACATCTCCGTACAGAAGCGGCGCGAACAGGAACTCGAAGCGGCCAACGAACGCCTCGAACGGTTCACACGGTTCGTCTCCCACGATCTCCGGAGTCCACTCACGATCGCACAGGGGTATCTCGACCTCGCCGCCGAGGACACCGACTGCGAGCACCACGAGAACGTCGCCGACGCCCTCGACCGGATGGACGCGCTGATCGAGCGGCTGCTCGCCGACGCCCACGCTACAGCCCTCCCCGTCGACCGCCAGCCGGTCGACCTCGCGTCCCTCTGTAAATCCTGCTGGCAACACGTCACAACCGAGGCGTCGACCCTCGAGACGACCGTCGACCGGCCGATCAGTGCCGACCCCGCCCGCCTCAAACGGCTCGTAGAGAACTGCTTCAGTAATGCGGTCGAACACAACGACGGGGCAGTCGAGATCTCGATCGGGGAGCTCGACGACGGCTTCTATATCGCCGACGACGGCCGTGGTATCCCCGACAGCGACCGACAACAGGTGTTCGAGGCAGGGTACACGACCGCCGACACCGGCACCGGCTTCGGCCTCGAAATCGTCAGTCACGTCGTCGAGGCCCACGGGTGGGAGATTACCGTCACCGAAAGCGACGCCGGTGGGGTTCGGTTCGAGATCAGCGATGTTCAGTTCACGGCCGGTTCGACGTAGCTCGCTGTCGTTTGATAGGCTCCGGTCGTTCCGGTCGACTACTCCAGGACGACCAGCACGTCGCCCATGTCGACGCTGTCGCCCTCGCCGACCATCACCTGCGTGACCGTGCCGCCGCGTTCGGTGACCACGTCGTTTTCCATCTTCATCGCCTCCAGCACGCAGACCACGTCGTCGGGGGCGATCTCGTCGCCCGCTTCGACGTCGACCGAGAGGATCGTCCCCTGCATCTCGGCGGTGACGGTGTCGCCGCCCTCGACGGCCGCCTCGCCCTCGTCCTCGTCCTGCTGTGCTTGTGGCGGTCGTTGCATGCCGCCGCCGCTGTTTCCGCCGGGATTAGCCGACTCGACGGCGATCGGTGGTGCGCCCTGCTCTTCGAGCGAGACGTCGAACCGCTTGCCGTTGACCTCCATGGTGAACTCCCGCTCGGTCGACTCCTCGTCGTCGTCGCCGTTGTCGCTGCCGTCGTTGGTCGGCCCCCACTGGGAGACCGCCTCCTCGATCCGGCTCTGATCGAGTTCCTCGTCGAGATAGTTGGTGGTGTGTTCGCCCGCGCTGAACGTCTCGTCGGTCACCATCAGCCGGTGGAAGGGGATAATCGTATGAAAGCCGTCGATTTCGAACTCCGTGAGCGCGCGCTCGGAGCGGACCAGACACTCCTGTCGGTCCGACGCCGAGACGATGAGTTTGGCGATCATCGAGTCGTAGTCGCCGCCGATCTCGTCGCCCTGCCGCACCGCGTCGTCGATCCGCACGCCGATCCCGCCTGCGGGGTCGTACGTTTCGAGGGTTCCGGTCGCGGGCTCGAAGTTCGCGGCGGCGTTCTCGGCGTTGATCCGGAACTCCATCGAGTGGCCCTCGATCTCGATGTCGTCTTGCGAGAAGCTGAGCTCCTCGTCGTTGGCGATCCGGATCTGCCACTTGACGATGTCGAGGCCCGTGACTTCTTCGGTGACGGTGTGTTCGACCTGAATCCGTGTGTTGACCTCCATGAAGTAGAACTCGCCGTCTTCGACGAGGAACTCCACGGTGCCGGCGTTGGTGTAGCCCGCGGCGTCGACGCCGCGCTTGGCTGCCTCGCCGATACGTTCGCGGAGGTCGTCGGTGAGGATCGACGAGGGGGCCTCCTCGATGACCTTCTGGTGGCGGCGCTGCAGCGAGCAGTCTCGCTCGCCGAGGTGTCGGACGTTGCCGTGGTGGTCGGCGAGGATCTGGACCTCGATGTGATGGGGGGCTTCGAGATATTTTTCGACGTAGACCGAATCGTTATCGAAATACGCCTCGCCCTCGCGTTGGGCGGTCTCGAACTGCGATTCGACCTCGTCTTCGCTGTGGACGACCTTCAGGCCGCGGCCGCCACCGCCGCCCTCGGCTTTGATCGCGACGGGGTAGCCGTACTCCTCTGCGATGGCGGTGATCTCCTCTACAGACTCGACCGGCTCAGTGGTGCCCGGGACGACGGGCACGTCGGCGTCCTGCATGAGCGCGCGGGCTTTCGTTTTCTCGCCGAGGGACTCCATCGCCTCGGCGCTGGGGCCGATCCACGTAAACGGGCTGTCCTCGACCTTGGCGGCGAACTCCGCGTTCTCGGCGAGGAAGCCGTACCCGGGATGGATAGCGTCCGCGCCCGCCTTCTCGGCGGCATCGAGGACCGCCTCGTGGTCGAGATAGGAGTCGGCAGCGCGGGCGGGGCCGATGTTGTAGGCCTCGTCGGCGTGCCGGACGTGGCCGCCGTGTTTGTCGGCCTCGCTGTAGACCGCCACCGTCCGGATTCCCAACTCCTCGCAGGCGCGCATCACGCGAACCGCGATCTCACCGCGGTTGGCGACCAGAACCTTGCTGAACATACGGGGTTGTTTGCTTATCGGCCACCTGATTCTATCGGTCGACGGAGTGGGCTGGCCCCCTCGCTCACCGATTTAGTCACGAAATACGACCCGAATACCGACACCTACTGGCCAGCGGTCCGGTGAATCGGAACAGTCAGATACGTCGGCTCGATGCGACTGATATGTCCGTCTCAAACAAACAGGTACTGTTGGCCGGCATCGTTGTCGGTGCCATTGTCTACTTCTTTTTGGGCGCGCTAACCGAGATCGAGCAGTCGGTCCAGCTTGGTATCTACGTCGTGGTCGGCTTCCTGCTCCCGGCGATCGTGGTCCGGGCGGAGTTGGTCGACGAACTGCCCGGCGCATAAGCGATCCGCCGCCGCCACTGCCAGTCCACCGCCGACAGTGCCGGTCAGTCGACCTGCTCGCGGAGGGCTTCGATCCGGCGGACCTGCGAACTCACGGAGTCGGTAATCTCGCTGGCGGCGGCGTCGATCTCGTCGGCGTTGGTCGCCGTCTGGTCGACCATCGAGGCGACCGTGGCTGCGCTGGCGGCCTGCTCGTCGGTGGCGGCGGCGACCTCGTCGACGCCCGCGGTGACCTCGCCCACCGCGTCGGTGATCTCGTCGAGGCTCGACTGGGCGGTGTCGGCCCGCTGCATTCCGGCTTCGACCTCGTCGACGCTGGTTTCGAGCTGCTCGACCGCCCGTTCTGCGTCGCTGGTAATGCGTTCGACCCGCGTGTCGATATCGGTCGCCTGCTCGCGGGACTCTTGGGCGAGGGATTTGATCTCGTCGGCAACGACCGCGAAGCCCGCCCCCGCCTCGCCGACGCGGGCGGCCTCGATCGAGGCGTTCAGCGCCAGCAGGTTGGTCTGGTCGGCGATCTCGTCGATCACGTCGGCCAGCTCGGTGATCTCCTCGACACCCTCCCTGATCGTCCGCAGCTCGGCCATCGCCTCCTCGGTCGAAGCCTGGATCTCCGCCATCGCGTCGACGACGGCCGCAGTCGCCTCGTCGCCCTCGCTGGCGCGGTCGTCGGCCTGCTCGGCAGCGACTGCGACCTCCTCCGAGGAGGACGCGATCTCCTCGACTGCGGCACTCAAATCGGCGACTTCGGCCGAGACGTCCCGCATTCCGTTGGACTGCTGGTGGGCGCGGTCGGCGATCGTGTCGACCCCGTCGGCGATCCGCGCCGAGGTCTCGTACAGCGAGTCCAGCGAGTCGACGACATCGTCGGTCCCCTCGACTGCTCCGTCGTTCATTGACATACCTCCCTTCGGCGAGGGAACATCATATAAGACCCGGACGGATTATCAGGCCTGATACTCTCTGCGGTTCGGAGCGGTCGTTTCGACCGGGCCGACCCGGTCGGGCCGGGGTGGCCGGGCGATTTAGAAGGAAATCTAGACGCAGTTGCGACACTCTCCGGTCGGATACTGAGAATCGGATATAAGCGGTCGACCACAACGCCGTTCTGTATGGCAGCACTCACGCTTTACGATCGGTCGGATTGCCCGTACTCGAAACGCGTTCGCCGTGTCCTCGACGTCCTGGAGGTCGACTACGAGGAGGTCATCGTTCCCGAAGCCAGAACCGACCGCGACGAGCTCGCCTCGCTCACCGATCAGCGGGGCGTCCCCGTGGTCGTCGACGACGACCACCCGGATGGCTGGGTCGCCGATAGCAGCGCGATCTCGGAGTACTTGAAATCCACCTACGACCAGCGCGAGGCGACTGCGTAAATGACCGGTCAGCGACCGCTCGTCGTCCATATCACCAGCGACACAGTCCGCGACTGGGAGATGGCCCTGCGGAACCTCCAGAATCTGGTCCGTGACGGCTCGGTGTCGACACCACCCGAGGAGATGCAGGTCGTGGTCAACGGCCCCGCGGTGCGGTTCCTGTTGGCCACCTCGCCCGATGCGCACAAGATAACGAAGATGCTGAACGCGGGCGTCACCGTTAGCGTCTGTTCGAACTCGCTGTCACTGTTCGATCACGACCCGTCGACAGTGACCGAGGGCGTCGCCATCGTCAACTCTGGTGTCACCGAGGTCGTCCGCGCCCAGCAACAGGGCACACACTACCTCAAGCTGCCCTGACTCGAAACCACTATCCGGAGCTCTCACCGAGCACGGTGAAACAGCAGCATCCATTTCGGTATCGGTAGGATGAGCAGTGCGAGACTCACAATCGCAGTGTAGCACCAGCATCCGCGCGAACGAAGTGAGCGCGGTTCTCCGAGGGCGAGGCCGTAGGCCGAGCCGTCGGCCTTTTTCATCGAAGTTTTTGCGTCGAGTGGTTCGCCAAAGGCGAACCCGAGGCGGAAAAAGTTCGACGCTCAGAACCGGTCGCTCCGACCAGCTGCGGTCCAGCCGTCTGTCGGTGTCGACGTTGGCGGTCGACCGGCCTCCTCGCCGATGGCTTCGAGTCGACCGGCGAACGCCCAACTCCGGCGGCTCTCGCCCTCGTCGTCTTTGGCGGCTGCAGCCGCCGCGGCGACCGCGGCCTGCCGGTCCCGGAGATGGGCCGCGATGGCGGCGGCGATGGCGGCAGCCTCTTGATCGTCGGCATTGGCCACGCCGCCGAGGTCCTCGACGGTGAACTCGGGGAGGTGGCCGTCGCGGGCCGCTCGTTCGGCAGCGGTCGACTCGCTGGAGGTCGCGTTGGCAGCGGTCGATTCGCCGGTCGCGTTGGCATCGGTCGACTCGCTGTCGAGGGCGTCTGAATCGGTCGCCATAGTTAGATCGGGATGTTACCGTGTTTCTTCGAGGGTTTGTCCTCGCGTTTCGACAGCAGCATATCGAGGTCGTCGATCAGTCGGGCGCGTGTCTCGCCGGGCTCGATCACGTCGTCGAGGAAGCCGCGGTCGGCGGCGGTGTAGGGGTTGGCGAACTCCTCGCGGTACTCGTCGATGAGCTCCTGCCTGCGGGCCTCGGGATCGTCGGCCTCGCTCAACTCCCGGCTGTAGAGGATGTTCACCGCGCCCTTCGGCCCCATCACCGCGATCTCGGCGGTCGGCCACGCGTAGTTCACGTCGCCGCCGATATGCTTGGAGGCCATCACACAGTACGCGCCGCCGTAGGCCTTGCGCGTGATAACGGTGAGGAGGGGGACGGTGGCCTCGGCGTAGGCGTACAGCAGCTTCGCGCCGTGGCGGATGATCCCGCCGTGTTCTTGATCCGTCCCGGGCATGAAGCCGGGCACGTCCTCGAAGGTGACGATGGGGATGTTGAACGCATCACAGAACCGGACGAACCGCGCGCCCTTCTCCGAGGCGTCGATATCGAGCGTCCCCGCGTTGACGCGGGGTTGGTTGGCGACGATGCCGACTGAGTGGCCGTCCAAGCGACCGAAGCCGACGACGAGGTTCTTCGCGTAGCTCTCGTGGACCTCGTAAAAGGAGTTCTCGTCGACGACCTCCTCGACGACGTTGGTTGCGTCGTACGGTTTCTTGGGTGCCTTGGGGACGATGTTCGCCAGCTCGTCGGTTCGGCGGTCGGGGTCGTCCCACGGGTCGACTCGCGGGGGGTCCTCGACGTTGTTCTGGGGGAGATACGAGAGCAGGAGGGCGATCTCGTCGAGGGCTTCCTCCTCGGAGTCGACGGCGAAGTGGGCTGCTCCCGACGTGGAGGCGTGGGTCACTGCGCCGCCGAGTTCGTCGAAGCTGACCTCCTCGCCGGTGACGGTCTCGACCACATCGGGGCCGGTGATGAACATGTGGCTCGTGTCTTTGACCATGTAGACGAAGTCGGTGATCGCGGGCGAGTAGACCGCGCCACCGGCACAGGGACCCATGATCCCCGAAATCTGGGGGATGACGCCGCTGGCGTCGGTGTTGCGCTGGAAGATCTCGCCGAAGCCGCCCAGCGAACCGACGCCCTCCTGTATTCTGGCACCGGCCGAATCGTTGAGGCCGACCAGCGGTGCGCCGACCTCCATCGCTCGGTCCATCACCTTACAGATCTTCTCGGCGAAGACCTCGCCGAGCGAGCCACCGAACACGGTGAAATCGTGGGCGAAGACGAAGACCGTTCGCCCATTGACCTCGCCGTAGCCCGTCACCACACCGTCGGTAGCGATCTGTTGTTCCTCCATGCCGAAGGTGTGGTTCCGGTGGGTCCGGAACTGGTCGAACTCGTGGAACGTCCCCTCGTCGAGGAAGTAGTCGATCCGCTCGCGGGCGGTCATCTTCCCCTTGTCGTGTTGTTTGGCGATGCGGTCGTCGCCGCCACCCTTGGCGGCTTCCGCCCGCTTTGCTCGAAGCTCCTCGATTCGGTCGTCCATCGTCATTGCGGACCACCACCAATCATTGGTTCTAACCGACTACCAGCGGCATCAAAAGGGTTCCGCAACACCGTACCGGACCGTTTCGGCCGACGATTGGTCTTTTTATCGACCACTCGTGGTCGACCCACGAACCACTCGTGGCCGATCCACGAACCACTCGTGGCCGATCCACGAACCAATCGCGGTCGACCGCGGGGGTTCGTCAGACCGCCTGCAGATGGACCGCCACCCGCAACCCCCCGTCGGCGGAGTCGCCCAACTCGATGTGGCCGCCGTAGCTCCGGGCGATCTGGTCGACGAGGTAGAGGCCGAGGCCGGTTCCGGCGGAGTCACCCTTCGAGACTCCCTTTTCGAGCAGTTGGGTGGCCGCCTCGGCCTGGATTCCATCGCCGTCGTCGGCGACGACCACCACGTGCTCGTCGGTCTCGCGCCGACAGGTGACCGCGATGGTGTCGGCGTTCGAATGTTTCAGCGCGTTGGTGATCAGGTTCCCAAAGAGGGCTTCGAGCAGCGGGCCGCCGCGGACCGATCCCTCACAGCCGTTGTAGCTGAGGTCGACCCCCTCGGCGGCGGCCTGGGAGGCGTGGCTCTCGACGACATCGTCGAGCACCGACTGGAGGTTCCAGACGTCGACCTCCTCGTGGGCTAAATCGCTCAGCATGGTGATCTGTTCGATCAGTTCGAGTGCCCCCGACAGCGCCCGCGTTGCCGTTTCGAGGTGGCTCGCGGTTTCGGGCGAACAGTCGGCGTCGTCGATGAGGTCGAGATAGCCGTCGGCGGTGTGGATCTTGTTTTTCACGTCGTGGCGCAGCAGCGACGAGAGGAACGACTCGCGTTCCTCCATCCGCTTGCGCTGAGTGATATCCTTCGAGATGACGACGACGCCGAGCGGCTCGCCGGTCGAGGGGTCGTCGACGGGGCTGTAGGTCCGGTAGGACCACGTCTCTTCGGTCTCGAAGGCGTACTCCTCGGTTTTGGGCTCGCCGCTCGCACACACCTCATCGAGGATGTCGGTGATTCGCTCGGCGTCGCCGCCGGGGTGGATCGAGGCGTACCGTCGGCCGACGACCGCGTCTTCCTCGGCCCGGCTGATTTTACCATCTGCCGCCAGCCGCGTGAGGTGCTCGTCGTTGGCGAAGACGTACTCGCCGTCGGGGTCGAGCATGTAGATCGAGTCGTCGGAGGCCTCGACGGCGGTGGCGTACTCCCGGAGTTTGGCCTCTCGCTCGCGGGCGTCTGTAATGTCGAGGATCATCGACATCACCTCGTCGACCTCGCTGTCGGTGTTCTGCAGCGGCGTGTTGTACCAGTGGCAGACGACGCTGTGGCCGTCTCTGGTGACGTTCTCCAGTACCTGCTCGCTCGCCACGCCGTCGGCCAACAGCGCCCCCGAGAGCGCGTCGAGTGTGTCGACTTCCTCCGGTGGGATGATCAACTCGCAGAGCTGTTGCCCGCGAGCTTCTGTCGCCGACCAGCCGAACAGCGTCTCAGCCCGGTCGTTCCAGTCGACGACCTCCCCCTCGCCGTTCCAGATGACAAAGGCCAGCGGCGCGTTCTCGTAGACCCCAGCGTACTTTTCTTTGTTCTCCTGGAGGCTGCTTTTCGCGTTGGCGTGTTCGATCTCGTGGATCACCGCATCGGCCAAGACGGCGTACTGGGTCGTGGGATCGCCGCCCTTCTGGAGGTAGCGATCCGCGCCGAGGTTCAGCGCCTCGCTGGCGACCTCCTCGCGGCCTTCCCCCGTGAAAATGATAAACGGGAGGTCGTCGTTCCCGTCGTCCCGAACCCCTTCGAGCAGGTCGAGCCCGGTCACGCCGGGCATCTGGTAGTCCGAGATAACCGCGTCGTAGTCGACGGTCCGCAGCCGCTCGGCGGCGGCGACCGAATCGCTCGTGGTCTCGACGACCAGCCGGTCGTCTTCCTGTGTCAGAAACCGTTCCGAGAGGTCCAACAGCTGCGAATCATCGTCGACGTGCAACACCAGAAAGTCATCAGAAGACCGACTCATTAGCTACGTTCATGATTAGTGGTAACACATGTAAGCGTTTCTGAATTCATTGCCTCGTTGACGTTCCCGGCCGGTCGACACAGTTTTCGGACTCTCGACATTGTGTGCGTGAAACTCTCCTGCAGATGACTTTATATCTGGAATCAAACACGCTTATAAAACTGAGAAACAGCCACTCGGTATGAGCGTTCGTGAAACGTGGGCAACGCGGGTCGGGTTCATCCTCGCAGCAACCGGGAGCGCGGTTGGCCTCGGGAACATCTGGCGGTTTCCGTTCCTGACTGGTGAGTCGGGCGGGGCCGCGTTCCTCGTGGTCTACTTGCTTTTGGTCCTGCTTGTGGGGCTGCCGGTGTTGCTCGTCGAGTTCGTGATCGGTCGACGGTCGAAGCGGAACCCCATCGGGGCCTTCGACCAACTGAACCATCCGCAGTGGAAGTTCGCCGGGGCGGTCGGCGCGCTGGCTGGCTTCGTTATCCTCTCGTACTACAGCGTCGTCGGCGGCTGGGTGATCCAGTACCTGCTGGCAAGCGTCTCTGGCGGCTACGGCACCGATGCCCAAGCGTTCTTCATGAGTACTGCCTCGGGGCCGACCACGGTAGCGTTCCACGCGGTCTTCATGGCGCTCGTCGCCGGAATCGTCGCGCTGGGGGTTCGCAACGGGCTCGAAAAGGCCGCGACGGTGATGGTCCCGAGCGTGCTCGTTCTCCTCGTCGGGTTGGCGGTCTACGGCTCGACGCTCGCCGGGGCGAGCGAGGCCTACCAGTACTACCTGTATCCGGATATGTCGACGCTCCTTGCGGACGCCGTTTCGGTGCTGCCAGCGGCGGCCGGGCAGGCGTTTTTCACCCTCTCGCTGGGGATGGGTGTGATGATCACCTACTCGTCGTATCTCGGCGAGGACCGGAACCTGCTGCGGGACAGCGGGCTGATCGTGCTGATCGACACCGGGATCGCGGTGCTGGCCGGGTTGGTCGTCTTTCCGTTCCTCTTCACCCAGGGCGTCACGCCGGGTGCGGGCGGGGCCGGAGCGATCTTCATCAGCCTCGCCGGGGCGTTCAACGGGCTGCCTGCCGGACAACTGCTCGGTGGGGTGTTCTTCTTCATGCTGCTGCTCGCGGCGCTGTCGAGTGCGTTCAGCATCTTCGAGGTCGTCGTCTCCTTTACGATCGACACCTTCGACATCAGTCGCGTGCGCGCCTCGGCGGGCCTTGCGGTGATCATCTTCTCCCTCGGGATTCCGACCGCCCTCGATCTCGCGTATCTCGACACCTACGACAAGTTCGCCAACAACATCCTGCTGATCCTCGGGGGGCTCCTCCTGTCGCTGTTCATCGGCTGGGTCTACGCCTCGGACGCTCGCCACGAACTCCAGAAAGGCCGCGTCGAAAGCTGGGTCGGTCCGGTCTGGATTACTGCTGTCCGCTTCTTCGTGCCGCCCGTTCTGCTCGTGAGCCTCGGGTTGGCGATCGTCGAGTACGCCGAGTTCATCCAGTCGACGTTCTTCTAAGGCGGCGGTCGGCCGACCTCTCCGATCCCTTTTCAAGCCTCGCCGTACACCGGAACCGCCGCGCCGCTGGTGACCTCGGCGGCGTCTGAACAGAGGAACTGCATGACACGGGCGACCTGTTCGGGTTCCACCCACTCCTCGCTCGGCGTCATCATCTCACGGTTCATCGGCGTATCGAGGACGCTCGGCATGACGCAGTTCGCCCGGACCGTACCGAGGTTCTCCTCGGCGATGGTCTCGGTCATGATCTTGACGCTGGCTTTGGTCGACCGGTAGAGCCCGTCGCCCTCGCCGCCCTCCAACCCCGACCGCGCCGAGACGCTGACGACCGAGCCCTCGGACTCCTGGAGGTGCGGCAGGGCGTGTTTCGAGGCCAGAAACATCGTCTTGAGGTTGACGGCGAACAGCATATCGAACTGGCTCACGTCGGTCTCCTCGACGGGATCGCCGCCGCGCCACGTCCCGGCGATATTCAGG
>Ga0207753_1000306_pt1 | contig 19752 bp, 19 predicted proteins | sample PonA233FremontCA_2_FD_187273 | JGI IMG/M metagenome (GOLD analysis project Ga0207753, IMG submission 187273) | Salt pond sediment microbial community from Fremont, CA, USA - Pond A23 Sediment 3 (SPAdes) | ecosystem: Environmental > Aquatic > Non-marine Saline and Alkaline > Saline | place: USA... | reverse complement strand
CGGTGACGAACCACGCGAGTCGATCACCGAGGGAAGCCTGATCAGGCCGCTCTTTCAGCTGGCGTGGCCGATCATCGTCATCCAGCTGTTGCAGGTCGCCTACAACGTCGTCGATACGCTGTATCTCGGTCGTCTCTCGGCGGATGCCGTGGGTGCGATCAGCCTCGCCTTCCCGCTTATCTTCCTGCTCGTCTCCGTCGCTGCGGGGTTTACGACCGCGGGTGCGATCCTCGTCGCCCAGTACACCGGCGCGAAAGGCGACCGGTCGGCAGGACTCGTCGCCGGACAGACGGTTTCTTTCGTCAGTCTGCTCTCGCTGGTCGTCGCTGTCGTCGGCTTCGTCGCCGCCCGGCCAGCGCTGGAACTGTTGCCGACACAGGCCGATACCGGCGCCCGTATCATCCCCCTCGCCGCGGATTACATGGAGATTTTCTTCGTCGGTATTCCGTTCCTCTTCGGCTTTTTCGTCTTCTCGGCACTGCTCCGTGGCTACGGCGATACCCGGACCCCGATGTACGTCATGGTGCTGTCGGTCGTTGCGAACATCCTGCTCGATCCGTTCCTGATCTTTGGCTTCCAGAACAACCCCCTGCTCGGCGTCGTCGGCCTCGACAGCCTCGAAGCCTCACTGCTGGCCGCGACTGGATTCACTGGCTACGGGATCCAGGGGGCGGCGCTCGCGACGATCGGTGCCCGCGGTGTCGCCAGCGTGATCGGACTCTACATGCTGTTTTACACCGGCGTCGGGCCGACGACACGCGTCGAACATCTGCGACCGGATCTCGACTTTATCGAAGATATCGTCCGGCTCGGCATCCCCAGCATGATCGAAAACTCCGCGGCAGCGCTCGCACAGATCACACTCATCGGGATCGTCGTCACCTTCGCACCGCCGGTCGTCGCGGCCTACGGCCTCGGTAACCGGATCGTCTCGCTGGTCTTCCTGCCGGCGATGGGGCTCGGACGGGCGATCGATACGATGGTCGGCCAGAACCTCGGTGCCGACCGGGCAGACCGTGCCACGCGGGCGGTCTCTCTCGCGACCTCGACGGCGGCCGGGGTCATGTTACTGGTCGCCGTCGTCGTCGTGTTGTTCGCAGAACCGATTCTGAGCGTCTTCCTCGGCGATGTTCCAAACGCACCCGAGACGATCGCTTTCGGTGTCGAATACGTCCGGACGCGATCAGTCGAGTTTGCCTTTATCGGCGTGACACAGGTTCTCCTGGGAGCTTTCCGCGGGGCCGGCAACACGAAGACGGCGATGGTCATCTCGATTATCACGCTGTGGGTCGGCCGTGTCGGCACGGTCTCCCTGCTCGTCTTCGGCCTCGGCTGGGGAGCGAGCGGCGTCTGGGTCGGGATGGCCGTCGGCAACATCCTCGGTGTCATCATCGGTGTCCCGTGGTTCCTGCGGGGACACTGGAAGGAGGCCTACATCGACGAGACTGCACCGGGAGAGCCGACAGGCGTCGTCGAAACTACGAGTGAAGACTAGCGGACGAAGTAGGGATCGCTGTCCGGGAGGAATCGTCCGAGATCGGAGATCTGCTGGTAATCCGAGGCCAGCAAGGCCTTAAGTTCGGCGGCGAGTCGCTCGCCATCGTCGTCGTCCCACTCCGCGGGATCTTTGATCGGGAGGATGAGCCAGCCTGCACCCTTTCTGTCCCGGGCGTGGATCGCGTCCATCTCCGCCGCTTCCCCGGCGGGGATCGCGGAGTACTCCTGGAAGACGTATCTCGTCGCGCGCTCGCCGACGGGCAACAGGACGTGGGCCGTGATCGCCCTGAGTTCGGCGTCGAAATACGGCTCCATCTCGTCGTAGGAGCGTTGATCGGGAACTGCTGTCTCGGGGAGACACATGTGCAGGTACGAGAAGAAGGTCTCCGGTGCGTCGATGCGTCCGTCCGATGCCGATTCGATCAGGCCACCGTCGACGAGCGTGTCGAAAAATTGCTCGGACCACTCCATGTCGGTAAACGGGACGCCCGTCGTGAGGCCGCCGTGGACGCCGGGGTGATCGCCGATCACGTGAAAATCAGCCGTCGTCGCGCCGTAGCCGGGCACGTACTGTTCACAGAGCGGGTGGATATCGAATGGGTTGTGTGCGTTTCGTGCGAGAAAGTCCACTGTTACCCCCTGTAGCAGTGCCCACATTAACAGTATTTCGAACGTACCCGTGGTGACCGGCAACCGAGCGGTCTAAATCGTTGCAGTCCTGAGAACCGCTATGGACCGTCGGACATTCCTCGCGGCTACTGGTGCGGGCGTCTCGACTGCGCTCGCTGGCTGCAGTGGCTTCTTCAACGCAGCGGCGGCGGGCGAGAACACTGTCGGGATGACGATCAACAGGTTCCGCCCGGAGGAGCTAACGGTCGACGCTGGCACGACCGTCGAGTTCCAGAATACGAGTTCCCACGCCCACACGGTGACCGCCTACGAGGGTGGGATTCCCGACGAGGCCGAATTCTTCGCAACTGGCGGCTTCGAGTCCGAGATGGCCGCGCGCGAGGGCTGGGAGAACCAGCGGGGCCTGCTCTACGAGGGCGAGAGCTGGGAGTACACCTTCGAGATCCCCGGCACCTACCAGTACTTCTGTATCCCACACGAGGATTCGGGGATGATCGGCTTCGTCGAAGTCGAAGGCTGACACAGCCTCCGTAATGATTTTGCCTCACAGACAACTAACAGTATCCATGAGCGGTGAGCCAAACGAAGACGAACTCGAACGGATCCGTGAACAGAAGAAAAAACAGCTCCAGGAACAGCAGGGAGAGGGCCAGGAAGAGGCCATGGAGGCACAGCGCCAGGAGGCAGAGGCCCAGAAGAAGGCAGTGCTGCGCCAGAATCTCACCGACGGCGCGCGCAAACGTCTCAACACGGTGAAGATGTCCAAACCACAGGTGGGCGAACAGGTCGAACAGCAGGTCATTGCCCTCGCCCAGAGCGGCCGTCTCGGCGGAAAAATCGACGAAGACCAGATGAAGGAGATCCTCAAAGAACTCACGCCGGACTCGAAGAGTTTCGACATCAAGCGCCGGTAAGTCGATGGACGTCGGCGTTCTCTACAGTGGTGGCAAAGATTCGACACTCGCGGCCTGTCTGCTCGACCCGGTCTGTGAGTTGACCCTCCTTTGCTGTACCTTCGGCGTCACCGACGACTACAGGGCGGCGATGGCTGCCGGCGAGGCTGCCGGTTTCCGGGTTCGTCGGGTCGAACTCGATCCCGAGGTTGCTCACAGAGCGGCCGCGGAGATAGCCGCCGACGGCTTCCCCCGAAACGGGATCCAGACGGTCCACGAACACGCACTCGAACAGGCCGCCAGTCTCGACTACGATGGAGTCGCGGATGGGACACGACGCGACGACCGCGTCCCGACCGTCCCCCGCTCGCTCGCACAGAGCATCGAGGACCGGTACGACGTCTCCCATCTCGCGCCGCTTGCCGGCATCGGCCGGCGTGCCATCGACGAACTGGCACGTGAACTGCTGGTCGTCGAAACCGGGCCGAGCGAACAGATCGACAAGGGCGACTACGAGGCAGAACTCCGGGCGCTGCTCGAAGAGAGCCACTCCGAGACCGTCTCGGATATTTTCCCCGAACACACACAGTCGCGAGTGACCGGGCGCCGGTGATCTCTCTTCCCTGCCTGTAAGGTCCCGTTCCGTCCACTGGAACTGACAGCCGTGTCGCTACCGTGGTAAGCAACCGATCCCTTCCCCCCTGAGAGAGTCCATCGGTGGAATCACTCGACTGGAGGGCTCACTTCCTGAGGTTCAATCGTCCGGTACCGTCGATGTTGACGATCAGTTCGCCGTACTCGAATGTCAACTCGACCGGTGTCCGGCCCTCCTGGCGAAGCAGTGTTTCGAGTGCATCTGTATCGATGTATCGGTACAACTGCGGTAGCTCCGTGGCCTCCTCTTCCAGAAGCTCTGTTGCACCCTCGATAATGGCGGTCACCGGCGAGTCGAACGCAGTCCAGTCGTAGGTGGCCTCCTTCGATGGCGTACTATCAGTCGGTGTGTTCTTTCGGGCCATTTGTGGTTATCTCCGGGCAGTGTGGTGAGACGGTGCCCGGATTGTCGTGGTTCTTTCTCTCTCGGTCACTCGGATATAACTTGTGTGGCGATGTGAGTTGATCATCTTCGTTTCTGAGTCCCCGTATTCCTGTGATCGGGACTTCTTCGAGGCTGGCGTCGGATCGTTCGATTCGTCTAGTTGCCGATTTCGGCGAGTCGTCCGGCGGCGAGGCCGTCGAGATAGGCTTCAGGTCGGAAGGTGATGCCGGCAGCCGTGCACGGGAAGACGCCAGTCAGCGAGTCGTCGACGTAGATACCCAGCGCGACCTCTGGTGGAATCAGGACGCTGTACCGTTCGTCTGTGATCGACGAGTCGATCTCGTGCTCCAGAAATCCCGACGAACGAATCCCTCCATCGCGCCACGATTCGAGCTGTTCGACCGTCTCCAGTAACTGTGTGTCGTACTGCAGTGTCCGGCAGTGCTCGCACAGACAGAGCTTCTCTCCGAGGAGGGTAACGTCGTGCTGTTCGATCTGGTCTGTGTCCGTCTGCTGTTCGAGTGTCCTGAACAGCTGCGCGCGACGACTGTGTGTTCCGACTGCTGGCGTCCGTGATCGAATATACGTCTCGACCCGGTGGCTACCGCCTGCAGACAGTTTCTCCCGGTAGCCATCCCACCACGAATCCAGGGCTGTCTCGACGTGTTTTTGTTCTGACTCTTGTATCACTGCGTTCGGCAAGGAAGTGAGTTGCAGGTAAAACTGGTTCTATCGTTCATCCCTGTACGATTTTCTTACCTGGCTTCCAGTGAGAACTTCCCCGGCATAACAGGTGAATATTACCCGACCCCCCTCGCATGTCGCGGCGGCTATACGTACAGTATAGTTTTACCCTTATTATGATAGTATTAATGCCAGACGGAATCGCTACCAGAGGCAACCCTAGAAATTTATTCCCATGGATAGCTACGGAATAAAATACTATTAACTAATATGTGTCCCTGGATATGATTCTTAGTGACTATGTCAAAAGCAATTGACAGCAGCGAGTCGGAATCTAGCGATACGGAGACAGCAGCGATCGAAGACGGTCGGACGCTTCCCAAGTCGGTAATCTTCGAAATACTCAGTGCTGACAGACGGCAAGAGGTACTGCGGTATCTCGACGAGACCGGGGAGACGGCGAACCTGGGTGAACTGGCGGAGCATATCGCGAGCATCGAGTGTGACTGTGAAGTCGGCCAGCTCTCTTCCCAGCAGCGAAAGCGCACGTACGTCGGGCTCTACCAGTGTCATCTCCCGAAGATGGCCGACGCGGGTGTCATCGATTACAACTCCGACCGAGGGACGATCGCATTGAACGGTCGCTCCGGTCGGCTGCTGGAGTATCTCTATCTGGAGGAGTCGGCGGAAACCGAACAGTCCGGGGGAATCTTCCGCGGCCTGTTCGGGTGATCAGGAGACGTGCCCTCCACCGGTCGGGTGACTCTGTGGACGCCATCTTCCTCCATCAATTCTGATGCCTGGTAGCCGTCCGAGCGCTACAGCAGCTGCTTGCCTCTCGTATCAATACTAATTGCTCCGGCACAGAGCGCCGTCAGTGACCGCTAGCGAACGGACTCGAGATCGAGAAATGCCCCTTCTTTTGCTGTGATCCATGTCGACATCTGTCGTAGCTCGTCGGAGTGGGGCTCGTAGATCGTACACAGATCTGGCTGCCGGTGTCTGTTTTCCACCTGGGCAACCAGCCGTATTTTCTCCTCCCGTGGATCGACAGTTTCGGTCATTCGTCTCTACCCGAGGTAGCGGTGGATCGTACAAAGTTATACAACTCATACTGCGGTTATCAGCGACTTTCACCGGACTCTGGTCAGATCTGGGGGGCGGACAGTCAGTTGTGATGACACTGTCGGAAGGAAACTGATAACAATATGTGATTGAGTCCACATGTATCCTGCCGGGTGCCCGTGCGATGGACCGCTCCTGGCTGCTCGCCCCAGATATGTGGCCCAACGACCTCCTCCGTACGCTTGTCAGCGCGGACGCCCGGCGACCAACTCGCTGGCTGACCGCGCGGTTTCTCGCCCTGATCCGCTCCGGGGAGCGGGAGCTGTGGGCTGTCGCGATCACCGCGATGGCACTCGACGTTCAGCTCACCATCCAGGGCCTGCAGCTCGGGCTCACGGAGATGAACCCCGTTGCACGGCAGATGATCGACCAGACCGGCTTCGTCGGTCTCTACGTTCTGAAAGCCTGCGTCGTTGCGCTCGCAGTCGTGCTTCGCCCGCTCGTGCCCGACCGGTACGGCGGGATCGTCCCCCTTGCGCTCGCGATCCCGTCGCTGTTTGCAGTCGGGGTCAACTCGACGCTGCTGGCCTGGGTGCTCGTCTGAGCTGGTTTGCTGTAACTCTGATAATCACACCGGTTCGACTGGTGTCACGTCGACCGTTCTGTCTCCACGCACTCTGACGAGACAGCCCTCGTACTCGAACTGGACGTGGTTCGACCCCCCGCCAGCCCCTGGTGTCGCAAAGAGCATGCCGAGTGCTTCGCTGTCGACTACCTCGGCGAGTGGCCGCATCTCGGTCGGATCACGCCCTGTTACTTTCGACACGGTGTTGACGACCGCGACAGTGACGGCATCCTCGTCTGACCAGTCGAATGTTTCTGTTACCCGATCATCCTCCCTTCCGTCGTCGCCTGCCTCTGACTTGCCTGAAATCATATAAATTCGCCTTCCTGTGTGCGGAGTATAATTACCGCTCAAACCGAACGTGACGGAGGGTGATAATTAATCTTTGGAATTCTTTGCTCCTATCTCGGGGGTGCCAATAAAAAAGACTTCATTTTGATCGAACCGGGCTGGGTACGAGGCCCCCGCGGTGAATGTCAGTCGCTGGTTGCCTCGGCGGGTGCTTCTTCTGCCGACTGGAGCCGGCTCTCCGCTTCCTCTCGGTCCTCGGGGTAGCCGACGTCGATTCGCCAGCCGTCGAGACCGATCGCATCGATCGTGCGGCCGCTCTGGAGCAACAGATCGATCGCCTCGCTGATCTCGTACTCGCCGCGGTTCGACGGCTGGACCAGATGGCAGGCGTGGAAGATCGACGGGGTGAACGTGTAGAATCCAGTCATCACCAGATTCGACGGCGGATCGTCCGGTTTCTCGACGACGTCGGTAATCTCGCCGTACTTGTTGGTGTTACAGACCCCGTACCGACTGGCTTCCTCCCAGGGCACTTCCTCGACGAGGAAAGCTGCGTCGACGCGTGATTCCTGGTGACGGCGGACGACGTCTTCGAGATTCGCCTCGAAGATGTTGTCGCCCAGCATGAGCATGAAGTCGTCGTCGATGTGTTCCTCGACGGTCAGCAGGGCGTGTGCGAGCCCATTCTGCTCGCGCTGGTGGGTATACGTGATCGGGACGTCCTGGAACTCGTCACCGTAGTAGTCGATGATAACCTCTTTCATGTAGCCGACAACGACGACGAGGCGGTCGGCTCCGAGTTCGACCATACTCTCGAAACAGTGGGTGAGAATCGGTCTGCCGTCGACCTCGACCATCCCTTTGGGTTTGTCCTCGGTCAGTGGGCGTAGTCGCGTTCCCTCTCCTGCGGCTAGTATGACACCATCCATACTGTCTCAAGGGGGGATAAGGGACAAAGTTATTCTTTTAATAACACTGGGACGGCATATCTGGGTGCCGGTACAAATCACCTATCGATTGTGACTCCGGTGCGTACCGGTGGCAGGAACGCTACCACCGTGAGAATCTGATTGGTGATAATGTACACGAAGATGGCCCACCCGGCCAGCTTGACTACCGTCACCAGATCCCACCACCCGCTGTCGGGATCTGTCGGTGCGAACACCTCGCTGCTGATCAACAGCCAGATGAACGAGAACAGAAAGTACGTTCGTAGTGAAAACCGTCCGAGCAGCCACAGTGCTATCGGCAGTGAAATCACAACAATCCCGAATACAGACAGGAACAGGGGGAACTTTTCACCTGTTACTTTTGTGGTAGACACAGTTGACATCTATTTTCTGTACACGATTTTGCGTGCTACCGTAGATTCAGCCTCGCGGCCTTTAGTAATAGAGTATTGACGCTACTCGCTCGAGGTATTATGCTACTAATAACAAATGAGAAAACCGGTCAATCAGAGACTATGACCTTCCCCGTCGCAGATATCCCCGTCTTTCGCCACCCTGGACTGGCCGCTGGCTGTCCGAACTGCTCGACCGGTGAGGCGTGACTACTATGCGATCTGAAACACTCAGAGGTGTCGCGCTGTTCGGGTTGTCGCTACTGGTTCTTGCAGTCACATTCGTACTGCTCGTCCCCCCTGCAAACCAGTACGAGATCTCACTGTACGACGTCTATCCCGCTCTCTTCTGGGTACTTCTGCTCGGAGCGATGCTCGTCGGTTCCCTCGTCATCTTCGGGAGCATCGCTGTCCCTGACGACCGATCGTGGGTGTTCGGTCTGCTCATCGTTCTGCTGAGCAACGCGCTTCTGTTCCTGTTGCCGTACATCCGGGGGTACGCGATGTACGGGCGCGCGGATCCGTTGACCCATCTCGGATACGTTCGCGATATCATCACGACCGGAAGCGTGGACGGAAATATTTACCCACCGTCGCACCTGCTCGCCGCGGTCGTGGCAGACGCGACTGGACTCGAACTGAACACGCTCGGTATGTTGCTGCCAGTTATCTTTTCGACTGTATACTTCGGGGCGATGTTCTACGTTCTCGCCAGACTGTTCGACACGCGGGAACGACTGCTGTTTTCACTGCCGTTCGTCCTGCTTCCAGTACTCAAAACCAAGGGATTCCTCCTGCTACGTCCGTACGACCTGAGCGTGATGCTCGTGCCGTTCGTTCTCTACCTGTTTCTGTACAGCCGCGAGGAGCCAGTCCCACCCGTTCGAGCGCTGTTCGTTCTCTCTGTCATTTCCCTTCTGCTGTACCACCCGCTGACGGGGTTGTTCCTCATCATCGTCTTTGCGGTGTATCTCGGTGGCACGCTGACCCCGCGGATCGAGAAGGAGTATCACACACCGACCAGTATGCTGTCACTTTCGGCCGCCATTTTCGTGGCATGGTACTCCGGATTCTCCGGGATAATCCGACGGTTCGAAAGTATCTACTACACCTTGTTCGGTTCCACAGCGGGTGATGCCCCGGTCGAGGCTTATACCCGGACAACCCAGGAAACCACGCCCGCAGTTATCGACCTGATCAGGGTCGCCATATTCAAATACGGACTCGAGCTGGCTCTGTTCGCTCTCGCGTTCGCGTTCGTGTTGCTCGCGGCGTTGCTGTTCGTACAGAGTGCGTATATTCCAAACACCGCGACGGTCATGTTCGCCGGGATCTTTCTGGTGTTCAGTTTCGGTGGGACACTGTTTCTGTTCTCCGATCTGATCGTCCCGCCCCACCGGCCATTCCAGATCGCCAAGATCAGCGCCGTCATCCTCTCGGGGCAGTTTCTGTACCTCCTGTGGAAGCATGTCAACTGGTCTGCTCAGTATTCAACTGCCCGGGCCAGTGCCTCGGTTCTGACTATCATCATCCTGGTGGTGGTTCTGATCCTGTCGGTCTTCTCGCTGTACGCCTCCCCGCTACAGTCGTCGAGCAACGAACAGGTGACGGAGACGGAACTGGAGGGGGTCGAGTGGATCAACGAACGCGGTAATGCTTCGACGGACGCACTGGTGTTCGATATCAACTACTGGCGCTTCCACGAGAGCATGTACGGCAGAGAGTTGCCCCTGGCCGTCCAGGGCGGTACGACTCCCCCTCCCCGGTTCAACTACACCGCGCATACGTACCTCGGGCAGAGCTACGAGTCAGACCGGTACATGATCCTGAACCACCGTGGCCGGATCTCCTATCCGGCTCGGTATCCGAAGTACGAGTCGTTCTGGCGGTACACTCCCGCCGACTTCGACCGTGTCGGCCACGACAGGACGGTCAACCACATCTACAGTAACGGGGGTCTAGATCACTATACAATCGACGGCACACGGGGGCGAAACTCGACAGTTGCGGCCCGACGTACGGGGTGATACTGCCGGCTGTAGGACGTCTCGAACGGTCGCAGGCGGCAGGCCGACCACCGCCGACGCCGTGACCGACCGACTGCCCCCGAAAATGCTGTTGCTCATGGATCGCCAGCCTACTGTTTGCCTACGGTTGGACAGCCTAATGAAAGCATAACCAAGAGTGGTACGGTGGTATTCGAGGGCAATGGAATCTACGAGTGTCCGATCAGACACCAGCGAAATCACTGGCGGCGAGACCGATAGCACCGACCGCTCTACGCACGTCGCCGGGGAGCGAACCGACTCTACCGACGGGGACGGTCCGCTCATCTCCTTTTTCATCCCCGATCTGACGGTCGGGGGTGCAGAGCAGGTGACAGTCAACATCGTCAACGGACTCTCTGCCAGGGGACACAACGTCGAGTTACTCCTCTCGCGAACCGAAGGGAAACTGCAGTCACAGATCGCCAGCCACGTCCGGGTCGTCGAACTCCCGCCGGACCGGACCTCCGTGTTCGGTGTCGCAGCACATCTGCCCGCACTGATCTCCTACATCCGGCGGACAAAACCGGCAGCACTGGTCCCGCATCTCTCCCACCCGAGTATCGTCTGTCTCACTATCAACCGGTTTCTCGAAACCGAGACGAAAGTCATTCCGACCCACCACTCGGCGTTTACACCGTCGACAGACCAGAGCCGGAAAGACCGGATCGTCAACAGACTGGTGCCACATCTCTACCCCTCGGCCGACCGAATTATCGCCGTCTCGGACGGTGTCGCAGACAGTATCGCAGAACGGACACCGGTCAACCGCGAGGATATTTCGGTTCTTCACAACCCCGTCGAGATCGAGTCGGTACAGGAGCGGGCCCGGGAACCGGTCGATCACCGCTGGGTCGAGGACGACGACCTCGACGTCGTCCTGTTCGTCGGACGGATTGCGGAACAGAAAGACCTCGAGACCTGGCTCCGGGCGTTCGAGCGGATTCACGAGTCGAACCCCGACACCCGGGGAATCATCGCGGGACAGGGGCCCCACCGAGACGAGATACTGGCACTCGTCGAGAAACTGGCTCTCGAAGATGTCGTCTCGGTCCCGGGCTACGTCGAGAACCCGTTCCGGTTCATGGACCAGGCAAGCGTCTTTCTTCTCTCCTCGCAGTACGAGGGACTGCCGACCGTGTTGATCGAGGCGCTGGCCTGTGGCTGTCCCATCGTGGCCACGGACTGCCCGAGTGGACCCCGCGAGATTCTGGCTGACGGCACGTACGGCAAACTCGTCCCGGTCGGGGACGTCACCGGACTCGCCGATGCTGTCTCTGCGACGCTGGCTGATCCGATCGCCCCGGAGAGACTCCGGGAACGGGCCAACGAGTTCCGACCGGAGGCGGTGTTCGACGACTACGAACAGTTCATCGAGACGTACATCACGCCGGCGTAAATCGCAGAACGGTCGTTCGCGTTCTCACCGCAGAACAGTCTTGGCAATCTCTCAGGGGGCGTTCATCAGGGACTGCGTCTCCTCGATCATGTACTCTTTTTTCTCGTCGATATTTCTCGTAATTCGCTCGCCGAGTTCCGTCTGGTTGTCCAGGATCTCCTCGCACATCTCGAGCAACGGTTCGACAGACATCTCCTCGCAGGTGAGAGCATACTCCTCGATGTCGAGATTCTCCCAGGTGCCCGGTGTCTTCGGCCCCCACTCGTCCCGGTAGAGGCCGACCGACGGCGTCCCGACTGACAGTGCAAAGATCCCGGCGTGCAGACGCATCGTCACCAGCATATCCACGTCCTGGTAGTGTGTTCGCAGTTCTTTCGGGCTGAACGATTTGAACACCTCGACACCGTCCTCGCGGAGCAACGCCGGGTTCTCGTCTACCCACTCTTCTTCCACTTTCGTCTGGACTGTCAGCTGTACGTCGTACCCCCGGTCTGCCAGTCTGGAGACGAACCGTTTGAACTCGGCTTCTGTCTCGTCGTCTTCCAGTTCGCCCGTGTCTCCGAGTGTCGAAAACCGCGGGACAACAGCGATCCGATCACCATCTGCTGCGTTCGTCTCGTTGGTACTGTTCGTAAAAAAGGCCGTGTCGATCCCGTTCCGGATCGGGCACTTCAGGGGGAACTCCGAGGTGAGATACTCGTAGCTCCGGTTGTCCCGCGTCCAGACGAACTCGCTTCCGTCCAGAATCGAACGGATGAGTGGCTCGTACCGTCCTTCGATATCGAAAATCGTGTGCGGCAGGAGTCCGTACGGCACGTCGTACTGCTTTGCAACCTGTATCGGATACAGCACTCCCAGCAAGTACGAGAGGCTTCGCTTGTGGTGGATGAGATTGCCCCCGTTGGAGAAGAAAAAATCGGAATCGCGGATCGTTTTCGCCATCTCCGTCTCCAGATCCTCACTGAACTTGCTGACTTTCGTTCGATCGAGTAGATACCGCATCCCGTCGCCAGAGAGACTCACAGCCTGCTCGACGGCCGACTGATTTTTCGGGTCGTACTGCATTGGTCCGCCGCTCAATCTGTACGACAACTCGTCACTTTCGAGATACGCTGCTGCTGTTTCGTACTCTGTTGTGCCTTCCGGATGAATCGATATCACGTCGGGGACGGTGTCGGGAAGCAAGGAGTTGATAAACTGTATCGAACCCTCGTTGATCGCCATATCTCCCGCGTTTCTCCACCCATATCCGTAGGCCAGTGATACTGAGTCCATCTCTGATACTCCTCCGTGGGGAGGATTCTCCGGTTGTTACATTAGTAAGCGGGTTCTACCGGCTGCCCCTGGTCGTTTGCAGGCGACCGGGGACGATCAGCCGAGCCAACTGCGCAGCGTGGAAATGCCTCGTCGCAGCTGTGCTGCGGATTCGTACGTCCACTTCCCGCCCAGGGATGCGAGCAGGTCGGCGTGGACCGGTCGGTACAGGGGATTCGCCAGAAACGCCCACAGGAAGTATTTGCGGGCCTCGCTGTACCGACCGGCGCGAATCGCCGAGCGAGCGAGGGAGCGACGCATCGAAGCGAGGAACGTACGAGCGGTGTAGAACCCGTACTCTCTGGCGAGTGGATAGTGCTTCTCGACGAACAGTGGATACGCGACATCCCGTTTCTGGTCGAACTTTTTGGTGATGTTGTCCGGAAGCCCGACGTTCCTGTAGGTCAGCACTTCAGGAACGGGCTTGAACTGACAGTGCTGAGCGAGTCGAAAGAACCACTCGCGGTCCTGCCACGCCGGGAACTGTTCGTCAGGCAGGCCTGTGTCCTCGATGACGCTCGATCTGACCATGACCGAAGAGAACTGCCCGAAGTTTTCACCCGTCAGGAGATCTTTCATCACGTCTCCCTCGGCCGACGGGATCGTGACCCCTGTCCCGCTCGGTCCGGACGCCTGTTTGCCGGTGTAGACGACGCCGACCTCCGCCCCCCCGCGTTCGAACGCCTCGACCTGTTGTTCGATCTTTTCCTCGTCCCACTCGTCGTCGTCGTCCAGAAATGCGATATACTCGCCAGTCGCCGCCCGAATCCCGCTGTTGCGAGCCGCATTGGCCCCTCTATTTTCGTTGTGGTGAATGAATGTTACTGACGCAAGCTCGTCGAGAGGGACATCCTGTCCCATCTCTGTAACCGGGTGCTCCGATCCATCGTCGACGATCAACAACTCGATATTGTCGTACGTCTGGGCAGTCACGCTCCGGACAGCGTCGGGGAGGTGTTCACTGCGATCGTAGGTCGGGATCACAACACTGACCAGCGGGGAGGGTTCTTCGGTTGATATCCGCGAGCACATAGCCTCTTGACACCTACTTCTAGCGCCTATTTCGTTAATACACACCTACGTATAACACATAGTTTATATTTGCCGCTGTGAATTAAAATAATACAGATTTATCGATCGAACAGACGACCTGGGTAGGGTGTTTATATAAATAACCTTCTCTCTCATTGGTTGTTCAAAGGATGCACGCACTCGACCCCTCCAGTTCGGTCACAGCCGACCGGTTCGATGCGGATCGGCCCCAAACCGGCCCCGAAACTCTCGGATCTGGGTGTGACGGATGACCGGTGAGGAATCCGTAGCCGATGACCAGTCTATCGACAGGCGAACAGTGCTAGCGATAATCAGCGGCGCAATCGTCACTGCCTTCTCTGCGCTTTTTGCCATCATAACCTGGGATGATACCGACCAGGACGAACCCGGACCGACCGATACGGATCCCGAACCGCAGCCTGCAATCAGCGATGCGGTGAACGTCCGGGAGTACGGGGCGGAACCGAACCCGGAGGATCCGGATCTGGAAACCGCCGTGGAGCTGACCGAAGCGATCAGGCAGGCAGCCATCGCTGCCGGAAGCGGTGGGGCAATCTACCTTCCCTCGGGAACCTACCGGATCGGCCGGGACGCACAATCGTACATCCTGGAGTTCGGTGAGCGCGGCCTTCCCGCGGGCATCTCGATATACGGCGATGGCCCGGAGGAAACGACGCTGGGACTCACCGAACACATGGACCCCGACGACCAGTCACACGTCATGTTACAGTATTCCGACGAAGGAGACCACAACACCGTCGCTGCCAGCCAGATCACATTCGACGGGAACAGCCCGAACCTGGACGGGCTTGCGAGCGGTCAGACACGCGCTGCTCGTTGCTTCAGCGTCGAGGGCCAGAATGAACTCGAATTGACGAACGTGCGTTTCGTCGACTGGTATAACACGACCCTCCGGTTGAACGAGTGGGAGGCGTCGATCGACCACTGCACGTTCCAGAACATCGGCATCGAGGGCCGACAGAACGGACAGACCGGCCACGCCATCGAGATCGAGACCGTGGGCACCGTCGAAGTTACCAACTCGCTGCTCGAACGCATCGCCGGGTTCGCACTGAACGTGCGGTACAACGATGGGACTGTTATCGTACGCAACTGCTTCGTCCGGGGGGCCGGCGGGGGAATGGTCAAACTGTCCGCCGGCGAACGGCTGGAAATCCACAACTCCTACGTCGAACCCTACACCCAGTGGATGGACGACAACACGCCCAGCTACGATGATCCCGAAAAGGAACTGAAAGGGCGACATATCGTCCAGAAACTTTTCGAACGGGGTGAGAAAGTTCCGACTGTCGTGATGAACAACGTCGAGGGGCGAAACTTCACCGCCATGGCGATGAAAGTTCGAAACGCACCCATCAACTGGGAGGGTGATATGATCTCGATCCACAATTCGTGCCAGGATTACGGCTCCGCGGCTATCCTGGAGGACGAGGGTGGGAAGATACAAAACACGAACGTCGGACGGATCTCGATCCACAACACGAACGGTCAAGCGTTCCAGACGCCCGGTTCGAACGGCACGATCAGCACACTCAGAGAAGGCGGGAACGTCGGGCTCGGTAACACGGGCGGTATCCAGCTAAATAATCTGCTCACCGGCAATCCACTCCAGCCGGATGTCGCCTCGCGGGAGGCAGTTGGCACGACTGGCACTTTCTCAGATCGGTTCACGTAACTTCTCTGTTCGTGAGTTCTGTCCCGGGAAGGCGGCACTCGTGACCGTTCAGACGGAGTTTTTCAAGCCCTCGACTGGCTGCGCCCGTCTCGACCGCTACCGAGTCTGGGTCTTCGTCGGTGATCAGATATCCGAGTGTCACTGGATCGGCCCCGCTTCGCTCTGCGTGACACTCCAGGACGTCTCTGCTATCGGCGACGCCAAACTGCGGGAAGTACCACCCCGCGGTGATGCTGGCACGTGTCCCGTCTACCGGGTGGACAACGGCGGTCTGACTCTCTCCGAACGCGAGTTCGATCTCCCCTCCCGGTTGCATCGACGCGTCCGTCTCCGGGTGCAGGTGGAGTCTGCTGCGGACTCGTTCACCCTCGTGTCCGGACACCGTATCCCGGACGAGCCACCAGTGGCTGCCGGCGTACACTGCCCTGTGGTGGCTGTAGGACGGTCCACGGAACGGCGCTGCGTCGTACCGCCCCTCGAACAGCGAGACTGTCCCGTCCACAGCTCTCGTCGTGGGGTCGGGCCGTGGTCCCATCAGATACTTCCCGCCGAGCGCGATCGGTTCGGTGTCTCCGACCTGCACTGTGTTGTGGCCCCGCACTCCCCGGGCGTACAGCCGGTGGGAGTCATCCGCGTATCTGAACGTCCCGGTATCGGTCACGACGGGCTGTTCACCGAGCCACAGGAGCACCGACAGCGTGTCGCTGTGCGAGTGGCCGGGGAGGTGTGGCGGGCCGACGGCGCCGCCGTCGACCAGCAGACTGCCAGCGTCGGTCCGGAGCCAGTGGTAGCCCGAACTCAGTCGCGGGTCTGTCTTCACGTGGGCGGCCTGCTGGCTGTCCTCGCCCCTAAAACCCAGCGCGCTCGCGTACCGGAGACAGTCCGCAAGGGCAAGTCCCTGCCCGTGCACCGAGTCGTTCAGAAGCGGCATCGACCCATCCGGCGGTTCGAGATATTCGAGAAACGCCGTTCCTGCTTCGGCAGTCGTCCGCAACGGCACTGGTACCGGTCGGCCGGAGCGTTCGGTGAGATCACAGGCAGTGAGATACCGGGTCAGTGTCAGAATGTGATACATCGGACTCCGCTCGAAATGACAGCCGTCGTCGAGAAACTGCGTTTCGGCCGTCTCCGCCAGGATATTCTCGCCGGCGGTAATCCAGGACGCTTCCTCGAAGACGAGGCCGGCAACGAGCAACGCGGCACCGTTCTCGATCAGGTGGTTCCCGCCCACATCCCACTCGACGTGGTTGTGGAGAAAGAGTGCGTTCCTGTACAGTGCCCGTCTGAACGCTGCCGGTGGCTCCCCGGCCTGCCGCCAGGCGAGATACCGGCTCCAGCGGAGGATCCGGAGCGAAACGGCCCAGGGTGTCCAGGTGCCCCGGAGATACCCCGGGCGTCCGATCTCGACCGACTCGATCCAGTCCCGGAGCCAGTCGTCGAACGTCGATCGGAGTGACGGCACTTCGCTCCCCGAGGCGAAGCCCTCGACCGCCCAGGTGAGCGGTTCGAAGGCGTACAGTTTCAGGGCCCACAGCAGGGGCAGTTCCTCGAAGCGATCGTCGTCCCATCTCACACCGTTCCCGTCGGTGACGTTGAACGTCCGGTTCAGGAACGTAACCGAGCCATCGGCAGCCTCGCGGGCACGCGCCCGGGACTGTTCCCGGGTCCGGTCTCCGAGCGCATCCCGGAGTGTCGCGGTGTTCTCTCTGACTGGTTCGAGTCGTGTCGACGGATCATCCGGAATCTGTCGCTCGTACCACCAGTCAAACGACACTGGCAGCCGTGGGAGGACCAGTTCACGGAGCTTTCGGCCCCCGATTCCGGATAGCTGCCGGGGCTGCATCTGTCCGACTGTGTAGATACCGGCGTACGGCTTCCGTAGCAGATCAATCATGCAATGTTTGTCCCTCTTCACTCGACGAGTTCGCTCAGTTTCTTGCTCAAACGGTTCGCAATCGCTTTCCGGTCACAGTTCGCTTCGACGTAGGCTCGCCCATCTCTCCCGAGCTGTTCCCGGAGCTGTTCGTCGGCGAGCAGTTCGTCGAACTTCGCAGCGATCTGCTCCGGATCGTTTTCGACGTGGAACCCGCCGCCGGAGGCGTCGATGAACCGCTCGATTTCGCCGCGACCGGTGACCACTGTCGGGAGCCCGCTCGCCAGATACTCGTACAGTTTCGTCGGCATCGCATACGCCATCTCCTCCGAATCCTGCAGCGGTGCGATTCCGATGGTCGCATCGGCAAGCAGGGCCGGCACTTCCGCCCGCGGGACGAGGCCGTGAAACTCCACGCGGTCCGCTAACCCGAGGTCGTCTCTTAGCTGGCGGAGTTCGGACTTCATATCGCCGGCCCCGATCAACTTGAGGACTGCCGCGTCGTGTTCGAGATGCGCCATTGCCCGGATACAGGGACCCAGCGCCTGTGAACTGCCGAGATTGCCGGTGTAGATGATCGTCGATCGACCGCCGTCCGGTTTGGGGCCGGCCGTGGCAGCCGCGTCCTGTCGGTTCTCGGGGACAGCCGCTGCCGTACTGTCATCGCTCACTCTACTGGCTGGCGGCTGGAAACGGTCGACATCGACACCGTTCGAGATCAGCAACGTCTTTTCTGCCAGTGACTCCCCGTACGACTCCTGTATGTACTCACCGAGTAACTCCGTCGTCACTGTGATACCGTCGGCAGTGTGCAAGACGAGCCGCTGGAACCGTCGGCTGGCGCGTTCGAGAAAGCTCCCCTCGTCGAGATATCCGAGCGAGACGGCTGCATCGATCCAGAGATCCCGGACATCGACGATCCAGGGTTTGCCGAGTACCGACGCACAGAGCCCGGCTGCCCCCGTCGAGATCGGTGGCGTCGTGGTGACCACGGCATCGTACCGTCGCACGTTCCAGACGAGCCAGAACATCGCGTGGATACTGAAAAGCAGGTAGTACGGGAGCCGCCGCAACATCCCCGGATTTTCGGTCATCGGTTGCCACGTCCACAGCCGGTGGGTCGTCACACCGTCGACGCTGTCTGTCTGTTTCCGCTGCCAGCTCCTGTCGAACTCGCCCGGCGGATAGCTCGGTGGCGGCGCCAGTACAGTCACGTCCCAGCCGTCGTCGAGATGTGTCGTCACGTCGTGGATGCGCGCTGCGTTGCCGCCCTTGTCCGGCGGGAACCGCTGCGAGACGAACACTGCACGGTTCTTAGCTGCCATGCGTACTCACCAGTCCGGGTCGAGTCGCTGCTATCACCTGCCTGCCCCCGTGGATACGACTCCTCCGGCAATCTATCGGCGGAGCGTAACCGGGTGTTCCACGTCGCTGCAAACGACTCGTATTCCGTCTCATCACCATCTGTCTGTCAATACTGTTCTTGCTTCGACGATCGACAGTCCGGTCGCTGCTGACTGACCTCGAGGTGCCATTTCAGCTAGTCTTTCCCCGTATTCTTGCTTTAGTAGTCACAGTCTACGCCGGGCGAAAACGGCTGCGCCGGACGTCGCTCCCCGCTGGGACATATGGCCGGCCGAGTTCGAGTGAAACTGCTAGCCCTGATCAGATTCTGCACGATACTCGGAACGTGAACAGCGAACTGAGACGGCCACGTCGTGTTTCGACGGGACAGCCTGCCACGATCAGCGGGACACGATCAAAAAAAGGGTGTCAGTTCCTCACGCGGTGACGGATCTCGTCTCGCTGGTCGACTCGCCCGTCTCGTCGGTCACCGTAAGCGCCACGTCGAAGCTCTTCCCGTCTCCGTCTGTGATCTTGAACGCATCAGTGTCGGAGGCAGCTCCACCGGCGAGCATCCAGGTCACGCCCTGGACGACGCCAGTCGAATCCGAGACCTCGATGTCGACCGATGCCAGGTCACCATCAGTATCGGTGACGTCCCAGACCGCCGTCACTTCTGCATCTGGGTCGGGGCGTCCGGATTCGGAGACACTGAAGCGGTTGATCTTCGGTGGAGTGCCTGCGCTTGTCTCCTCCTTCTCCGTGACCGAAGCGCCTCCGGAGGCGACGTTTCCGTCTGTGTCCGTCACTGTCAGTTCGACAGTGTAGCTGTTGCCGGAGCCATCGTCGCCGCTTGCGACCAGTCGCGAGTTGTCGCTCGCGTCGGCTCCGCTGACACTCACCGACGTCTCGTCTTCCTGTGCACCGTCCGAATCCTCGAACAGCACCACGTCGACGGAGTC